>Ga0307378_10001215_pt1 | contig 42380 bp, 43 predicted proteins | sample UN1MG_FD_202238 | JGI IMG/M metagenome (GOLD analysis project Ga0307378, IMG submission 202238) | Soil microbial communities from Risofladan, Vaasa, Finland - UN-1 | ecosystem: Environmental > Terrestrial > Soil > Coastal area > Acid sulfate soil | place: Finland: Risofladan, Vaasa | collected...
CTTGTAATAGGTGACGACATGGCTCTCGAGCCGGGCAGGATTCGCGTCAGGGCCAAGGGCTCGGCAGGTGGTCAAAAGGGCCTGGCTGACATTTTAGAGAGACTTGGTACAGATGAGGTAAACCGGCTGCGAGTTGGCATCGGCGATAGTGGTTCTCAAGTTGCGGAAGATTATGTGCTGACCATGCCGAGCGCCGAAGAGAAGCCTTTGTTAGAAGCTGCAATTGATAAAGCGCGAGATGCAGTATTGTGCTGGATAGAGTTTGGTATTGATGAGGCAATGAACAGGTTTAACTTTTATGATGAAGATTTGCCCGAGGTTAGTGAGCGGGCAGATGAAGAAACAGATAAGAATTGAGTTTGATTTATCAGGAGGTATTTGGTTTGGAAACGGCGGTGAAGAAACTTTACGAGGGGATGTTCCTGGTGGATTCCGTGGAAACGGACTCGGATTGGGAAGGAGTTAACAAGGCAATCAAGAAGGTATTGAAGAAGGCAAACGCTGATATAGTCTCTCTTGAGAAGTGGGACAACCGGAGGCTGGCGTATAATATTGCCGGCAAGAACAGGGGCACCTATGTTCTTTGTTATTTTGAGGCGCCGGGCGAGAAGGTAAGGGAGATGGAACGTGCAGTACAGCTTTCGGAAGGCATTATGCGAGCATTGATATTGTCGGCTGAGTGTATGAGCAAGGAGGACATGGAGAAAGAAACTCCTTTGAAGCGAGTTGAGAAACGAGTGGGGGAAAGACCTCCTAAAGAGGAAAAAGTACCGTCGAAACCTGAGCCGGAAAAGGTGAAAGCGGAATCGGAGGTTCCGGAAGAAGCTGCAGAGCCGACAGAGGTTGAATCTGCTGAGCAGGAGGGTGTTGAGGTGAAACAAGAGCCTGCGGCAGCAGCTCAAGCAGAGTTCGCTGAGGCGGAAGAGTCTTCTGAATCGGAAGAGGTGAAGGTAGAGCCTGAGGAAAATGGGAGCGAAAAGGATTGATTTTACAGATTAAATTTGTGAGGCGTAGAAAATGGCCAGTCTTAACAAAATAATGCTGATAGGTAATTTGACTCGTGACCCGCAGTTATCTTATTTGCCGAGCCAGACTGCGGTGGTTGATTTTGGTTTGGCGGTAAATCGCCGTTGGACGAGCAAGGACGGAGAGAAGCGGGAAGAGACATGTTTTGTTGACTGTCGTGCGTTTGGCCGTCAGGCGGAGAACATAAACAAGTATCTCAGCAAGGGTCGGGCTTTATTTGTGGAAGGCCGGCTTACGTTTGATAGCTGGACAGGCCAGGACGGCAGCAAGCGGAGCAAGCATCGGGTGACGGTAGAAAACTTTCAGTTTCTCGGCGGCGGCCAGCAAGGAAGTGTTTCAAGGGGCGAACCGGAGGAGCCAGCCGGGTCTGATGTTCCGGCTGATGCGCCGGTGGACGATATACCGTTTTAACGTGGCAAGGTTTTGCGGTTGTTGAAATTTGAACTTAATGTCTTTTGATTTTTTGATAGATAGTTTAGTAAGGGTAGAAAATGTTAAAGAGAGACAGTAACAAAAGGAAGGCAGGCATTGGGTCGGTTCGGACACAGACCCAATGTCGCTTTTGCAGAGAAGGCAAAAAGTATGTTGACTACAAGGACATAGATGTTCTTGTGAAGCTTTTGACGCATCGGGGCAAGATATACTCTCGCAAGCGCAGCGGCAATTGTGCCGGTTGTCAGCGGAAGGTCAAGAAGGCGATTAAGCGTGCGCGTTATATGGCGCTTCTGCCGTATACAACTTGAGCCGGAGAAAAGAGTTTTGAATTGAGCGATTTGGAAAGGCAATAGTTACGGGGTGAATTTATGAAGGTTTTGCTTTGTGAGGATGTTAAGAGGCTCGGCTGGCTCGGCGATGTTGTCGAGGTCAACGAGGGCTATGCGAGAAACTATCTACTTCCGCAGGGTATGGCGAAAATCCCTACGGAAGCGAATTTGAAGTCTCTTGGGAAGGAGAAAGCCAAGCGGGCGGAACAGAGGCTTCATGAGAAGCAGCGTATGGAGAAGGCGGCAGCAGCAGTGGAGGGGGCTGAAGCGGTTGTTGCTGCTAAAGCTAACGAGCAGGGAGTTTTGTTCGGCTCGGTAGGTCCTCGTGAGATAGCGTCGAATCTACGTGAACAGGGGTATGAGGTTGCAGACGAGATAGTTCGGTTGAAGGAGCATATAAAACACGTCGGCACACACAGCGTTGAATTAAGGTTTTCGGAGGATTTGAAAGCTGCGGTGAATGTTGTTGTTGTGGCGTCGGGCGAAGAAGCCCCTGAGTTGTCGGAACCGGCAGCGACGGGTGAGCCATCGCCACAGGAATCGGAAGAGGAAAAAAGTGAGTAGTTTTTCGGCTGAAATCGACTTGCTAAACTCGACAGGGCTGGACTTCTTCTCCTTTACCTCCTCTTTCCAGCCTTGTTTTATGCGCGTTATTTAAAGGTTGGTAAAAGGCATGAATTGCCGTGAGGAGAGGTGTAATAAGCGTTTAAGAGCAGTGAGTAAAGAATTGTTTGCTTGTGGAGTGAATGTTTTATAAAATGCCGTGTCGCGAGTGAGGTGCAGAATGGCAAAGAAAGCAAGAGAAACTCAGCCCAGGGGCCTGCCGGGGTCTGTTTTGAACGGCGGCGGTTTGGTTGGGAGAAATATGCCCGAATCGCTTGCTGCAGAGGCGGCGGTGCTGGGTTCGATGATAATCGACCCGGAGTGCATCGGCGAAGTTGTGGAATTTCTGGAGATGTCGGCGTTCTATCGTGTTGAGCACCAGATGATATTCGACTCACTGGTGTCACTTTATGAGAAGAGCCGTGGAGGAGTGATTGATGGCGTGCTGCTTCGTGACGAACTTGAGAAGCGCAAATGGCTTGAAGAGGTCGGCGGCGTTGAATACCTGACGAAGCTTGCCGAATCGGTTCCGTCGTCGGCGAACGTGATGTACTATGCGGGGATAGTAAAAGACAAGATGCTTCTTCGTGAGTTGATAGCGGCGACCAGTGAAATTCTTGATGAGGCTTATGACCAGGCGGGTGAGACGAAGGAGAAGCTGGATGAAGCGGAGCGGAAAATTTTCGCGGTTACCGACAAAAATATAACCGGTAATGCCGAGGCGATTAAAGACCTGGTAGCTCGCTCTTATGAGCTTATAGAGAAGCGTGACGGCAGCCATGTGACCGGTATTGCGACAGGTTATTATGAGCTTGACGAGTTAACGTGCGGCCTTCAGAACGGGGAGATGATAATCGTAGCGGGTCGTCCGAGTATGGGCAAGACATCGCTGGCGTTGAATATGGCCGAGTACATCGGCCTTGTGGAGAAGATGCCGGTGGCGGTGTTTTCGCTTGAGATGGGCCGACAGCAGTTGGCGGAGCGGTTTTTGTGCAGCGTGGGCGAGGTTGACAGCCAAAAGGTAAGGCGTGGTTTGCTTGGTGAGGAGCATTACAGCAGGCTTGTCGAGGCCTGCGGGCTTCTTAGCGAAGCGCCGATTTATGTTGATGATACATCGACGCTGACTCCGCTGGAACTTCGCGCGAAATCGAGAAGGCTCAAAAGCCTCTACGGGATACGCTGTGTTATAGTTGATTATCTGCAGTTGATGCACCTTGGTTCGGGCAGGGTGGAATCGCGGCAGCAGGAAATAACGACGATATCGAGATATTTAAAGGCGCTTGCGAGGGAGCTTAGTGTTCCGGTTGTGGTTCTTAGCCAGTTGAACCGTTCACCGGAGGGCAGAGAGGGTCACAAGCCGAGGATGAGCGACCTTCGCGAGAGCGGCAGCATCGAGCAGGACGCGGATGTGGTTATGCTGCTGCACAGGGAGGACTATTACCATCGCGGCGATAAGGAATATGAGCCTGACAACACGGCAGACATTATAATAGCCAAGCAGCGCAACGGTCCGACAGGCAACGTTGGGCTGGTTTTCCGGGAGAAATTCACACGGTTTGAGAATGCTGCGCAAACGAGTCGGCAGGAAGTGCCATTTTAGGAGCACGAAGCTAATGAAAAAGTCATGGAAAGTGATTTTTGTATTATTTTTGTTTTTGAATTTTTGTTTTTTGATTTTGCGGGTTGAGGGGGCTGAGCAGGTCATAGGCAGTATCAAGACAGCCGGCAACCGGAGCATAACAGAGAGCCGGATATTGTCTCGTGTGCGCAGCAGGGTTGGAGATGTTTTTGATGCGGATACGGCGGCTGAGGACGCCAAGCGTATAGCCGAGATAAGCGGAGTGGAGTACAGCTATTACAATCAGCAGGTTATTGACGGCAAGGTCCATTTGACGTTTGTGGTTCGTGAGCAAGAGATTGTCAGGCTCGTGAAGTTTGTCGGCAACAGCAAATACAAGGCCAATAAACTTGGCAAGAAGGCAGGGATCAAGGTGGGTGATTATCTCGAGACGACGGCGGCTGAAGCGGCGGCAGAGACGCTGGCTGATTTTTATCGCGAGAAGGGTTTTGCATTTGTTAAGGTCGGTCTCGACAGCGAGGGGCTTGACAAGGGTCAAGTGATTTACAGGATTGATGAAGGGCCGAGAGTGAAGATTGAGTCGGTTGGATTTAGTGGTAACCAGCAGCTATCGAGCAGGAAGCTTAAAAGCGCGGTCAAGACAAAGAAGAAGAAATGGGTGTTTTTGACGAGTTATTATAGCGAGGAGAAGGTCGACAAGGATATTACCAAGCTTCGAGATGCTTATTATGAAAGAGGTTTTTTGGATGCCAGGGTAAAGGCCGAGCGCCAGTTCAATACGGACAGGAACAAGGCCCGTATTACTTTTGTGGTGGAGGAGGGTTCGGTTTACACGGTTGAGCAGATAGTTATTACAGGCCATAAGTTTTTCGATGAAAGTGAGCTTCGGTCCGCGCTGGAGATGGAGTCGGGGCAGGTTTACAGTGAGCGCAGGGCCGATTCGGCGGCAAAGGATTTGGTCAAGCTGTATCGTGAGACGGGTTTTGTAAATTCTCAGGTCGAGCCGACGGCGAAGTTTGTTGCAGCGGACAGGGTCAGGCTTGAGTTTTCGGTGACCGAGGGAGAGCGTTTTAAAATAGGTCGTGTGGACATAACAGGCAATGAGGAGACCCAGGACAAGGTGGTTCGTCATATATTGGACGAATACGAATTTCAGCCGGGCAGGTGGTATAACGCCGATATTGCCAGAGGTGACGGCAGCGGCTATCTCGAGAAGCTTATTCGCCGGACGGCATACACGGATTCTGCGACAATCAGTGCGCTGGGGAATTATCCGGACAAACGTGATGCTCTTGTGAGCGTTACGGAAGGCCAAACGGGTCTTGTTATGCTTGGAGCCGGTGTGGCGAGCGACAGCGGTGTAATAGGGCAGTTGATATTCGAGCAGCGTAATTTCGACATCAGCGACAAGCCGGAGAGCCTTTATGAACTGATTACGGGCAAGGCGTTCAAGGGTGCGGGGCAAAATCTCAGGATATCGCTTCAGCCGGGTACCGAGGTCAGCGAGTACTCGATTAGCTTTACGGAGCCTTATTTCAGAGACAAGCCGATATCGCTCGACGTTGTCGGCTCGAGCTGGGAGAGGTGGCGAGAGAGCTATGACGAAGGACGGACCAAGGGTTTTGTGGGTTTTGAGAAGCGTGAAAAGAACCACTGGCGCAAGAGCATTGGCTTTAGGGCCGAGAACGTCGAGGTCAGCGATGTTGATTTTGACGCTCCGCAGGAAATATTTGACGTCAAAGGTAACACGCTTCTTTATGGTGTTCGTCTTGGTATGGGCAGGGACCTTAGAGACGATAAGTTTAATCCGTCGCAGGGGCATAGTTTCAATGTCAGTTATGAGCAGGTTGGCGGAGACCATACCTTTGGGGTGCTGAGTGGAGTTTATCGTCGCTACCGGACTTTGTATGAGGATTTAATGGAGCGCAAGACGGTTCTTGCAACAAAGCTTTTGGCGGCGACAACGATAGGGGATGCGCCGCCTTTTGAGAAGTTTTATGCGGGCGGTTCAGGCACATATGGCATCAGGGGTTTTGATTACCGCGGAGTAAGCACACGTGGACTTCCAACGAACAGACCGAGTACGGAGCGTGACGACCCGATAGGCAGCGACTGGGTATTTCTGGCCAATGCGGAGGTTACGGTTCCTTTGGTGGGCGAAAGTCTTTCTTCACTGTTTTTTATTGACAGCGGCACGGTAGATACCGGTCCGTACCGTGTTTCGGTTGGTACCGGTATTCAGATACTTTTGCCACAGTGGTTTGGGCCGGTACCAATGCGGTTTGAGATTGCGGCACCGGTCATGAAGGACAATGCTGACGACACCCAGATTTTCAGTTTTTCGGTGGGGAGGCTGTTTTAGTTTGTTTGGATGATTCTAAAAACCGAATCTTAGGCAGTGCAAATCTCGAAAGGATGATTTATGAAAGTTAAGGCATTGGTGGTTATTATATTTTTGGCGGCGACAGTTCTGCTGGTGGGTTATGAAGTTGGCCTGGGTGAGTCTGAGGGTGATTCGTCCGAACTGAAAGTAGGCATTGTGAGCATGAGGCGGGTCTTGCAGGAATGTAAGCGCAGCGCCAAATACCGTCAGGAGACACTTGCCGAACGTGACCGGGTTTTGGCGGAGTTGGAGCATCTTCAGGCGGAGATAGAGGCTGACCGGGCGGCTTTGAAGACCCGCAAGGTGGGCAGCAGCGACTATATGGCGATGCTTAAGGGGATGCTCGACAAGCAGGCCAGCCTACAGGCCCAGCAGAAATTTTATGAGCAGCAGGTTGGTGTTCGGGAGCAGACTATGATAGAGGGGCTTTACAAGGACATTTTGAAAGTTGTTGACGAGGTAGCCAAAGAGAAGGGTTTGTCGCTCGTTTTTGAAAAAAGTGAGCCCGAGCTGCCGGCGGCCAGTGCTTCGGACCTCATGCGGACGATTGATACGAACAAGCTGCTTTACAGCGGTGGCGGTTTGGATATCAGTGATGAGGTTATAGCTCGTCTGGATGCCGGCGAGTAGAATATGTAGCGAAAGTTTGTGAAATTCAGTCTGTTGGGTGGTTTTTGGGTTACGATGAACTTAACAATTGAACAATTAGCAGAGCGACTTGGCGCTGAACTGTCAGGTAAAGGAGATGGTCTGATAAGCGCGGTCGGGACGATAGAAGCGGGTTCGAAGAATATGGTTACGTTTGCTAAAAACAAACGCCATGCGGCCGGCCTTTCGAGTTCCCGTGCGGGGGCGGTAATTGTGGGCCGGCGCATCGAGGGGGTTTTGAAACCGCAACTTGTTGTTAAAAATGTTGATGCTGCTTTGATAGAGGCGTTGAAGATTTTTGCTCCGAAGCTAAAAGCTCCTGTGGAGGGGGTTGACCCGACGGCCAAAGTCGGGCGCGATGTAAAAATCGGCAAAAGTGTTTCAGTCGGGCCGTTGGTTGTAATAGATGACGGTGTAGAGATTGGAGAGGGCAGTGTACTTTGCAGCGGATGCAAAATAGGAGAGAATTGCAGGATTGGGAAAAATTGTCGTTTGGACAGCAACGTTGTTGTTTATCATAATTGTGTCATAGGCGACAATGTAATTATTCAGGCAAACAGCGTGATTGGTTCGACGGGATTCGGTTACAGTTTTATTGAGGGCAGTCACAGGCTTATACCTCACAATGGTAATGTTGTGATAGAAGATTTTGTTGAAATAGGCAGCTGCTGCTGTATTGACAGGGCGAAATTCGGCAGCACGATAATCGGGGCGGGGACCAAGATAGATAATCTTGTACAGATTGCACATAACGTAGTGATGGGCAAATGTTGTCTGTTAACGGCCGGGGTTGGGATCGCGGGCAGCTGTAAGATTGGCGACGGAGTTGTTTTTGCCGGCCAATCTGGTGCTACGGATAATATTGATATAGGTGACGGGGTGATGGTTGGCGCTCGGTCGGCTGTTTTACACAGTGTGGCAGCGGGGCGGCAGGTATGGGGTACACCGGCGGTTGATAAAAAAGAGGCTATACGAATGCATAGTATGGTGAAGCGGCTGCCGAAGTTTGTTGAGCAGTTAAAACAGCTGCGTGTGAGGATAGAGAAGCTTGAATCTTCAAAAGACGATAAAGACTGAAGGCAGGCTTTCCGGCAAAGGCTTGTTTGGGGGCAAAGAGTCGAAGGTGGTTTTTCGGCCCGCGTCGGAGAACACCGGTATAGTATTCGTCCGCACCGACATGCAGGAACCGGTTCGTATAAATGGATTGGTGACGAATGTAGCCGAGCGCAGCCGCAGGACGACGCTAAAGAAAGGCTCGTTGAGTATAGAAACGGTGGAGCATTGTCTTGCGGCAGTTAGTGCGTTGGGGATTGATAATCTTTTTGTAGAGGTTGATAGTGCTGAGATGCCGGCACCGGACTGCAGTTGCGCGGAGTATTTTAAGATTCTCAAACGTTTAGAAGTGGTCGAACAGCATCAAGCCCGGAAAGAATTTGTGATTCGCGAGCCTATAAGCATTGCGTCGGGCGATTCGTCGATATATGCACTTCCGTATTCGGATGACGGCTTAAATATTACTTACGACCTTGACTATGGCGGCCATACAGGCATCGGCAGGCAGATTTTCAGTTGCAGGGTGACGCCGGAAGCTTTCGAGAAGCACCTCGCACGAGCCAGGACATTTTTGCTGGAGGCCGAGGCGAAGCAGTTCCAGGCCCGGGGGTTGGGAACGCATCTTGGGCCTCGTGATATTCTGGTGATAGATTCGGACGGTCCGATTAAGAACAGCTTCAGGTATCCGAACGAGTGCGTACGCCATAAGATAGTGGATTTGATAGGTGATTTGGCTTTGGTCGGACGTGCGATTAAGGGCAGGGTAGTGGCGTACAAGAGCGGCCATTCTCTGAACCAGCAGCTTGCGAGAAAGCTGTATGAGGCGGCGGAGCGAGACGAGAGGATGCGTAAGTACGGCACAGACGCGATGCTTGATATTCGACAGATTGCCAAGATTCTTCCTCACCGTTACCCGTTTTTGCTTGTGGACAAGGTTCTGGAGATTGATGGTGACAGGTGGATAAAGGCCATTAAAAATGTGAGTTTCAACGAGCAGTTTTTCCAGGGACATTTTCCGGGCACACCGATTATGCCGGGAGTTTTAGTCGTAGAGGCGATGGCCCAGGTATGCGGCCTGCTGTTTGCACAGAAGCTGGAACATACGGGCAAGCTGGCGGTGCTTTTGAGTATGGACGGGGTGAAATTACGCAAGTCTGTTGTTCCGGGCGACCAGCTTATTCTGACCGCTGAGACGGTGCGGCAGAGACAGAGGACGGCGCAGTGCCGTTGTATGGTGATGGTTGGCGACTCGGTGGTGGCCGAAGCACAGATTAAGTTCATGCTGGTGGATGATGAGAAGATATGAGGCAGAGGGAGGATTGAAAGTTGATGGCGAGCAATTGAAGGGATAAAATGGTTCAGATACATTCCAGAGCGGTTGTTCACAAGGACGTGGAGTTAGGCGAGGGCGTGGTAGTCGGCCCGAATTGTGTTATTGACCAGGGTGTTTCGATAGGTGCCGGCACGGTACTTGATGCGAATGTAGTTATCGGCAAGGACGTCAAAATCGGGAGGAACAACCATCTTTTTCCCAATTGTGTGGTTGGAGGCCTGCCGCAACTGCTTGGCGTTGATAACAATGCGCAGATCGGTGGTTTGGTGATTGGCGATAATAATATTATTCGCGAGCAGGTAACGATTCATCCGAGCATACATACCGGAGAATTAACGAAGATGGGCAACGACAACCTTCTTATGGTGGGGGTACACATAGGTCATGATTGTGTGCTTGAAGATAAACTTGTTATGAGCAATTATGTTCAGATAAGCGGTCACTGCAAGATAGAGACGGGGGTATGGTTCAGCGGTATGGTTTTGCTTCATCAATTTGTCACGATTGGCAAATGGTGCTATGGCGCCGGCCTTGCGGGAATCAATCATGACGTACCACCTTTTTTGATTGTGAGTGGCCATTATCCACCGAAGGTCAGAGGTGTTAACAAGCGTGGTCTGATACGGGCGGGCTTCAGTGAACAGCAGCAGGAACGAATATTTGATGCTTATAAGAAGCTTTACCGCAGCGGGGGTTCATTGCTGGAGAACGCAAAGGCATTGGCCCATGAAGATGGGCTTGACGAGAATGTCCGGGCGATGGTTGATGCTGTAACCAGAAGCAGCGAGCACAGGTACGGTAGATATTTGGAGAAGTTCAGGGATTGAGAGACTTTTTATCTGCCGGGTTTCGAAGTGAGGTGCAATAGAAAATATGCAGGATGGTAAGATACGCACTGCTGTTGTGGGGGCGGGCAAAATGGGGGAGATTCACGCCAGGGTTTATTCACAGCTTCCGCAGAGTGATTTTATTGCAGTGGTTGACACGGACGCCAGGAGGGCGAAGAAACTTGCCAGGAAGTATAAATGTTCGGCACACACAGATTGTAGTGAGATACTGGGCAATGTTGACGCGGTGACGATATCGACGCCGACCGTGTATCATCATGAACTGGCGAAGAAGTTTATCGACAATGGTATTGCGGCACTGATAGAAAAACCGCTTGCAAGCAGTGTCGAGCAGGGCAGGGAGATAGTTGAACTAGCCAAATCAAAAAACTGTGTCGTGGCGGTGGGTCATTCAGAGCGCTGTAATCCGGTTGTTCAGGCGATGAAGCGTCTGAATATCGAGCCGAAATTCATAGAGGCCCACCGAATAAGCCCGTACCCTTTTCGCTCGACCGATATCGGTGTTGTGCTTGACGTGATGATACACGATATAGATATTATTCTTTCGCTGGCGAACAGTAAGGTTAAGAAGGTTGATGCCGTTGGAGTTGGTGTTATTGCCGATGAAAAGGAGGATATCTGCAATGCGAGAATTGTTTTTGAAAACGGCTGTATAGCGAATGTTACGGCATCGAGGCTTGCCTTGAAGACCGAACGTAAGGTGAGGGTTTTCAGTCGCCAGGCATATTTGAGTGTGGATTATTTCAAGAAGACCGGCAGGGTCATCAAGGCGGCACCCAACATTGATGTTGTCAAGTGGGTAAGAGAACACAAGGAGGCGGGGGATTTTAATCTTCTGAAGGTGAATTGGCCTGACCTGCTGCACGTGGAGAACCTTGATATAAATGACAGGGAGCCTTTGCGTCTTGAGCAGGAAGCGTTTTTGAGTGCGGTTGCAGACAAGGCGTTGCGGCCGGAAGTCAGCGCCGAAGAGGGACTGGCTGCAATGGAATGTGCGGAGATGATATTGGCCTCGATTCGGCAGCACAAGTGGGATTGAGGCGATTGCTTTTGGCTTAAATTTTCAGTTTCATTTTTGAAACTATTTGGTGAGCGAGGCGTGTCGGTTCGGGCAGGCGATATTTAACAGAGCATCTGAGCACCCATTTTATCGCATCATCTAATTGGCATTTGTGACCGGCGGAAATGAATACCGGTTTTACGTTTGTTCTTGTTCTGAGGACGGCGCCGATTGTCTGGTTTTTGTCCTTCAACAGGCTGTAGCTTCCTTTTTTTGGCGGGGGTTCATTGAATGTTCCGATTAGCCTGCTTTTGGCACAGCCGATTGTGGGTTTGTCGAAGAACAGTCCCAGATGAGCGGCCAGTCCGAGGCGGCGGGGATGGGCAATACCCTGGCCGTCGATTATAAAAAGGTCGGGAATTTTTTTTAGTTTTTCAACGGCAGCGATACAGACGGGCGCTTCCCGGAATGACAATAGACCGGGTATGTAGGGGAAAGTAACTTTTTTTACGGTGGTGATGGTTTCGACGAGTTCGAAATCGGGCAGTTGGAGAACCAAGGCCACCGCGATGATTTTTTGCTTGTCCTTTGAGAAGGCGCAGTCCAGGCCGGCGATTAATTTTGGTGGCTTTTTAAGGGATGTAAACAGCAATTTGTCTGCGAGTTGCTTCTGCAGGGCTATAGCCTGTTGATAAGACAGGTTCCAGCGATGTAAGCACCTTATTTTCATGTTCTTACGGGTTTGGTATTTGGCAAAAAACCAGCTTCGGATGAGGCATTTTACTGCTTTGGGGGTTTTATTACGAGGCAATAATAACATAGGGCGATGAAAACTTTTAACAGGGTTTACCTTTTTGCCTGATTATGTTACAATTTATAGTTTGGATTGTTGCCGGAATTTGAAAAAGGAGAAGGGGCGGTAGTAATCGCAGGGTAATATGGCGCAGCAGGTTAAAAAAGCGATTCAGATTTTCGGGGCGGCCGAACATAACCTCAAGGGCATAAACCTGGACATTCCGCGCGACAAACTTGTGGTGATTACTGGCATAAGCGGCTCGGGCAAAAGCTCCCTGGCGTTTGATACGGTTTATGCCGAGGGCAGAAGAAAATACGTCGAATCGTTAAGTTCCTATGCGAGGCAGTTTCTTGAGCAGATGCAAAAGCCGGCGGTGGGCAATATAATTGGGTTGCCGCCGACGATAGCGATAGAGCAGCGTAGCGCCAGCGGTAACCCGCGTTCGACGGTGGCGACCACGACGGAAATCTACGATTATTTTCGGCTGCTTTTTGCACGTGTTGGCCAGCCTCATTGCTGGGTTTGCGGCAAAGAAATAACAAGCCAGCACTCCTCACAGATAGTACAGTCCATACTTGAAAGACCTGAAGGTACGAAAATCCAGATATGTGCGCCTCTGGTTCGAGGCAAAAAAGGCGAACATAAGGATATTTTTGCGAACATCCAGCGCGAGGGGTTTGTGCGCGTTCGGGTGGACGGGATGGTCTGTGATATTCGCAATGTACCTGAGCTTAAGAAAAACAAAAAGCATAATGTCGCGGCGGTTGTGGACAGGCTGATAATAAAAAATGCCGTTCGGATTCGTCTGGCCGATTCGGTTGAGACGGCATTGAAACTCGCCGACGGTATAGTTCTGGTGCTTGTACAGGAGCCGGACGATGACCAGAAGAACGGGGGCAACGGAAAATGGAAGGAGGTTGTCTACAGCGAGAAATTTGCCTGTCCTCGTCACCCTAAGTCGAGCATCGAAGAGTTATCGCCGAGGCTTTTTAGTTTTAACAGCCCTTACGGTGCGTGCAAGAGCTGTGATGGTCTCGGCACTATTCTGGAGTTTGACCCGGACCTGATAGTTTCTGACAAGAGCGTGGCGCTGGATAGCGGGGCAATCGATGCATGGCGCAAGGGTGGCAAGAGGATGAATATTTATTATAACCGGCTGGTAAAGCGATTTTGCCGCAATGTTGGTATGAGCAAGACTACGCCTTTTGGGGAAATACCGAAAAATATAAAGCGGATTTTGATGGAAGGGACAAATCCTGCTGATGTTCGCAAATACGGTTTCCGTTTCGAGGGGGTGATACCGAATCTTAACCGCCGTTGGCAGAATACGACCAGCGAGTATGTCAAGGCCAGGCTGCACAGTTATCTTTCGGAGCAGCCCTGTTGCAGTTGCAAAGGGACGCGTCTTCGGCCCGAGGCGATTGGAGTTACGGTGGGAGACAGGAACATATTTGATTTGACTTCCCTGAGTATTGAAAAGGCACAGAAGTTCTTCGGCGGGCTCAAACTGGACCAGGAGAGGACCTTGATTGCATCTGAGGTGCTCAAAGAGATAAAGGCGCGTTTGAAATTTATGGTGGATGTTGGTCTTGGTTATTTGACCCTCGACCGTAAGAGCAGCACTCTTTCGGGCGGCGAAGCCCAGCGGATTCGTCTGGCCACTCAGGTTGGCAGCGGTCTTGTGGGAGTTTGTTACGTTCTTGATGAGCCTACTATAGGTCTTCACAAGCGTGACAACGAGCGGCTTTTGGGAATACTGCGGAGGCTTAGCCGAATCGGCAATACGGTAATAGTTGTCGAGCACGATGAAGATATTATCAAAAGCGCCGACCATATTATCGACATAGGTCCTGCGGCGGGCGCTCATGGCGGCGAGGTTGTTGTTCAGGGTGATTTCGAGACCATTTGCCGCTGTCCTGAATCGATAACAGGTGAGTATCTAAGCGGGAAGAAGAAAATAGCCCTGCCGCTAAAGCGCAGGCAGTTCAATCTTCGCAAATGCCTTGAGGTCAAAGCTGCGGCCCAGAACAATCTTAAAGAAATTGATGTGAAATTTCCACTTGGTATATTTATATGCGTGACGGGTGTTTCGGGCTCGGGCAAGAGCACTTTGGTGGACGAGATTCTGCTAAAGGGTCTGAAACGTCGGCTCTACAGGTCACGTGAGAAACCGGGCAGGCACAAAAACATTCTCGGCACCTCTCAGATTGACAAGGTCATCGAGATAGACCAGTCGCCGATAGGCAAGACGCCGCGCAGCAATCCTGCGACGTATACCGGCGTGTTCGATGTGATACGCAAGCTCTTTTCAATGACTCGTGAGGCCAAAATTCGCGGGTATAAACCGGGGAGGTTCAGCTTCAACGTCAAGGGCGGGCGATGCGAATATTGCAGGGGGCAGGGGACAAAGAAAATAGAGATGCACTTTTTGCCGGACGTTTACGTGACGTGCCAGAACTGCAAAGGCAAAAGATATAACCCGGAGACGCTGCAGGTTACATACAAGGGTAAGAACATTGCCGATGTTCTGGATATGCCGATAGAGGAGGCGCTGGATTTTTTTGCGAATTTTCCGACGATAATTCGCTTTTTGCGGACTCTTAGGGATGTCGGTATGGGTTACATGCAGTTGGGCCAGCCTTCGACGACTCTTTCGGGCGGCGAGGCCCAGCGTGTCAAGCTTGCTGCCGAGCTTGGCAAGGCGGCGACGGGCCATACGTTGTATCTGCTTGATGAGCCGACGACGGGCCTGCACTTTGCCGATATACATAATCTGTTGAATGTGTTGCAGCGACTGTGTGATATGGGCAATACGGTGGTTGTAATTGAGCACAACATGGATGTTATTAAAATGGCCGATTATATTATAGACCTTGGTCCCGGCGGGGGTGATGCCGGGGGCAAAGTGGTAGCGGTGGGTCGGCCGGAGGAAATTATCGAAAATAAAAAGAGCTATACCGCGGAATATTTAAAAGATAAACTTAAAGTTAAAAAAAGGAAAGCAAAGAAAGTTTCGTAAGTTTTTATGATTGTCCAGGCGCTTAAATGGATTGGTGGTATTGACGGATTCCTGGAGCTTGTCGACCAGCGTCGCCTGCCGGGGGAATTTGTTAAACTTCAATGCCGTGAAATTGAGCAGGTTTACGAAGCGATAAAGACGCTTGCAGTTCGCGGCGCTCCTGCGATAGGGGTTACGGCGGCTTACGGGCTGGTTTTAGGTTTGCGGAAGGTGACCGGTAAAGATTTGGAAGCCGGGCAGGTCTGTCTTGAGAAGTCGTGCCAATATCTGGCATCGTCGCGTCCGACGGCGATAAATTTGTTCTGGGCACTGGATAGGGTCAAACAGAAAGCTAAAAGCCTTCAGGATGAAAAAGGAGCAGGACTGAACCAGCTTTTGGAAGTTGTTCTGGCAGAGGCTGGCGCGATTTGCCAGGAAGATGTGGAGATGTGTCGGCAGATAGGGGAAAACGGCGAAAAATTTATCACCGATGGCGCAGGCATTTTGACACATTGTAATGCGGGGGCTTTGGCGACTGCGGGACAGGGGACGGCGCTGTCGGTGATGTTCGAGGCACATAAAAAGGGCAGAAAATTTAGAGTTTATGCTGATGAAACGCGTCCTTTGCTGCAGGGTGCGCGGCTGACGGCGTGGGAGCTGAAACAGGCCGGTATTGACGTTACGGTCATCTGTGACAATATGGTCGGCTGGCTTATGAAGCAGAAAAAGATTAATGCCGTGATAACCGGAGCCGACCGAATTGTGGCCAATGGTGATGCGGCGAACAAGATTGGCACATACAGCTTGAGCGTTTTGGCCAGAGAGCATAACATCCCTTTTTATGTAGCTGCGCCGTCAAGCACATTTGATTTAAGTATAAAAGGCGGAGCGGAGATTCCTATAGAGCAAAGGGACGAGGACGAGTTAAGATTTTTCGGCGACAAGCAAATCACGCCGGAGGGAATTGATATTTACAATCCGGCTTTTGATGTTACAGATGCGAAGGATATTTCTGCTATCATTACCGAGAAGGGGGTAATTGAAAAGCCAACAGCAGAAAAAATCGCTGAACATTTGCAGCGGGCACACTGAAACTGAGTTTAATATCTCGGCAGGGGAGTTTGTTTTTTTCTGTGTTTTTACTCTACGGCGAGGACTTCATTGACTTCGGGTATTCTTTCGCGGAGTATTCTTTCGAGGCCCAGTTTCATTGTCATAGTAGCGCCGGGGCAGCCCCTGCAGGCGCCCTGTAAGCGCAGCTTTACGTTTTTATCCTGGTCTGTTTCCACCAACTCGACGTCTCCGCCGTGATTTTGAAGGCTGGGCCTAACGGCATCGATAGCTTCTTTCACTCTTTCTTCGAAGGTGCGTTCTTCAGGGGCATCACCACAACCGCATTTATCACACATAAAAAATCTCCTAATATTTACTTTGCAAGGTCATTATAGCAACCATTTGGCTTTAAGCCAGTTCCTTTTTGCACGTTTTGAAATTGGGTTTGATTGGGTTTGATTGGGTTTGTTTTGGCTTTGGGGGGTCGCTGAGGGGCTGGAATTGGCTTTGTTTTGGGTTTGAATTGGGTTTGTTTGGGTTTGTTTTTCTTCATAATCGCGATTTAGAGCGTAAAAACGCATAAAATTGGGTTTGTTTTGCATAATAAGGTTTTTTTCAATCGATTTGGTAACTTGGGTAACTTGGCTAAGGCTTGTATCCGAGAAAAGCTCCGCGGTAAAAAGGGAGGGTAGAGTTAATTTAGGTAATTTAATCATACAGATTTCCTGAGGGGGGATTTTTAAAGAGAGGTTCCCATATTAGGGCGAACTTGCGCGTTTGATTGAAAAATCTAGGGATTTTAAGGGGGTTAAAATTTGTAAGTTGTTCGGCTGTAAGGGATAAAAAAAATTATGGAAAAATGGATTTTTGGATTTAGGTAGCTGCGTTTTTGATTGAAAATTTGACGCAGATTGCGCGGATAACGAGGTTTTTTGCGGAGGTCGCGCAATTTCTCTCTCGGGAGAGGTTAGAGGGTGGTGAGGTAGTTGTCGGTGAAGACATCCAGGTCCAGGCCGTCTATTACATTGTCGTTGGGTTCGGATATATCGCAGGCAGGGTCCCAGTTTGCCATATTGGGGTCGGTGAACCAGGCATCTCCAAGAATGGCAAAATCAAACATATCCACCCCGTCCGGACACATAAAATCTCCCAATGCTGGCTCCCACCAACTCAGTTTTGGATAGCTCATCCCTTCACAGTTCATCTTCCATATATCGTTCGGCCCGTTAACTACCTCACCGACAAAATCCCAACCCGCATCGGTAAACGTACTCTCCGTCTGCATCAACACCTTTTCAAAACAGCATACCACTGCCTTGAAATTAGTGGTCGTGTTGGTATCCATTTTGCAACAACTAGTCCAGCTTCTTGAGCATTTTTTGCAAAAGTTTTATAGTTAATAGGAATGCGGTCGTTCGGCTGTTTATGCTGAATTATATTTTTCAGGAAAAACGTCACTGCGTCGAAGGCGAGATTGCAAAAAAACGAAACTACAATGGGCCCTTTGCATATCCGTCGAAGTTCCTTTAAGATTTGCTGTCGTACTTCGGCTTCAGGGAAATGGTGGAATAATCGATTGCAGACTACCGCATCAAAGCAATCATCGTCAAAGCTGGTTTGGAGAATATTAGCAACCTGAAATTCATCCGTTTCATCAATACAGTTTTCTCCTAGCGGCCCCATATAATGACGAGCCATTGCCACCATATGAATGGATGAATCGGTGGCAGTAATTTTGTATCCCAGCTTTTTCAGTAGAGGTAAAAGTCGTCCATTTCCACAAGGCAAATCCAATACAGATGCACCACGAGACACATTTTCTAATGCCTTGGCGATACACTTCTTTTCACGGTGATCTGTTGCTGTTCCTACCAAGCCTGAAGCGTATTTTTGGGCTTTGTGTTTTGTTCCGAAACGAGAGATAACTCTCTGAACAGACGATGTAGTACCAAGAGTGTTCATAACTGGTTGTATTAGTTCTGGGAACTCGACGGCCTTTGCGGCTCCATTACTCATAATCATGTCTCCTGTTATTAAAAGCAACCAAGGGGCGCAAACAACCTTCCCCTGGCAACCAAGACTGATAACCACCTGTCTCGGCAGGCAGCAACCACTGGTGCTACAAATGAAGAAAACCCTATTTGTACCGCAATCGGCCTACTATTTTTTCTCGGTAGAAGTCTCGGAGACTTTTTCAGCGGGAGCTTTTACCTCTGTCTTCTGATCCTTGTCAGTGACAATCGCTTTCTTTGTACAGCCAGTAACAAATAAGCCAAGGGCTAACAGCAAAATAAAACTTAATACAGTCAGTCTTTTCATAATTTGCATCCTTTCATATTTCTCAATAAATCATCCTGATTACTTTTCCCGATTTTAAAACGAAAATACACTATAGAAGTGTTAGTAAGGATACAAAAAATAGCTGAAGCCAACCTGAATCTTTTCTGAAGATAAGCTGAAAATTTGGACGGAAATCGTGAGGTTATGAAAAATAGTTTTGTTATGCGATAACAAGGAGTATAATGATGTTTTTGAATCGTCGAAAATAAATAATGTAGTATTAAGGAATGTGGTTGTATATCTATGCGTGTATTGATAATCGAAGATGAATCAAGGCTTGCCATGAATATCGCTCAGGTTCTTAAGGAAAGTGCGAATTTCGCGGTTGATGTATGTACTGAGGGCGTGGATGGCCTGCACCTGGCCAAGACCAATCCATATGACCTGATTATTTTGGATTTGACACTTCCCGGAATGGATGGTCTGGATATCCTCGGTAAATTGCGAAGTGCGGGTAAAACCGCAGCTGTCTTGATATTAACTGCCCGTGACACTTCTTCCGACATTATAACCGGCTTTGATACCGGTGGTGATGATTACCTGACCAAGCCCTTCGATATGGGAGAACTGGTAGCCCGCTGCAAGGCACTTGTCAGGCGTGCATACGGCCAGACCCATCCAAAGGTCAAGGTTGGAAAACTAACCATTGATACAGTCGCCCGAAGGGTCAAGTTCAATAACAGCGAAGTCCGTCTTACAGCAATGGAATATCGTACATTGGAATACCTTGCGATGCGGGCAGGTCAAATCGTCTCAAAAACAGATTTGCTTGAGCATCTATATGATTTTAATTGGGAACGCTTCTCGAATGTGATGGAAGTGTATATTTCGGCTTTACGGCGGAAGCTTGATCCGGACCGAAAATACGATTTAATCGAGACCGTTAGAGGCCAGGGATATCTTCTGAAAGAAAACTAACATGCAACCATTCTCATTAAAATGGCGGCTTGGAATATGCGTAGCGATTTTGGTCGTTGCCATAATTGCCGTGCTTTCGGTTACAGCTTATGTGCAGTTTCGGGAAACGCTGAAAACAGGCGTGGACAGTGCATTGCTTTCACAGGCCGAAGCGGTAACTGTCTCTATGGCCGCTGATGATTCACTACTGGAAGCTCGCAAGGAAATCCAGGCTTTTTTCGGGCCAATAAATGATACGAAAAGCCCCGTCTACCGTGTGTGGTTTGAAGACGAACAAGATGATTACGTCGCCAGTGGCTTACAGGAAAACTGGCCTTTGGACTGGGATATTCAATCTACCGAAGCTCCTGCAATTGGCGATCACAAGTTTTTTGAGGCATCGCGGGGGGAAATCCCTTATCGGCTCTTGTGGACCAGAGACCCTGACCCTCGGGCAAGTTCATCTACCAAGCAGTCCCTGAATATAATTATCGCAGCCTATGATGGGCATGTCGATTCCCAGATCGGTGATTTCCTACAGGTGCTACTGATTATGGGAGTCGTTGTAATTATGCTTTCAATTGGTGCTACGTTATTACTTTTGAAATGGGGCATGAAACCAGTCGCTGGTATTACAACTAAAATGAATGATATTACAGGCAAGAACCTGAACCAACTCTCATCGTATGTTACTGACGCACCATCGGAACTAAGACCGTTCGTCCGGGCGTGGGACGAGATGATAGAACGGCTTGCCCTTGCAATGCAGCAGCAGCGTCGCTTCACAGCTGATGCATCTCACGAGTTGCGAACACCATTGGCAATTGTCAAAAGTACATTGCAAACTGCTCGGTCCCGTGAACGTTCATCCGAAACTTATGAGTCTGCTATGGACCAGTCGCTGGAAGATTTGGAGCGTCTGGAGCATTTGATTGAACAGCTACTGGCACTTGCACATCTGGATGACATTGAAAGCCAGTCAGACTGGCGAACTGTCAATTTAGAAAATTTGGTTGCTGATGTCTGTGAACAATCTCTGCCGTTTGCCGAACAACAAAGAGGAACCTTGAAGTGGCAGGTTTGTCCTGCCAAAATAAACGGCAGTGACGAACAGCTTCGACGGCTTTTGGCAAATTTGATAGACAATGCCATCAAGTATGGCCCAAAGGCAAGTGAAGTATCTGTTTCGATGCGTTCCTTAAACGGGCTTGTGAATATATTGGTACATGACAAAGGCGGGAAAATCCCAGTCGAAGAGCAAAAGCTTATCTTTGGTCGTTTTTACCAAATTCGAAAAGCCCGCAAGAGAGCATCGAGCAGCACAGGCTCTGGATTAGGCCTGGCCCTGGCACAGGAGATCGCCCAAAAACACCGCGGCAGTATCACTGTGCAGTCAAATCCCAAAAATGGGACGGATTTTGTCATAACCCTGCCACACATATAGCCAAATCAGGTCGTTTCAAAAAATTCCGTATCTTCAGCTTATCTTAAGGTTTTTCAGTTATACTTCGGTACAACTTTTAGGGAAACGTATGTCACTTAAGAGCTAGAGTTTAAATGAAGAAAGACAAAAAAACAGTTTCTCGTGAGATAGGAGTTGAAATTGCTGCAATCTGTGGCAAACATTTCCTAAAGTTGGAACACCTCCATTATGGGTATTGGACTAAGGACCTTGAGGTAGATTTAGCAAATCTGCACACAGCCCAGGAGAATTATGCCAATTTCCTGCTATCACACATATCGCATAGGATTAAAACGATATTGGATGTTGGTTGTGGAAGAGGGCAAATTGCTAAGAAGCTAATAGAGGCAGGGTACAAGGTGGATTGTCTCTCTCCGAGTTCCTTACTCGCCGAGCAGACTCGTGGTTTATTGGGAAATGGAAGCAATGTATTCGAATGTTACTATGAGCAGTTACAGACAGAAACTCGATATGACCTTGTTCTATTCAGCGAAAGCTTCCAATATATCAATCCTGAACAAGCAATCAAGAAAACACTTGGCCTATTAAATTCTGATGGTTACATGCTGATTTGTGATGTCTTCAAAGCCGATACCAAAGGCGAAAATCCTCTACCAGGAGGACATCCTTTAACAAGGTTCTACTACATTGTCTCTGGATACCCCTTTGGGCTCATTAAGGACCTGGACATTACCGAAGAAACAGCACCAAACATTGACATTGAAGATCAGATATTTAACCAGGTTGTGCAGCCTGTTATGAGTCGGTTAGAGCAGCTTTTGAACAACAGATACCCTGTTGTTTCGAAGCTTCTGAAGTGGAAATACAAAAAGAAGATAGACAAGCTTAACGCCAAATATTTCAGCGGCCAACGAACTGGGGAAAACTTCAAGAAATTTAAATCTTACCGGTTACTGCTCTACAAAAAGATAAATTCTGATTAAGTCTGGTAAGCTCTCTTAGACAAAAGTGATATGTGTGTAAAAAAATTAATGTTGGTAAATATTGCTCTGTACTGCCGTACGAGGGGTCAAAATAGTACTCACAGATTGCCAAATTTTGTCGAAAAAAGTACATTTTTCCCCCTCTCTGTCCCTACGCAGGCTCCGGATCCAGTCTTCGTTTTAAATTACTTCCTCACTTCTTTCGTACTTCGTACTTTCCTCTTTCCAAGAATGGACCTTAAACGGCTGTCCTCCTTGTTAGAATTACTTTTTTACCATTTTCAGGAGTAAAAATCAAGTGTTTTTTCAGGAATAATCAGAATGGCTATATATGAGAAATTGAGGCTGTAAACAAGGGCTGTGAGAGGTTATTTAAATGATTATTGATGTGAAGGGTGTGAAAGGTGAGAAAGGTTAGAAAGGTGTGAAAGGCGGGGGTATTTGGGGGTGTAAGAATAAGCCCTTCGACTTCGCTCAGGACAGGCAAATTAAAGATTAAAAGTGTTAATTAAGGCCCCGTTGCGGTGCAAGGGGGGTAAAAATATTATAGGCTGCTGGACAAAATGCCGAAAAAGATTGACAAGCGGTGAGCTGTTTTTGTATAATGCCGCAGTGCTGGCGTGTAAACGCGCCTGTGCGAGCCTGAGACGTCCTTCTGATGTGGATGGTTACGGGATTGCAGCAGGGCTTTTAAACTTCGGTTTGTTCGGCCGTTTTTTTGGAAAAAACGGCTGGTCGGCCGGAGCAGCCCAGCGGAGTTGTAATTGACCGGAATAACAATTAGTGTTTATCAGGAAAAGGGGTAAGAAATGAGTAGCAAGTCTCGTTCTTCGGCTGGTTCTGCCGGTTCCAGTGACAAATCCTCCATCAAGGCAGGTGCGCAGATAGTGGTCGATACACTTATCGATTTGGGGGTCGATACTATGTTCGGCTATACCGGCGGCGTTGTCCTTCCTTTGTTTGACAGGCTTTATGATGCGCCGATTAATTTTATAATTCCCCGCCACGAGCAGGGCGGCTGTCATATGGCCGACGCGTATGCTCGAGCCAGTGGTAAGGTAGGCGTAGTTGTTACCACCAGTGGTCCGGGTGCGTGCAATCTTGTTACCGGTCTTGCTACGGCGATGATGGATTCTATTCCTGTTGTTGCGCTTACGGGCCAGGTCCGGACCGAGCTTATCGGTAATGACGCGTTTCAGGAAGCGGATACGACGGGCATTACCCGGCCGGTCACGAAGTACAACTGTATTGTCAAGGACGTGAAAGACCTTGAGAGAACGATTCACGAGGCGTTTTATATTGCTTCTACGGGTCGGCAGGGGCCGGTGTTGATTGATATACCGGTTGATATTGAAGTTGCCAAGTGTAAGACCGGCGGACCGGTCGAGATGGAGCTGCCGGGTTATAGGGTTCTTACGAAGGGGCACGCCAGGCAGATATCGATGGCGGCTAAGGTGATAAATAAATCCCAGCGGCCGGTGTTGTATGTCGGCGGTGGGGTGATAAGCGCCAACGCGAGCAAGGAATTGCGGGCGTTGGCGGAAAAGGCGCATCTCCCGGTGACGATGACGCTTTTGGGCCTGGGCAGTTACGACCAGACAAGGCCCGAGTCACTGGACATGCTGGGAATGCACGGTTCCGCTTACGCAAATTATGCTGTCCATGAATGCGACCTGCTGATTGCGGTTGGTGCGCGTTTTGATGACAGGGTTACGGGAAAGATAAAAAACTTTGTTCCGAACGCCAAGATAGTTCATGTTGATGTTGACCCGTCCAGCATATCGAAAAACGTTCGAGTTGATATACCTGTTGTGGGTGATGCCAAAGACATACTTTCCGAGCTGGTCAAGGAAGTTGAATATCAGGAAAGGAAAGAATGGTTTGACAAAATAGCGCAATGGAAGAAGAAGTTCCCGTTCAGGTATGACAATAAGACATCGACGATAAAGCCTCAGTATGTTGTCGAGGAGCTTTGTAATCAGACCAAAAGTGGTGCGATAATTACCACAGGTGTTGGTCAGAACCAGATGTGGACCGCGCAGTTTTACAAGTTTAAGACGCCCAGACAGCTTATAAGCTCGGGCGGTCTTGGCACGATGGGCTATGGTCTGCCCGCTGCGATAGGCGCCCAGGTGGCAAAACCGGATGCGACGGTTGTCGATATTGACGGCGACCACAGTTTTAACATGACGATGACGGAACTGCGGACGGCGGTGGAACATAATCTGCCGATAAAGGTCTGCATTTTGAACAACGGTTATATGGGAATGGTTCGTCAGTGGCAGGAGCTTTTCTATGACAAGCGTTACTCCAAGAGCTACCTGTCGAATCCTGAATACGAGAAGGTTGCCGAGGCGCTCGGGGCCGTGGGCATGACTGTCGAGAAGAAATCCGAGGTCAGTGGAGTTATCAAATCGATGCTTGGCCAAAAGCGTCCTTGTGTTGTTGATTTTAAAGTCGAGCGCGAGGAAAACGTTTGGCCGATGGTACCGGCGGGCAAAAGCCTCAATGAAATGGACGGACTTGATATTCTTGAGAGCATGGCGTAAGGGCTCGGGAGAAAGCGAGAAGGAAAAATGAAGCATTTAATAAGTGCATTGGTTGAAAACAAACCCGGTGTTCTGGCACATGTTGCGGGGATGTTCGCGGCAAGGGCGTTTAATATTGATTCGCTTGTTGTCGGGCGTACGGAAGACCCGGCACTTAGCCGAATGACAATAGTTGTTGTCGGCGACGATAGGGTCGTTGAGCAGGTCCGCAAACAGTTGGCGAAGATAGTTCCGGTGGTCAAGGTACAGGATTTTGCGGGCCAGCCGGTCGTTGCGCGGGATTTGATGCTGATAGCGGTTTCTGCGCCTCCGGAGAAACGTCATGAGGTCCTTTCGCTGATAGAAACTTTTAAGGGCAAGGTCGTTGATATAGGGCCGAAGTTCGTGATGGTCGAGGTCAGCGGGCCGGAAGAAAAAATAGAGGCCTTTATTAATGTGTGCAAACCTTACGGCATCAAAAGTGTCGCCAGAACCGGTACAATCGCCATGCCGCGACACACAAAATCGGAGTAGTAGGTGCTGGTTTGCGCTGGCATTGGGCTTTAGCGGCTATACGTTATTTCTTGATTGTTGGTTTGGCTGGGATTATCATATTTTATTATGATGTTCAGGCTGACAAAGTATGGCTGGCCGCAGGTGGTGATTTTCCCATTGTTGCTTGTTTCAGCAATGGTTCTTTTTTTGTTTGCGCCGCTGCCGGCATGGCTTATTGTTTTGGCCGAAGTGATTTTGGCGGTTTTTCTGGTTTTTAGTTTGGTGTTTTTCCGTGACCCTTACCGCATTGTTCCGAAGGACAGTAGCATGTTGCTGGCGCCGGCCGACGGGAAAATTACCGATATTGAGGAAGTTGTTGAAGAAAGCTTCATTGACGGTTCTACACTTAAGTTAGGGATATTTCTAAATATTTTTGATGTGCATATAAATCGCTCGCCTTGCAGTGTAAGGGTCGAGAAAATCGGCTATAAAGAGGGCAGATACGTAGATGCCAGAAACCCCGAAGCGGGACGGGTCAACGAATCCAATGACCTTTTTCTGGTTAGGACCGAGGCGCCGCAGGACAGGCTGATAGTGCGTCAGATAAGCGGTGCGATTGCCCGCAGGATTGTGTGCCGGGCCAAAGAAGGCCAGGAATTAGCTGGCGGAGAGAGATTCGGGATGATAAAATTTGGTTCCAGGACGGAATTGTATGTTCCGGTGGATTCGGATATACAGTGTTTGGTCAAGGTTGGCGAGAAGGTCAAGGCCGGGCTTACGCCCCTTATAAGGTATAACAAATGCCAAGATTAAAAAGCCAAGCCGCGAAAGACAGTCTGCTGCGGAGAGTCCGTAGGCAGAGGCTCAAGTACATTACGGTTTTGCCTTCTCTGGTGACAATACTTAACGGCGTTTGCGGTTTTGCTGCGATAGTACTTGCCGGCAGGGGGGAGTATGCCAAGTCAGGTTATTTAATGCTTGTTGCTATGGGCGCTGATATGCTTGACGGTCGTCTTGCGAGGATGAGTCATAGCACGTCGAGCTTTGGCGGCCAGCTTGACAGTCTCTGCGATGTAATCAGCTTTGGTATTGCGCCGGCGTTTTTAATGTTCAGGGTTCTGGAACACGAACTGGCTCTTGCGGAGATGGAATTTCTGGAACGTTTTATCTGGCTTGCGGCTGGTGTGTATATAAGCTGTTCGGCCATTCGACTGGCGAGGTTCAACGTCGAGAACGAGGAGGACGAGTCTGCGCACATGAGTTTTATAGGCCTGCCTACCCCCGCCGCTGCCGGTGTTATAGTAAGCCTGGTGATATTTCACGAGGAGATACTGACGAAACTTTTGGCCAGCGGCAGCAGCGCTTATCCTGTTTGCAGAGGCGTTATTATGTACAGTCTGCCTTTTTTGGTTCTTGGAGTTGCGGTTCTAATGGTCAGCAGGATTCGGTACCCGCATATCCTCAACCAATACATAAAGGGCAAGAAACCATTGGACCACTTTATCCGGGTGGTTTTTCTTATAGCCATTATAGTCTGGAGCAGACAGGTGGCTTTTGTGCTGATATTCTGTGGATTCGCGTTAAGCGGATTTTCCAAGTGGTTTTATTATAAGGTTCTGAAGAAGAAGCGAGTAGTCGCACCTGACGACCAGCCAGCTTTTGCGGCGGCGGGGCCGGTGGAAATCTCAGACGAAGATGCCGAAGTCTAAAATACCGGCTTTTCCGTGAGTTTTGTAGTCTGGAAGTCCTGCAGCTTGGCGTTCGATTGGTTTATCTGGTAGTACTGCTCGACTACCTTGCAAAGCTGGTGTAGTTTCTGTCGACCTTTCGGGGAGGATTCCAGCCCTACCATTTGCAGACCTATGCAAAATCTTTTATTGTCTGCGGTGGGTAAAATGTTTCTGATAACTGCGTTGAAAGTCAGAGGGTCTTCATACGGCAGGGGTGCGAACCTCAGGCCGATGAACTGGCCTTTTCTAAGGTCCGGTTTCTGTTCTGCGTCGATGGCGACCTGTGCGCCGCTGGCGGAGATGTCCACGAGGTTACCCTGCCAGGAATTCTCCGGAGGTGTTTGATTTGAATCGGCCTCGCAGCAGCGGTGCCACAACTGCGCATTTACCTTCAGTGCTTTTGGCACTTCGACTCGGAAGTAGTTTCTTCTTGGCACTAGGTCGATTTTATCAGGCATTGCAAGGACAACTATTCCCCGACCATTCGGATTTGGGGACGGCTCAAGCGTCAGGACCTTTGTTTCCAGGATGAGCTTACCGTAGCCGTATTTTATTGACAGTCCGACACTCTGGTTGGGCTTTACGTTTATCGGATATGGCCTTTTGGCCGGTACGATTTCGACATTGAACTTGTTTGCCCCGAGTTCTGTCAGCCTCACTTTTGCCACATGCCATTTACCCTTTGAGGAATACGACAGAATGGCGGGTATTTTATTATTGGAGATGATTTGTAAAACTTCCCTCGGCTCGGCCCCACATAGCATCGCTACATCATTCACATCAACCCCCTTGGCGATATGCTTCCAAATCCCGTTTTTTAATTCAATGGGGTCCTTGTTTCCGGGCCCCATGGCACTTTTTTGATATGTGTTTACTATATAAAGTATATACAAAGAATTTCGGTTTGGGCAAAATAGTTTTGGCCTGAATTTAATGCGTCGGTTGTTTTTAGGGCAAAAACCGGGTGATTTTAGGACCGTAGTTGCAAAATTTGTGTTAAGCAATTATTATTACACTGAATATGGAAGAAAGTTACGAAGCCAAAAGATATACCGTGCAAATATTGGTCCTTCTGGGGCTTTTCGCCTTATCCCTTCTGGTGGCGAGGTTTGTAATTACCGTAAAGACCTCGTTGTCCTTTTCGGAGCCGATAAGGCTGGACTATGCGGGTTTATCGGTTGTTGTGCCGCGAGGCAACGGCTGGCAAAGCGACGGGCAGTGGAAGTATTACAGGCACACGTTCACATTGAGCAGCTTCTTCGATTCCGGACCCGGTGGGACCCGTGCCGGGACGCATTGTCAATATAGGCTGGCGCCGATGAATGTTCCAAAGGAGGTGATTTTTGAGCAAAAAGCTGCTGCTGTTGACGGCTCCATTGAAGCGTCGGGACAAAAACCCGCGGGCAGTTTCACTATTGACTGGGTGCATATAAAAAAGCCGGGGCTGCCTTTTGACAAGTTTTTTGGAATTGCTGAGTTACCGAATAACCACCAAATCAATATCGAAGTTTATCAAAGAGGTGGTGATACCGAATTGGCGAAACGCGTTTTTCAAAGGGTTCTTGATGATATCAATCTCGAAGACAATCAGATGCTTGAAGCGGGCAGTAAGATTGTGAGTGAAATCAAGAGCATTGGTATTGAAGGATTTTTGTATGGCCGGAGCCAACAAAGCTCTTACATTATTAAGGATGTGCGTGGCCGCCCAATCGGCTTTGTGATTGAAACAATCATTGCTTCAAACACTCAGTCTGATATAGAAGGCGGGAGCCTTCTTTATATTAGTGGCCAGCACATTAACGAACAGGTGACACTTTTTCACAGCGACAACAGCTTTGATGGTTTTGTCTTGAATAGCGAGATAAGCGAAATGTCCAGGCGCCGAAACAGCGAGATGGTTATTGATGAGGCGGCAGTCATGACCGTGCGAAGTGCCGATTCAAATGGAAATGATATCGGTAGCCGGCTGAGCAAGGCGGCGATGCCGGATATTTTTGGGGACTTTATTTTCAGTCAGATGATAGACAGTGGTGTTGACAGCGTCTTTATTGATGTAGTCGATGCCGAAGGGAAGATTCTGCCGGTGTTTTTCGCGAGAGTCAGGACCGAGGACATTTCAGCTTCGCGGAATTTTTCTTATCTTTTCAGGTTAGAGCTTTTGGATGGCCGTGGTTTTTCCCAGCAGATATATCTTGACGACCAAAGGCGGGTCGTAAGAAAAGCGGTGCGTCATGGGTTTATATATACTCTTGACCGGGCCAGCGTAGACGATATTTTAGAGGAGTTTCCTGAAAGGGCTGAGGATATTACGCAAAAGCACCGGATCCCGGAGTAAGAACCGAGTCAATATTGAACATTTATAAGGAGAGCGTGTTATGGCGGCGGATTATGATTGCATTATAATTGGAGCCGGGCCTGCGGGTTTGGGGGCCGGGCTTTATGCCTCACGCGACAGATTTAAAACATTGATACTTGAGAAGTTCATGCCCGGTGGTCAAATCAGCACTACCGACCGGATAGAGAATTATCCGGGTATATCACGCATAGACGGGCCTGGGCTTATCATGGAGTTACAGAAGCAAGTGGAGGCTTTTGGTGCAGAGATAAAAACAGGCGGCGAAGTTACTTCTCTGGAGAAGCTGCAGGACGGTAATATTGCGGTCTTTTGCGACAAAGACAAATACGTCGCAAGGGCGGTTATTCTTGCGCCGGGCAGCGCGTATCGCAAGCTTGGTGTTCCGGGCGAAGAGGAATTCCGAAGCGCTGGTTCAGGAATTAGCTACTGTGGAACCTGCGATGCGCCTTTTTTCAAGGGCAAGCAAGTCGTTTCGGTCGGCGGGGGAAATACCGCGATTGAAGAGACACTGCACCTTGCCAAGTATGCCGAAAAGGTGACATTGATACACCGTCGTGACGAGTTAAGGGCAACCAGGGTTTTGCAGGAAGAGCTTCTGGCCAAAGCAAATGAACCGGATTCCAACCTGGTTATTAAGTACAGCACCGTCGCCACCGCGATAGAGGGTGAGGGTAAAGTGCAGTCCGTGAAACTGAAAAACGTGAAAACCAACCAGGAGGATAATTACCCCTGTGACGGCGTGTTTATATTTATAGGCATGGTGCCGAATACGGACTTTCTAAAAGACTTTGTGGAATTGACGGACAGGGGATTTATCAGGTGTGACTGTGCTTATCTGCGGACTAATGTTCCAGGCGTGTTTGTTGCCGGTGACTGCAGGGTGGGGGCCGCCATGCAGCTTGCCACGGCTGTGGCGGACGGTGTTGTGGCGGCGATGATGCTCAAACAGTATTTTATGGACCCCAACTGGTGGAACGAGCCTGTCAGTGATTTGCTCCAACCGGGCGGCTGGTAGATTGGATACTTCGTTTGGCCGACGAGTGGAATCGCAAGGCTTTTAGAACGCCTGATTTTGATTTATTCCTTCTTTTTGGAATTTTGATTGGCAGCGGCTGTTTGCTCTTTTGGCTTTTCTTCCTCTTTTCTCAGTGCCCGCAGCGGTCTGTAGGGTCTGGCCTTGGGTATCCATTTCTTCCAGTTTCGTTCGAGTTTTTCCAAACCGCCGGGATAGTTTTCGTTGATGATTTTTACCGAATCCGCTTCTTGGCCGGATCTCCTGAATTCCCACAGGAGCTCCTTGAGAACTTTTTCCGTGTTTTCGCTGGACATCATAAAATATGTAAGTGAGTAGCCTATGGTATATGCGGCATTGATGTCCCTGCCTCTTAGACTCATCCACTGGTCATGATTAAGGGCCAGATATTCGGGTAATTTTATTGGAAATCCTTTTCTTGCCCAGAGCTTGCACCATTTGCTTCGGGACTTCTGTAGATAGACACGCCTGTTTTCGCCTATGACGTTAAGCCCTTCAAAGTATTCCGACATCCCTTCATTTAACCAGTCCGGACACCATGGAACACACCATGCCATCATCATATGATTTGCTTCATGGAAAACTATCCCAATCATTTCCTTTGCTTCTTTGGTTTTCTTCGAGTCTTTTGGCTGTAAGACGACCGTTTCCCAGTCTCTGCCGGAAAAATATCCTGTCTCAGAAATGACCTTGCCTATTTGCTCTTTCTGGTACTCTTTGAACTTTTCCTCTCCGCATATTATGGTCACTCTGACCTTGAAGTTATCGGGGAAACGAAAGCCGAAAGTGTCTTTATAGGTATCAGCTAATCGTGAAATACCGAAAACAATGGCCCTTTCGACGGGCTTTGTCATTTCGTAATCGTGGAGATTGAATCGGCAAATGCCGGATTCGTAGGTAACGAATTCCTCGGCCCGTGTGGTACCTGCAAACAGACAAATAAAAAGAAGAACAATTGTTTTATACTTCACAGAGTTAAACCCCCGATATTTTTTAATAAAAACGACCGTAATTATTATAGCAACTGACAGTGCCGGTGTCAATAAAACAGCTTTTCGCGGCCAGAGCAACAAAAGTATTGCTAAAAACCAACAATCGTAATATCCTATTTTGGCGGCAAATGTACCTTGCCGAGAGGTTGCTTATGAAAAAGCGCAAATTGGGCTATACTGATTTGGAATTGACTACCGTTGGTCTGGGCACCTGGGCGATAGGTGGGCCCTGGCAGTTTGGCTGGGGACCTCAGGACGACGATGAGGCGGTCGGCGCGGTTTTAGCCGCGCTGGATAGTGGCATCAACTGGATTGACACCGCCCCCATTTATGGGCTGGGACATTCCGAGCAGCTTGTGGGAAAGGCCCTGAAGCAAACAAGCGAAAAACCATTTATAGCGACCAAGTGCGGCCTGCTCTGGAACGACAAAAGAGAAAAAGTCAACTGCCTTGAGCCACGGAGCATAAAAGAGGAATGTCACGCGAGCCTCAAAAGACTGGGCGTTGAGGTAATTGACCTCTATCAGATGCACTGGCCGGAACCCGACGAAGAAATCGAGCAGGCCTGGGAGCAGATGGCAAAGCTCGCCGAGCAGGGTAAGGTCCGGTACATAGGCGTATCGAATTACAATGTTGAGCAAATCAGGCGTGTGCAGAAAATAGCGCCGGTAGCTTCGGCCCAGCCTCCTTATAATATGTTGCGCCGAGGTGCCGAGGACGAGCTTCTGGGCTTTTGTGCGGAAAACGACATCGGCGTTGTCGCGTACAGCCCTATGGAAAGAGGTTTGCTTACAGGAAAGTTCTCCCAGGAGAGACTTTCCAATCTTCCTTTGGACGACCACCGCAGACGCAGCCCGGAATTCCAGGAGCCGTTATTTACTGCTTCACTGGAATTTGTTGAAAAGCTCAAGCCCATTGCTCAGCGCAACAACGTGACCCTGGCACAGTTGGCTATTAGCTGGGTATTGAGGCGAAGTGAGGTTACCGCGGCAATTGTCGGCGCCAGAAGACCGCAGCAGATTGTGGAAACTTCTGTTGCGATGGACTTTGAGATAGGTGAATCGGACCTGGAGGAAATCGAACAGCTTCTGGCCGAGCGTGAAGAAAAAATAAAGAAATGACGAAAAGTTATTAAAGAGAGCAGAAAATGGCAAATAACAAAACCGTCTATGTGAGTCCGCTGGTAGAGAGGAATGCTTCAAGGCAGATGGCCGAGATTTTCGGAGCGCAGAAGAAATTCAGTACATGGCGAAGATTATGGCTTGAACTTGCCAGGGCACAAAAAAAGCTGGGGCTGGATATAAAGCAAACACAGATAAACGAAATGGCCGGACATCTTGACGATATCGATTTCAAAAAGGCAGCTAAATATGAGAAGAAATTTCGTCACGATGTCATGGCTCATATCCATACCTTGGCCGAAGCCGCACCTAAAGCTGCTCCGATTATTCATCTCGGCGCGACCAGCTGTTTTGTGGGTGACAATGCTGATTTGATAATAATACGAGAGGCGCTGCAAGTCGTGGCGGGCAAGTTGGCGGCGGCGATAAACCTTCTGGGCGGGTTCGCTAAGAAGTATCGCTCACTGCCCACACTTGGTTTTACGCATTATCAGCCCGCCCAGCTCACCACCGTTGGCAAAAGGGCGACGCTCTGGTGTTATGAATTTGTAATGGACTTGCAGGAAGTCGAGCATCGGCTGGAAACTTTACCCTTTAGAGGTGTCAAGGGCACAACGGGAACGCAGGCTTCTTTTCTCGCGCTTTTTGAGGGCAACAGCAAAAAAGTCAAGCAGCTTGATAAGGCTATTGCCGCCGCTTTCGGATTCAAAAGCACCTGCGCTGTCACCGGCCAGACTTATCAGCGAAAGATTGATACCTTTGTTGTTAACGCTCTTGCCTCCGTTGCCCAGTCGGCGCATAAAATGTGCAATGACCTTAGGCTTCTTGCTAACCTCAAGGAGATAGAGGAACCGTTCGGCAAATCCCAGGTCGGCTCCTCGGCAATGGCATATAAAAGAAATCCGATGCGTGCAGAAAGAGTGACGGCGCTTAGCAGGTTTGTCCTGAGCCTGGCTTCGAGTCCGCAGATGACAGCCAGCGAGCAGTGGTTCGAGAGAACCCTGGATGATTCAGCCAACAGAAGAGTGGTTATTCCGGAAGCCTTTTTGGCCGTTGATGGTATTCTTGAGATTCTCATAAACATGCTCGATGGATTGGTGGTATATCCGAAGGTCATAGCTGCCAGGGTCGAGGCCGAGCTTCCCTTTATGGCTACGGAAAATATCCTTATGGCTGCGGTAAAAGCGGGCGGCAACAGACAAAAACTGCACGAAAAAATACGACGGCATTCACACGCCGCCGCGGCGCAGGTTAAGCAGGCTGGCAAACATAACGATTTGATAGACCGGTTAAAAGCTGACCCGGCCTTTGACAAAATCGACTTTAAAACTGTGCTAAACCCGAAAAGCTACGTCGGCAGGGCGCCGGAACAGGTCGATGAATTCGTAAAAAATACAGTGACGCCGATTCGAAAAAAATACCGAAAAGAACTCGGCCGAAAAGTTGAACTGAAAGTCTAAGGGAATTTATATCGTGACCAGAGATGAACTGATAAAACGTATTAAGGAAACAGCGTATCTGGAAGGGGACTTTACTCTTCGCAGCGGCAAAAAAAGCAAATACTATCTTGACAAATATCTTTTCGAAACCTGCCCGGACATACTCAAAGCTTTGGGTGAGGAATTCGCTCGATATGTTACCGATGACGTTAGCTTAATCGCCGGGGCCGAACTTGGCGGCGTGGCACTGGCTGCGTCCACAGCAATGGCAACCGGTAAAAACTGGGTGATAATTCGAAACAGCAAAAAAGGTTACGGAACAGGCAAGATGATTGAGGGGGTTATAAGCCAGGGCGATGTGGTTTTGCTGGTTGAAGACATTGCGACCACCGGTGGACAGGTGCTCGAAGCGGCAAAGATTATTACTGAAGCCGGTGCGTCGGTGAAGGAAATCGTCTGTGTAATCGACCGAAAACAGGGGGCTGAACAGAACATCACCAATGCCGGCTATAAGTTCGAGAGTATATTGACAAAAGACGACCTTGGCATAAAAGATAAAGAATAATCCTGCCCGGGGTTCTTACATGTTTTCGGCCAGAGAGATTATTTTCCTGGCTATAACAGCTTTGGCCGAGCTTGCTATCTTCAGCCACTTAGAGTCGCGGGTTTTTATTTGAACGGCGCTCTTGTCTGAGCCGATGGCGGCGATAGTGTTAGCGACAATCATATCGAGGCGCTTTTCTTTTAACTTCTTTTCAGCACTGGAGCGGACGGCCTTGTCCTCCAAGGCAAAACCGATGGTGATTTGGTCCTTACTTTTGTTTTTTGCCGCCCATCTGAGAATGTCGCGCGTAGGTTTTAGTTTCAGGGTCAGTCCTTTGCCGCTCTTTTTTATTTTGGTCTTTAAAGTTTTAATCGGGGTATAATCGGCGACCGCCGCTGCCATAATCAGACAATCGGCCTTAGGAAAATATTTTTTCACGGCAGTATGCATTTGAGAAGCGGTCTCGATGTTAACGGTTTTTGTCCCATCCGGAATTCGTAAGCTCGTCGGGGCCGTTATTAGTGTCACTTTATGTCCGGCTTTTAGTGCCGCACGGGCCAGGGCATAGCCCATCCGCCCGCTGCTTGCGTTGGAAACGAAGCGGACCGGGTCGATGTATTCTCTTGTCCCGCCTGCTGTAATTAGAAAGTGCATTTTTAAAAGGTTTAGCTTTTTTTGACTTGTGAGGCGATTTTCTCTATTTGCTCTAAAATATCCTCTGGCTCTGCCATTCTGCCGATACCTTCGGTCCCACAGGCCAGCCGCCCACATTCGGGGCCAATCAATTTGGCGCCCATCTGTTTTATTTTCTCAACGTTTTGCTGTACCGCGGGGTTGTTCCACATATTACTGTTCATGGCAGGAGCAATTAACACCGGCTTTTGCCAGCAAGCACAAAGAGTAGTACTGAGCAAATCGTCACAAATGCCGTTTGCGGCCTTGCCTATAATATTTGCCGTCGCCGGTGCCACGACGACGATGTCTGCCTTGTCGGCCAGCAAAACGTGGCTGATTTCGAACTGTTGCGGCGTGCTCCACATACTGGTATAGACCGCCAGGCCGGTCACTGCCTCGAAGCTCTTTGGGCCGACAAGCTCGCAGGCGTTTTCCGTCATTACCGTATCCACCTGTGCGCCTGCAGCTGTCATTTTGCTCGCAAGGTCAACCGCCTTGTATGCTGCGACCCCGCCACTGACACCAAGCAGGATATTAAGGCCACCGAGATTTGGTTTTTCTGTGGACATTTCTTGCCTTTTTTAATCTTCCAGTTTGTCTTCACTGGTGGCAGCCTGGTCGATTGCGATTTTGTCCTGCACGATTTCCTCGACGACTATTTCAAGTTGCGTTTTCCCTTTTGTATCTTCGATTAACGGACGTCCCCCCTGCATCAGCTCGGACAACCGTTTTTGGATTAGTACCGTCAGCTTGTATTTACCGCCGACCTTGTTGATTATGTCTGTGCTTTTGAGCTCATCTATCATTCTGTTTCTCCAGTGTACTGTTTAATAATTTGTATCACCTCGTCCACCGCCTGTTCCAATTCGTCATTTATGACCATATGTTCGTAGTATTGCCACGCTGCGGCGATTTCGGTGCCTGCTCCGTTCAATCTTTCCCTGGCTGTTTTGGTATCTTCCCTGCTTCTGTGGCTCATACGTTTGGCCAAGTCCTTCTGTGTGGGAGGCAGAATGAAAATCATCACTGCGTCCTTATATACCTGCTTTACCTGTTTGGCGCCCTGTACGTCAATTTCCAAAAGAACTACTTTGTCCGCACCAAGAGCCTCATCAACCTTATCCTTTGACGTTCCATACATATTGCCGAAAACTTCAGCATGTTCCAGCAGCAGGCCGTTATCTATTCGTTCCTGAAACTCTTCCTTTGAGATGAACCAGTAGTCACGGCCGTCAACTTCGCTCTCTGCTCTGGGCTTAGTGGTGACTGATATACTAAGGTAAGTATTATTCAGTCGTTCGGCTATTTTTTTGCAAATCGTACTTTTACCCACCCCCGAAGGGCCGCTTATTATAACCACTTTGCTTTTGTTTTGTCCGTTCATAATGCTGATGTTTAAGTTCTTTTTACTAACAACTCCCCAAATGGTATCACTCTATGTTCTGCACCTGCTCCTTAATTCTGTCTATCTGGCACTTTATGTCGACTACCCAGTGCGAGATTTCGGTGTCCGAGGTCTTGCTGGCAATAGTGTTTGCCTCTCTTAGCATTTCCTGGCAAATAAAGTCCAGCCTTCTTCCGGCCTTGTTGTTTGTCTGGCAGCTGTCTGCGAATTGCTGCAGATGTGAATCCAGACGGGCTATCTCCTCGGATATATCGGCCCTGTCGGCAAAAACCGCGACCTCTCGCGCAAGCGTATCTTCATCCAGCTCTAATTTTGCGCTGGCCAGCAACGCATTGACTCTTTTTTGAAGCTTGTTTTTATATTCTTGCAGGACAACTTCTCTGCGAGCGATTATTTTCTCGAGAACCTGCTTTGTGGCTTTGCAATGGTTTTCCAAATCGGCCGCAAGGGCGGTACCTTCGGCAAGACGCATTTGCTTTAGCTGCTCCAGCGCCTGTTTGGAGAGTTTTAGAACCATCTCTCGGATTTTTGCAGCGGTTTCTTCATTCGGTGATACCGGTTCCAATATCCCGGGAATGGCTAAAAGACTGGCGATGTCAATTTGGTAATCGGCCTCGGCCGAGCCTGTCGCTATCCTGCTTAGTTTTTCTACATAGTTTTGAAGGATTGTTTCGTTTATTTCAAAGCCCATGTTTGCAGAGGTACCTTTCAGGCGAAGCACGTAATTTATCGTGCCGCGGGACAAGTTTTCTCGCAGCAGCTTGTCGAGTGCTTCTTCGAGAAAGGCTGCCGTATCCGGTAGCTTTATACTGGTTTTTAGGTAGCGATTGTTGAGCGTTCTAATCTCGACAGCATAAGTTACGCCGTCTATTTCGCCCTGCGATTCGCCGTATCCGGTCATACTGCTTATCATGATATTACACTCTCAAGTTAAATTAAGCCCTTTAAGCAACCCCTGTGCAGTTCACTGTGCTTTCGAACCATTTGGTCTCGGGTCATATTTTGTTGTTTATCGCAAAATGGGGAATCCCTCAGTTGCTGGGCAAATCTGTTTCTGGGCTCTGGTCACCCGCATCAGGACCGAGTTCGCCGACGTCAAGCGGAAGCGCCGAACCTTGCGGCGGTACAGGCTGCACAGGCATCTGCTGTTGTAAAGGCACGGGTTGTTCTGAGCCGGCTTCGCTGACGGCGGGTTTGTAGAATTTGGCCATAAAGACGGCAAGCATCAAAAATACGCAGGCCAAAAATATGGTTATCCACGTCATCGGGCCTTTTGTTTGTGTGCCCAATATTCCACCAACTGCGCCGCCGCTAATCGCTCCGCTTAAGCCGCCCCCCTTGCCTTTTTGAATCAGAATCGCCAGAACCAGTATCACCGCGCAGATGACAAAAAAAGCGGCGGCTACGTTCATAATAAAACTTACTGCCAATAAAGGGGAAACAGTCATATTCATTGCTAAGTCCTTTTAAATTGCTTCAGGCGGTACCTTTATAGTGTCTCCTGCTAAAGGTGTTCTCCTGTATTTAATTTTCAACTATTTGGCGGATTCGATTATTGCGACAAAATCCGGTACTTTCAGGCTTGCGCCGCCGACCAGCAGGCCGTCGATGTCTTCCTGGCCCATCAACTCAGCAGCATTTTCCGGTTTCGCCGAGCCGCCGTACTGAATTCGAATCTCTTCTGAAAGCTGTTCGTCATACATTTCGCCGATTAGCCTGCGTATCAAAACGTGCACTTCCTGTGCCTGCTGCGGCGTTGCTGTAAGGCCCGTGCCGATTGCCCAGACCGGCTCATAAGCTATTGTCACCGCAGAGACCTTTTCTGCGCTTAAGCCGGAAAGGCCTTTTTTAATCTGCTCTGTTACAACCTCTTCAGTTTTGGAAGCCTGTCTTTGTTCTATTAATTCGCCTACACATAGTATCGGCAAAAGCCCGCCGCTGATTGCAGCGTGGACTTTCTTGTTTATCAGCTCGTCATTTTCACCAATTACGTGCCTGCGCTCGGAATGGCCGCACAAAACATATGTGCATCCTATATCTTTGAGCATGGTAGGGCTTATTTCGCCGGTAAAGGCGCCTTTGGGCTCAAAGTACATGTCCTGCGCACCAACGGCTATATGTGAGTTGCTAAGGGTTTTGACTACCGCCGGAATATAAACAAAAGGCGGTATTACAGCGACATCGACTGTCTGGCCAGCTGTTTCCATGGTTGCGGACGCGACGCCGTCTGCCAGCTCCACTGCCGAATGCCTGTCTGTGTTCATTTTCCAGTTGCCAGCCACAAATGGCTTTCTCATGAAATTCTCCTGTTATTAATCAGTTAAAGCAAATCTGTCGCTCGTGGGAAACTGCCTAAAATCGATAGCTGCAGGCAGTGTTTCCGTGCCTTTTCAAGCCCTTTTTGGACGTTTTCTTCCGTTCTGTGCCCGATGAAATCCACGAAAAAGTAGTATTCCCACTGCCTTTTCTTGCTTGGTCGGGATTCTATGTTCGTAAGATTTATGTCGTGTGCCTTGAAGACTTCGAGAACGTCCACTAAAGCGCCGGCTTTGTGGGCCGTACTGAACAGCACAGCGGTCTTGTCCTCGCCGGTTGGTTTTGCATCTTCGCGGCTGATTACCAGAAACCTTGTGATGTTGTTGGCGATGTCTTCGATATTCTCGCAGACGATTCTAAGGCCGTACAATTCAGCAGCGACGGCTGAACCAATTGCTGCAGCTCCAGCCTCTTCAGCGGCCAGCTGCGCCGCCTTGGCGCTTGAGGCGACCGGCACGGTCTGTGCTTCTTTCAAAGTGGCGCTTAACCAGTTTCGGCACTGGGCGAATATTTCCGGTTTTGTGTAAATCTTTTTGACCTCGTCCAGTGGACAATTGGCCAGAAGGTTATGGTGAATCGCCATCAGAACTTCTGAGCAAATCTTGACGTCGGATTCTATCAGCGCATCGAGTGTTTCGATGACACCGCCGCCGGTGGTATTTTCTACCGGTGCCAGACCCAGGTCACAGTGACCTTTGCTCACTTCGGCAAAGGTACTTGTTATATCGACCAGCGGTTCGTATTCTACGCTTTGACCGAACTTTAGCATTGCAGCGGTATGTGTAAAGCTGCCCTGTGGCCCGAGGTATGCTATTCTCAAGGGCCTTTCAAGAGTGAAAGAACCACTCATCAGTTCCCGCCAAATCGCAATAAGGCACTTATCAGGCAGCGGCCCCGTGTTGGCTTTGGCGATTCTTTCAAAGACTTCTTTTTCGCGGTCGGGTGAATAAACGGGAGTAGCGGTTTTGTTTTTTAATTTTCCGATATCAATAACGATGTTTGCGCGCTGGTTGAGCAGTTCAACAAGCTTGTTGTCAATGTCGTTAATCTGTTTTCTTAGTTCATCGAGAGACATATATCTCAAAATTAAAAAACGTAAGTCCCAGCTAAAAATAAAGTTACACACAAAAGCCGGCAATTAGCCGGTTTGGCCGGCGTTTTGTAAAAACCACTAAAGTTAACAAAAAAATCATCTTGCGTCAATGAATTTGGTTATATAGATATGAAATTTGCGGCCGGTCAAGGTCAAAAAACCGTGAAAAATTGGAAAAAATTATGAAAAATTCGGCAAAATATGTGATTTTTCGAACGAAATGGGGATTTTTTGGGCTTTTGGCTGTAAAAAACGGTCTTTTTTGCGCGCATTTGCCCTGCCGGCGACGAGAGCAGGTGGAGAATGGACTCTTGGTGGGTGTGGGAAAATCCGGGGATGGCCGGAGGCTGGTTGGGCCGGCTCAGGAGAAAAGTCAGCGGTTGGAAGGGGTGAAAAATTCTGGGGATGAGGGGAGGCTGATTGGTCCGGCGCGGGAGGAGAGTCGGCGGTTAGATGGTATAGGAAATTTTAGGGACGAGGAGAAGCTATTTGGGTCGGTGCAGGAGAAAAGTCAGCGGTTGGATGGGGCGGGAAATTCCGGGGGCGGCGGGAAGGTTTTGGGAAAGGTTCAGGTGAAGGGTCGGGTGGCGGAGAGATTGGAGAATTGCCAATTCGACCGGGGGCTGTTTGGTAAATTGCAGGAGAAGATTGTGGCCTACTTTGAAGGGGAGTTGGTTGAGTTCGGGCAGGATGTGCCGGTGGTATTGGATGGGTATAGCGAGTTTGGCTGTAAGGTTTTGGAGACATGTAGGAAAATAAAATATGGGGAAACTGTAAGTTACGGTCAGTTGGCGAAGATGGCGGGCAGAGCGAATGCAGCGAGGGCGGTTGGGGGGATTTTAGGGAAGAACAGACTGCCCTTGATTGTTCCATGTCACAGGGTCATAAGGAGTGATGGAGGGATGGGCGGCTTTAGCGCAGCGGGCGGAGTGGAGGTTAAAGAAAAAATGCTGGAGATGGAAAGAAAAAATTAGAAATAAAAATGGTGGATTAGAATTTAGAGAGAGGAATCAGCCTTAAATGTAATTTTGGTTTGACGGCGAATAGAGCGGGGGTTATTCTATTGATGCACAAAATACTTCCAGAGTATATTATGTTGAGGGATTGAAATGGAAACAAAGCAGGAGTTGTTGAAGAGGCATTGGATATTCGCTCTGGTATTGGGTGTGGTTTCGGCTGGTGTAGGCTGGTTCTGGGGCTCTGGGGCACAGATTTTATATACAAGCAACACGGACCTCCCCATGTTCGGAAATGGTGTTGAGAATCCTGAATGGCTGGGAGGTCTTTTAGGCGCAGTTTTTGGCTTCGCTGCAGGAGTTTTTTACACGGCAAAATTAGCCAGCATGTTGCATGACGTCAAGCGAGGCGGACGTATTTTTGTCAAAGTCATTTCGTGGGGGGTGCTTGTGGGTTTGGCTTGCTCAAGCCTGGTGCATGCAGCCATGATGCTTTTCTATAGAAACTTACATTTTGGCCCGATGGCGATAGGGGCCTTTTTTGGGATTTTTTCAGGGGCGATATTGGGCCCGGTTGCCAGCGGCATTTTTGTTGCGTGTTATAGTAAAAAGCGTAATAGGGACTGAGGAAGAGGTCATGACAGATAATAGCGGGAAAATTTACCGGTCAGCGAGGAACTATAAGATATTTCTAATTTTGATAGGTTTGGTGTCAGGAGGCATCGGCAGTTTGTTTGGGGCTTTTGCCGAGGTATTTTATGTTTTGGAGGGGACCTTCAAGGGTATAGGAGCATCAGTTGGGGCGGTTTCCGGATTGATTTTAGGTATTTTATATGGATTGATGCTGGGTCAAAAGAAAGAGAAAGGGAGCAAAAGGCGTGCAATAATCGTGCATGGGACGCTTTGGGGTATTGCGGCAGGGCTGATTTGCACGGCAGCGATTCATACAGTGTTGATTATAGGTTACGGTTTTGAGGGCATTTTTCTGATAATAGGAGGGCTGTTGGGTATTTTTGTCGGAGCAATTACAGGCGTAGTGAGCAGTTTAATTTTTTGTTTTTGCTATAGGAAGAAAGCTGCAGCGGAGGTATCGGGAGAAGTAATCAATGAATGAAAATAAAGATGAGACGATAGGGGAAAAACTCGCAACTTGTGGTGAAGAGCAAACGATAAAAATCGGCAAATTAACAAAGCGCTGTGGTTTTTATTACAGGGCGCTGCTTGTTTGCGTTTTGGCGACACTGTTTTTATTCTTTTTGGGGCCTGTAATTATCCTTCTTTTGGCGGTTGCGTTGATTGTTTTAATTTTGACGTTGCTTACCAGCATCAGGGCGTTTATGGAGATAAAGCGCGGTGGAGGTGTTTTGGGAGGGAAGGCTTGTGTAATCTGCTCGATGGCAATGTGTCTGGTTTTATGCGTTTCATTTTTGTTAATTTTTTTGGGAATAAATAAGGGGGCACAGAGAGTGATGAGTTCATATCATCTTTGGGCTCAATCGCTTGGCAGGGCGATGTTGAAATATGCCGAGAAGAGTGAGGGACGATGGCCTGATGCAGGCAGATGGTGTGATTTATTGTTAGAAAATGGAGAAGTTCATGGCAGAGGGTTTGGTTTAAATCACCGAGACGAACCAACGTGTGATTATGCGATGAACAAAAATGCGGCAGAACTTGGCCGGGAAATGCCGGGAAATATGGTATTGCTTTTTGAGAGCAAAGAGGGCTGGAACCAGGCGGGCGGTTTAGAGTTATTGACAGAGAAGAGCCATAGAGGATATGTCAAAATACTGTTTGGTGACGGACATTTTGAATGGGTCAAAAAGAAGCATGTTTCAAACCTGCGGTGGAAGGTTGAGGACGACGGGGTTATACCTGAGGCAGATATGACCCAATATTATGTCATTTTGGGATTGGTTTCTGGCTTATTGTTCTTAGGATTGGTTGGTTATCTTGGCCGGCTTATAAAGAGA
>Ga0307378_10001216_pt1 | contig 42372 bp, 37 predicted proteins | sample UN1MG_FD_202238 | JGI IMG/M metagenome (GOLD analysis project Ga0307378, IMG submission 202238) | Soil microbial communities from Risofladan, Vaasa, Finland - UN-1 | ecosystem: Environmental > Terrestrial > Soil > Coastal area > Acid sulfate soil | place: Finland: Risofladan, Vaasa | collected...
ATAGCCGGCTCGATTACCGTCGCTGCTGAAGCAGAAGACATCCGGATCGTTGTTCCCTATCTGGGCTATGTAAACAATATCTACGAGAAAACAGATATCCCTTTTCCTATATTGCTAGATGATTCTTCGCTGATGAAGGGTCTGTATTTCCAGTGGATCAATCCGAAACGATATCAGTGGAACACTTTTCTCTATCAATCCTCGGATATCAACTACAGCAGCCTCTGGGGCGGGCACTTCATATTCGATCTCTATCTCGGGGTACGGGAACGCGGAAAATACGTCATCGGAACTGGTATTGAATACATCCGTCTCGACATGGACGCGGGGAATAATTTTTCTCCTCCATTTACCGACTTCCAGCTGGTAAACAATATCGTTGTTCCCTACCTGCGGGCAGGCAGGTATTTTCTTTTCGGCAGCGATACACTCAGCGTGTCCGTACTCCCCTGGGCCGGTATTCAACCGCAATGGGTTAAAGGAGAAATTTCGTATACAGCCGGTCCTCCGATCCCTAAAAAGATCGACGAGTATGACCTGTACGGCATTGCCGGCATCAACGCCAGCGTTTCCATCTTCCATTTCATCACAGTCGATGCCAAGTACCGCGGAACCTTCAACGCGGATGATTATTTCTCTTCGGTAGACAGTATGGTCAACGTCTTTTTTACCAGACACTGGGGCTTGTCGTACCGATTCAAATACAGCGAGACCAGCTCAGGATCCACTGCCTATCATATCGGGGGAATTGCCTTCGTATTTTAAGTGAACACGGGCACCTGCAGTCAGGCATTTGTTCGTGCGATGTTAGGCAGGGAAGGCCGCTGATTAGCGGAAGCGTCGACTTTCACTGTTGGTATATACTCAACGATTTTGTAGCAGAATCTTGCGGGCAACCCAGATTTATGTGACATTGGTTTTCTAAACTCTACGTCCAACCGAGGAGCTCAAGAGATGAAAATGTATCTTTTCTCCCTAACGATGCTATTATGCTTGTTGCTGCTTGCTGCTCCGCAGGCTACGGCCGGCCCTGGCGACGCCGAGAAGCTGATAGAAAAGGTCTTCAGCCAGGATCTAAACGGACTGGAACAGCTGATCGCAGCCGGTGTTGATGTGGACGCCCGGGATCCTAACTCGGGCAGTACGGCTCTCATGCTTGCCTGCAATTACGGATTCTACGATATGGTAAAGATTCTTCTCTCCGCGGGTGCGGATCCCGACGTCGCTGACAACGGGGGGATGACGGCTCTAATGGCTACTGTGAGAGTATCGAAGGAGATGACCGATCTATTGCTGAAACACGGAGCCGATCCGGGCATTAAGGCGCAGGACGGCGTGACTGCCCTCACGCACAGCATCTTGGGAGTCTTAATGGGCTCCGTGACCACCGAAGTTCCCGCTATGCTGATCGACCGCGGAGCAGACGTCAACGAAGCGGCTACCTCCGGCCGCACAGCGGGGTACACTCCGCTGATGATGGCGGCGCGGAACAATGACAGGGAGCTCGCACGTTTTCTAATCGACAGCGGCGGCGACGTAAATGCCCGGGCCGGGGACGGAGCCACGGCACTGACGCCTGCTGCGGCGACGACGCTTGCGCCGCTGCAGTTCAATCGGCTTGTTTCCCCTGTCGTTCTTCCAGGCGTTCAATACCAATACCAGTATGGACAATACCTTTTCATCTTTCTCAATCGCGGTGATGATGAACAGTGCTCTGGCCGAGAAAGTATCTGTGCTTATGACCTTAGAATACTCACAGGAACGAGCTAGACGAGGGAGTAGAAGCAGGTTTGAGAGGGCTCTTTCAAAGGTGAAAGATATAGAATCTCGGGAAGAGGATCGAATCCAGCGAAATACAAAATTTAAAAAGTACATTTTTCGCAAACCCACCCCACCCTCCGGCAATGTATCAACGGTTGGGCTGCATACCAAAAGGGATTCGAGAACAATGAATCCTTTGCCGCTAGATAAAAACCTCTGAATCAGGTCTAATGAATATTTTGACATTAGACAATATCAGAGTATTTGTGTTCGGCACAGCTATTTGGAAAGTATTTTTAGCTCTTCCCGAATAACCTTACGTATTGTTTTTTCTAGATCGCTATCTTTAAGATTTGCATATTCCCGTAAGGCTTCGTTGACCACAGTTTGGTAGTTTTTTCCTCCTCTGCTATGAGCCTGGTCCCGGAACCAATTCAGAATGTTCGTATCGACCCTGATGGTTATTCGGGTCTTCTCCGGGGAAGGTTTAATAACAGGTCCCTGCTTCGCTTTCTCGAAACTATATTCTTCTCTGCTCATAGATATTCCTCTTCGGCATTCGTCGCAGATCTATCTCAAATCAACCGAATATCATCGCCCCGAAATGTATAGATTACCACGACTATCCGACCCACATAATCCATACCGGCGGTTGCGAAGCACTATCCATTCTTGACGGTTTCCTGTGTGATTGCCAGCGCGCATTTTACATACATTAAAGTTCGGAATCTTGCGCCCCTTCCCATTTAGCCAACACTTGAAGGACCGCTTCCTCCACCTGTTCCCGGGCTTCCCGCCTCTCATAGCCTCTGGCCAGAAGCTCGTCGTATCGGGTTTCGGTGTGACGAACATGGGCAGTAACGGCTAGCCACACCGCTTCCTCATCAAGGTACTTTCCCGCCGCTGAGCGACCGATCCGACCGCTGTATATCAGGCATGCATGCTCAGCTATCGCCCTCTCCCGTCCGGCAGGACAGGCAGGGAAAAGCTTGCGCACGTGCAGGGCAAAGCGCTCTACATAGTGGCGGTCCAACTCCGCCCGCCGCTCCACTTCCCGTTTCCTTCGGCGGGCCCTTGCCTCACTGTCGGCCAAACATTCCGCTTCGGCTCGTTCCAGCGCCTGCTCTCCCACCACCAGCCCCTGTCGTTCGTATCGTTTTCGAGACCGGCTCCACTTCAGGACCACCGCCGCTAAGGTCGAGTGCTTGCGGGCTCGTCGGGTAAGGGCCGTATTGCCGGAAGGGAGAAACATGAGATGATCCAGATCGGCGCAGGCCAGGCACAGGGCTCCTTTGCCTTCCACAAGGGTAATCCAGGCCCCACGTCCAAGAGACTCCCCACACTCGCAGCAAGAGGAATCTTTTCCTCCGGTGGAAATGAACACCTTCAGGTCTTCGCTTTGTTTCATCCGCTCCCCGAGGCGTTATGCTTTGTCCGTTAAAAAGGACCACGCTCCTGGCTGCCAGGAGCGCCAACCATATTATCGAACCGCTCACCCTTTTCTTTTCGTGATCCGGTCTCCAGACAACTGACTTCGTCGATGGGGCAACGGGATTTTCCCAAATAGTCCCGAAGGGCTTCATTCATCCTTGTGGTGCAGCAGCGGGGCGGCCAGCACGGGGATCCCCGCCTTCAGCAAGGCCGTGGCCGTGCGCTGAATAGCGGAGTGCTTGTCCAGGTAGTTCTGCTCGAGGGCCGGCATCAGACCCTTCTCCTCGATCTCCTGTTTTGGCAGGAAGTAGTCCAGGATGTCCGAGGGGTAGTCCCGACTCTCTTCGGTTTGCGGGACCCCGCCCTCGTGTTTGGCGGAGATATTCCTGACCTTCCTGGCCACCTCCACCAGCTCCTCGAGCCTGTCGTAGGGCTGGCGGACGATGTGCCGGTAGCTCTCCAGGATGTGGTGCTCGATCCGCACGTTTTGTTCGAAGCCGAGATCCCGCCGGATCTCGCCGGTCAGCTCGAGGGTCCAGTTGTCCACCGCATTGGAGAGATTGAAGCCGATCAGAGGAGTGGTGCCGTCCTCCCGGGCGAAGAGCTTGGCGGTCAGCAGGGTCCAGAGCACGTTGAGGGGGTTGTCGTTTCCCATGAAGACGGAGATCTTGAACTCGATGTCCACGCCCAGCTTGTACAGCAGGTAGCCGGCCAGGACGGTGCCGCCGTTGATATTCAGCACCTGCTTCACCCCGTAGTTCGTATAATAGTACAGATACTCGTCGATCCATTTGTAGGGGTACTGATTCGGCTGTCCGATACCCCCGAAGTAACCGGTGATCGTATCCGGACCGCCTAAATGCACGTTGGAGCCGTCGGTTCCCTTCGTGTCCAGGCTTTCCACCCAGGATGCGCCCAGGATCTTCATGGCCGCGGTTACGGCCAGGAGGTCGCCGTCGGCCTCCTGCTCCTTCATGGCCCGTACCCGGATGAAGCGCCCCGGCATCAGCTCCTCTTCTTCGATCGCCCGCCTGGCCTCGATGATCAGCCAGGGAAAGTACTGGAGAGCGGAGATCTCCAGGGTGACCTGATAGCTGGAATCGAGAGTTGGAGATCTATCGGCATTGACCTTTGTAACGTAGTCTGCCATGGGGATAAAGCGCCGGGCCTCCCGCTGCTCCAAAAGCCAGTCCAGCTGCTCGGCGTACCTGCCATTCTTCTCTTTCAGTCGTTCAAGGAGAGAGGGAAGGGCGCCGTTCTGACGGGCTTTCCCGTTGATACGTTCCACCCCGCCGTGCTTCTCCACCACTTCGAGCAGCGGGTCGAGCACGGCGTTGGGTGATTTGCTTAAAAATTCGTTGATTGCACCGAGGCGATTGGTCTCGATCCGAAAAGGTTCGTTCATGTCTGCACTCCGCGGTATTACTATTTCTTGCGGGAGTTCTTATAGCGCTCTACGACTGTGTTGAACTTCTCCAGCTCCTCTTTGAGTACGCTGTAGGAGTGCTCGGGTCCGGGAAAACGGCCCTGATGCACGTCGTCTACGTACTCCTTCAAGGCGGTCGTGATGACATCGGCCAGGTTGGCGTATTTTTTCACGAACTTGGGGGTAAAGGCTTCGAAGTAGCCCAACATATCCCCATTGATCAGAAGCTGTCCGTCCGTGTACTGCCCGGCGCCGATGCCGTATACGGGAATACTCAGGCACTCGGCGATCGCCTTGCCCAACTCAGGAGGAACCGCCTCCAGCAGCAGGGAAAATGCACCCGCCTCTTCGATGGCCAACGCATCTTTGATCAAATCCTCGGCGCTCTCCGCTGTGCGGCCTTGAGCCTTGAAACCGCCGAGCTGCCCGCTGGATTGGGGCGTAAGCCCGATGTGTCCGATCACCAGGATCCCCGCATCCACGATGCCCTGTATTTGCGGAATGACCCTCCGGCCGCCTTCCAGCTTGACCGCGTCCATGTTCGCCTCTTTGAGAAAGCGTCCGGCGTTGCGCACCGCCTCCGGGATCGAGACCTGATAAGAGAGAAAGGGCATGTCTCCGATCACAAAGGTGTTTGGTGCTCCCCGGCGTGCGGCCCGGCAGTGGATCAGGCACTCCTCCATGGTCACCGGGATGGTGCTGTCGTATCCGTAGACCACCATGCCGAGAGAGTCCCCCACCAGAATCATGTCCATCCCCACCTTCTCTGCGAAGTGGGCGATCGGATAATCGTAGGCGGTGATCCAGGTCAGCTTCTCCCCGGCCTGCTTCATCTTCAAGAATTCGAACCTTCCTTTTTTGGCCATATCATCCTCCTGCAGTCATCTCGCTGTTTGGACCCCCTGGGCGGGCCCCTGGGCGGCGCCCCCGACGGGCTCCCCCGGCCGGGCGCCTCCATTCCCACCGCGGATCCTCACATTCCAGTGTACAATCGCCTCCCTGCGCGGTCAATTCTACCTTTATTAAAGTACATTACCATAAAAATGCTGGCAGGTACATAAGATTTACAAATATATATACAAAATCACCGCGAAAAAACGAGGAATATTTGCCCCAGCTTGACTGAGAGGCGGATATGCTGTAGAGTGAAGGTGCTTTGGCAACTCTTGGAGAAGGGATGGGAGAGTTCCGTAGAAGCAGGAGAAAGGGATGAATGAATTCAGGCCTGCGGAAAATCAACCCTGGGTACGTACTGTCGAGACGATCCTGGAAAACGCCTCCGCCGAAGGACGGCAGCAACTGTTCGAGCATGAGGTGTATGAAATTCTGGCGGAGCTTCAAATCAAGACACCGACCTACATCATCGCCAGGGATGAGAAGGACATCACCCACAGCACTCTCTCTGTATTCTCCTCCGACAGAATCGTGCTCAAGGTCATCTCCAGCGAGATCGCTCATAAACAGAAAGCCGGTGGGATAAAGGTCGTCTACAAAGACCTCGATTTCGTGAAGTACTCGGTCCGGGAGATGCGGCAGCGATTCGGCGAAAAAAAACTGGCTGTCGAAGGAGTGCTGCTGGTGGAGTACGTGGACTACTCCAAGGATCTGGGCAACGAGATCCTGCTTGGCTTTCGGGAGAGTATGGCCTTCGGCCCCGTCATTTCTTTCAGCAAGGGCGGCACCGATGCCGAACATTTTGCCGGCCATTTTTCCCCGCCCAACCTGATTCTTCCTCCTCTGGACAGACAGTGGGCCAATGCCCTGATGACCTCCACTCACATCAGCGGGAAGTACCTGGCGGAAGGGCATGCCGACTTTATCTCAAAAATTGTCGACGCGGAGGTGAAGTTCAGCGCCCTGGCAGGCAGCTTCTCCAACTTTTTTTCTTCCCCAACTAAATTTGTGCTGACCGAGTTTGAAATCAATCCCCTCGTGTTTGAGACCAACGGGAATCTAATCGCCATCGACGGCTATGCCACCTTCTGCAGAAAAAGCAAGAAACCGGCAGATATGAGCATCAAAGCGAAAGAGACCCTGCGGCCTCTGTTTGAGCCTACAGGTATTGCCGTTGTAGGACTCAGTACCTCCGACAGCAGCAAGGCGGGCAACATCATCGTCAAGAATCTGATCGATCTCAAGCGGGAGGATGTCTACTGCGTAAATATAAAGGGGGGAAAGACGAAGATCTCCGGCAGATCCATGGTCCTGTACAAGTCGGTTACCGACATTCCCGCTCCCCTGGATCTGGCCATCGTCACCGTTCCGGCGGAAGCCACCATCAGCGTGGTCGAGGATTGTGCTAAAAAAGGGGTGAAGGCGATTCTGCTTATCCCCGGCGGATTCAGCGAAACCAGGAAGAACCGGGATCTGGAGGAGAAGATCCTCGCGGTGGCTCGGAAGAACGAAATCCGGATTATGGGGCCCAACTGTCTGGGTGTGGTCTATGCGGGGGACAAGGATCATCCCGGCTTGAACACCTTCTTCATCCCGGAAGAGAAGTTCAAGGTCAACCTCGAGCAGGAGAAGAATGTGGCTATCCTGAGCCAGAGCGGGGCGGTCGGGATCATGGAGATCTACAACCTGAGAAGCGCGATCAGTCCCAAAGTAATCGTCAGCTACGGCAATCAGCTCGATATCGATCCTTCCGATCTTGTGCAGTACTTCGAAGATGATCCCATGGTGGATGTGATCGGCCTGTATATCGAAGGATTCAATCCCGCGGCGGGCCGCAAGTTTTTCAACATCACCTCCCATTGCAGAAAACCCATCGTTGTGTATAAGGCCGGCCGGACCGCGGCGGGGCAGATGGCCACCCGCTCCCATACGGCCAGCATTGCCGGAGAGTACGAGGTGGCCAAGGCGGCGATGAAGCAGGCCGGACTGATCGTTGCCGATTCCATGATTGATCACGGTGATTTTGTAAAAACCTTCGCTCTCCTGCACAAGTTCAAGGTTGCGGGAAACCGGGTAGCGGTGATTGCCAATGCCGGTTATGAGAAAACCTACGCCGCGGACAATCTGCGGGACCTGGTGTTGGCCGAATTGGACAGACAGACAGTAGAGAAATTGAAAGGCATCATCCCCCCCTACGTCAACGCCGAGCCCCTGCTTGATCTGACTGCCATGGTTTCGGACGAACAGTTCGAGCGCTGCATCGACATCATGCTCAGCTCCCCGACCGTGGACGCCCTCTGTATCTCGATCGTTCCACAAGCCCAGCTGCTGCACACCACAGACGAGGAGATCGAGCACTACGAGAGGAACATCGCCGCCAGAATCGTCGAAACCGTGCACAAGCACAACAAGCCTACGGTGGTCTCGGTGAACGTAGTCAGCGGGGCCGATGCGGTGTACAACAGGTTCGGCCAGGTGATGGACTCGGGGGGTGTACCCACCTATCTTACCGCGGAGCGAGCCATGGCCTGCCTGAACGCCTTTATTCGCTACCATCTGGTCAAAGAGCGAGGCATCATAAGTGAGTGGTTGAGATAGCCGGAGGGAGGACCTGAAAATGCATACGGATACAAAGCACCGCTATTCCATATCGGCCCGCAGGATGAGCAGGTCGATCATCCGGGAGCTCCTCAAGCTGGCCACTAAGCCCGGGATCATATCCTTTGCCGGCGGACTACCCAATCCGCAGACCTTTCCCCACGAAGAATTGAAAGAGATCTGCAACGGCATTCTCGAAGACTCACCCCAGGTCGCACTGCAGTACAGTGCCACCGAAGGGTTGTCCTCTTTCCGCGATCTATTGGTCGAGTTTGCTGCAGGCCTCGGACTGGAGGTCAGCCGGGAGGAGCTGATCGTAACCACGGCCAGTCAACAGTCGCTCGATCTGGTGGGAAAGATCTTTATCGACCGTGGAGACACGGTGGTTGTGGAGAATCCCAGTTACCTCGGAGCGGTCAGCGCCTTCAAGTTTTACGGTGTACGCTTTCTTCCTATCGATATAGATGAACAGGGCATCAAAACGGATCTTCTGCACCGCAAGCTGCGGGAGCTGAAAAAAAGTGCCGGCAGCGGCATTAAGTACTATCACAACATGCCCAAGTTTATTTATACGATCCCTGATTTTCAGAATCCCAGCGGGATTACCATGAGTCTGCAGAGGAGAAAAGAGCTTCTCAACATCGCTGAAGAGTTCGATCTGATCATCGTCGAGGATGTCCCCTACAAGTGGCTGCGCTACGCAGGCGAAGACCTGCCCCTGATCGGAGCCCTGGAGGTCCAGAGCAGGGCTATTTCCGCCGGCTCGGCCGGCTTCCCTCCGCCGACTCGCCGGGTCATCAACCTGTTCACCTTTTCCAAGATCCTTTCCCCCGGGATCCGCCTGGGTTGGGTCTGCGCCGACTCGACCATCATCGACAAGATCGTGCAGGCCAAGCAGGCCACCGATCTGTGTACCTCCGCCATGAGTCAAAGGGTTGCCGAGGAGTTCCTTCGCCGTGGGCTGCTGGGAAAGAGGATAGAGGGCAACGTCACCCTTTATCGAAGCAAGCTTCAGATTATGCTTGACGCCCTGGAAGAGCACATGCCCCGGTTGCCGGGTTTACGCTGGGTGGTTCCCCAGGGCGGAATGTTTATCTGGATCACGCTTCCCGAACAGATGGACGCGGATGAGATGTTTAAAGAAGCCATAGAGAGAAACGTAGCCTACGTGGTAGGTTCGGCGTTCTACCCCAACGGCGGAGGCCACAACACGATGCGGTTAAACTTTTCCTATTCCAGCAACGATGAGATCCGCGAAGGTATCAAGCGCCTGGCCGGACTGGTTCGCTCCCGGCAGCGGGGTCTAGTCTTTGATCCCGAACAAGCTTCGGCATTCCAGGAATAGAAGATCTTTCTGTAAATCCGTCATAAAGGATGTTTTGTAGTATTCGAGGTCGTTTTGTGAAAGATCCGTATGCGCCAGCAGTTCAAGCAGGAGCTGTTCACCGGCCGGATCTATGCCGCCGACCCTGATGATCTCCGCCACCAGATCCGCTAGCGACACGATGATGATCGAGGCCTTATGGGCGGAGGTGATGTTCAGGCTCTGGTGTTCCCGGGCCGAGTCCACAAAAACTTCAGGAAAACTCCATTTGGACAGGAGAGATGCGCCGATTTCGCGATGGTCAGCGCCGTATAGTCTGTCCTCGATCTCCTCCACCGGTGTCTTTCCTTCCAACAACGCTGTTACGGCGGGTTGATACTGCTCCCGGTCGGCGTTGTAAAAGGCAACCTGGCCGATATCGTGAAGCAGCCCGGCAATAAAACAGTCTTCGGCGGCGTCCTTCCGATTGCTCCGGATGGCGATATGTCTGGCCAAGAAAGCCGTCATAATCGAATGTTTCCAGAAGTACTGGAAAAAGAGATCTTTCTGGAAACGGGAAAAAATGTTCGAAGCCGTGACCAATAGAACGAGGCTCTTCAAGTTCTTGAAGCCAAGCAGGGTGATCGCCATCTGCAGGCTCTTGATCTCCCGCTGTCTGGCGTAGAGAGCCGAGTTGGCGATCTTCAGTATCTTAGCGGTCAGGCCGGGGTCTACTTTAATGATGTCCTCCAACTCTTTGAAGGAGATGTCCAGCTTATCTTCGGTAATGGACAGGATCTTCATGGCTACTTCCGGAATCACGGGCAGTGTTTTCAGGTACTTTTCAAATCCCTCGCTCATAGCATCTTCTCCCTATTCTCTCTTCTATATTTATCGCTATAATCCGCTTGTATCCAGGGCCATCCCCTTCTACAAATTGTAGTGCAGGCTGCTCCGTCTCCCGTGGCGCTCTATGGCCAGCTCGATCAATCTGTCCAGAAGTTTGGGGTAGGCCAGCCCCGAAGCCTCGCACATCTTGGGGTACATGCTGATATTTGTAAATCCGGGAATGGTATTGATCTCGTTGAGAAGGATGCGGTTGCTCTTTTTCTCGAGGAAGAAATCGACCCGGGCCATTCCGGAACACTCTACGGCTTTGAAAGCAGCCACGGCAAGCCGGCGAACCTCTCTGGCGAGGTTCTCAGGAAGATCCGCAGGCAGCTTCAAGGCCGCGCCCTCCGGGTCGATATACTTGGCTTCGTAGCTGTAAAACTCGTGGCTCGGGAGGATCTCCCCCGGTGCGAAGGCCTCCGCCGTCTCGTTTCCCAGGACCGCACACTCGATCTCGCGGGCATCGATGGCCGGTTCCACCATGGCCTTGGCATCGAAACGAAGCGCCTCGGCAATGGCCGGCCGAAGCTGCTCCTCGGTATGAACCTTGGTGATCCCGACCGACGATCCGGCTGTTACCGGCTTGACGAACAGGGGAAAACTGAACTGTTCCAGCACTGCGGCCGCGCTCCTCGCTGAACTGTCCCGCACAGTGATAAAATCCACCACGGGAAGCCCGCGTTGTTTCCAGATTTCCTTGGTCTTCTGCTTGTCCATGGCCAGGGAACTCCCCAATACCCCTGCACCGACGTAGGGAAGATTTGCTATCTCTAAAAGGCCCTGAACAGTTCCGTCCTCTCCGAAGGTGCCGTGGAGAACGGGAAACACTACATCCACGGGGATCGGCTTGGAAGCTGCGAACAGCCCCACTGCGGGTACAGCCGTAACAACTTCCACCGCCGGCACCACCTTAAGGCTCTCCCCGAAGGAGGCTGTTTGAAAACGAGCTTCTTGTTGGAGATGCCATCTGCCCTCATCGTCGATCCCGATCAGCACCTGTTGGTATCTGTCGGGATCGAGATTGCGAACCACCGAGGCGGCGGAGCGACAGGACACTTCGTGTTCCCCCGATCTGCCGCCGAACAGGATGCACACGGTAAGCAAACCCATGGTAGTACTATAGGGTATTCCACTTCTCTTTGCGAGGGATTGCTGCAGGTTCTTGTCGGAGCGCCCCGAGGAACAAAAGTCACAAGGGTCGGGATCGGCTACTCAGTCTCGGGGAGGCGCAGCGTCCCGGCAGGAAAGACCAGGGGGAGTTGGAAGTATTGAGCCTTCGCCCGCTGTTCGTGGAGAAACTTCACCATGATGTTGAGAACGATACGCAGGTCTTCGGTGGTGACAGGACCGGTAGTGCTTCCTGAGAAGGGAATGGTTACGATGGCCTCGCCGCCGGTGTAAACCTGTTTGAGTGATCCCTGCCAGCGGGAATCGGGATATCCGCTGAAACGGGCTTGGACCTCAGGCTGCTCCGCTATGTTCCCGGAGGTATTGCGAAGTACAATTCGCAGCTCCTCTCCCTGATCCGTACCAAAGTGTCCTTCCACTTGGGCCGACAGCACGGGTTCCGCTGTCAGAATATCTCGAACGCCGTTTCGCCGCCGGCTCTGCTCCCGGATGGCCTCGGGATAACGGGGATCTACCGGATCGAGGCTGCGCAGCTCGCGATAGACGGTCAAGCTGCGGTTGTAGGCTGCTTCCGCCTCGGGAAGCCGGAGTTCCTTTTCCAGCTGCCTCGCCAGATCTGACAGGAGCCTGGCCTGTTTGGCCCTGATTCGTACGGCCAAGTCGGTAACCACCGGTCCTTCGCTTCGACTGCGCTGAAAAAAGGCCGCCTGCAGGAACAGCTCATTTTCCAGACAGAAGCGTAGGATCTCGTTCTGCTGTGAATGCACCGCCCCGGATTTCTGAAAACCCGCAGCCAAAGTGCTGTCAATTGAATCCTCGACAAATTTCAAGATCCGCTTCCCGAGGGGGTCGAGGATGAAGAAGGATGAGCCTGCGCCGGCTGCGGCTATCCGGTAAAAGGCGGGCAGTCCCTGCCGGTACCCGGCGTTGAACTGAGTGAGCCTCCAGCGTACGGATCCCGCCTCATCGAAGCACCACAGCTCCCCCGCGCTTCCCAGAAAAAAGCCCCCATCCGAACGCGCTTGAAATACCTGGGGAAAGAGCAGGGTCCCACCCGAAATATCCGGAGCTATCGAGAACAATTCCTGGCCGGCCTGATCGAACACCCGGACTTTCCGGGTTTGGAGGTCGTAGATCCACAGACGGTCCTGATCATCGCAACTCAGGCCGGTGGTGAAACGGGAGGGAAGGGGGATCTCCCGGCGAACAAGCTCATCTCCCCGACGGTTGAAAATGTGCAGCCGCCCTCCGTCGGACAGGACCACCCCTCCCCGGTGCAGGCCGGCCGCCTCGAGGGGTTGGGTAATCCCTGTTTCGAAGCGCTCGGGCAACTCGATGTCCCGATGGAAGAGCAGAAGCGTCCCGCTCTCGGCACTGTAGATGAGTGGCTCTATCAGCGGGTTGATCAGCATCCGGGAAGGTATGAATCCTGTGGGCAGGATAGGCTTCGCCCTGTCATACAAAACGGTCTGCTCGGTCATCTCCAGGTGAAGGCCCAAGGAGACGTATCGATCTGAGAATAGAACGATTGGTCCTTCGGGAGTTGTGGCAATATCGAGGGCTTCAGGATTAGATGGAGATTCGCTGTCGGAGCTACTCCACAGGAGGGAGAGGGAGCCCAGATTCACGATCCCCGCCAGGCGGGGTGCGTTCTCCTCCGGGTCGTTGGTCTCCTGGGCGTTCAAGGCGAAGGGGCACAGGATCAGCGGGATTGAGAGAATCAAACGAGGCAGCCGTTTCCTCATTGCTTCCAGCCCATTTCCCCGAGAATCCGCCGGGCCGTCTGCGCCTCCTGCCACGGTGCCGGCCCATCGGCGTAGATGATACTTTCTTCGTGCCCTTTTCCCAAAAGCAGCACCGTATCGCCCCTTCGGGCTCGTGTAAAGGCGGCGGCTATTGCCTGACGCCGGTCGGGGATCAGATACGGGTCTTTTCCCTCCCGCCGACAGCCCGCCGCGATTGCCTCCAGAACAGCAATTGGGTCCTCGCCCCGGGGGTCTTCGTCGGCCAGAATCACGATGTCGCAGAAACGGGCCGCCAGCTCCCCCTGGAGGGGACGTTTCTTCATGTCCCGTTCTCCGGCGGATCCGAACACCGCGATCAGGCGATTCTCGGTATAGGTGCGGATCAGGGGAAACAACCTGGTGAAGGATTGGGGAGTGTGGGCGTAATCCACGATCACCCGGAAGGGCTGGCCGGAATCAATCGATTCCATCCGACCCGGCACTCCTTGCAGATCGGGAAACAGGCGGGCCAGCTCCTCCAGCGGTACGGGAAGCAGGCCTATAACCGTCAGAACCGCGGCCAGGAGGTTTTCCAGATTGAATGTGCCGGGCAGGTTGATCCGGGCCGGCTGCTCCTTGCTGCCGTAGTGCAGAGTAAAACTCGAGCCGGACAGGTCGGAGTGAATCACGCCAGCCCACAGATCGGCCGCGGTGTTTTCAAGACCGTAGCCTCGTACGGGAGCGGCGGACTGATCGATCAGATACTCGTGGTTGGGATCGTTGAGATTCACTACGCCGAAACCGTTCCTGGATAGAGCACGGAACAGATTGGCCTTATCCGATCGGTACCGTTCGAAGCTTCCGTGGAACTCCAGATGTTCATGGCCGATATTTGTACACACGGCGGCGTCGAACTCTACTGAAGAAAGACGTCCCGTCCCGGCGGACAGGCCGTGGGAGGTCGCCTCAACAACGGAGTAACCTTTCCCCGCGTCCACCATCTGGCGCAACAACCGCTGAATATCCGGGGCCTCCGGAGTCGACTGGCGAAGGGGATTCTTGGTAACACCGCCCTGAGTCTTAACTTGAACTGTAGAAATAAAGCCGCAGGGTTTTCCGAGCGCCTCGAGGAGCTGGTGGATCAGCCACACGGTGGTGCTCTTGCCGTCGGTCCCGGTCACCCCGATCACGGACAGCTCGCGGGAGGGATATCCGTACAAAGCTGCAGCCAGCGCGGACATGCCGCCCCTGGAGTCGGATACCTGAACGTAGGTTACATCGTTTTGGTAGGAGCCGAGCTTTGCTTGGTGCAGGACGGCCACGGCGCCCCGCTCGATCGCCTGGTCGATGAAGCGGTGACCGTCGGTGTGCAAACCCGTCAACGCCGTGAACAGATCCCCCGCCTCGACACGCCGGGAATCGTAGGCCAGTCCACGGACCTTGACGGTGGGATCGCCCCGAACGGTCGCGGCGCTTCCCAGCACAGAGACGAGCTCGGTGATCGTCTTGCCAGTCACCCTTGGTTTCCCTCCGATACTCCTGAATCGATGGTACCGTGCCCTCTGCAGCTTGATCAATAGCAGCTCACGGGACGGCTGTTATCCTGGAAGGCGACCGTGCTATAGTGAAATTTCAAGATAATGAGTACAGCCGTAGAGGGATTCATCCTTCACTCCTACGCCCGCACCAAGAAGGGCCGCACCGCCCTCTACCTTCTCGGCCGTCTCCAAGATGGCTCGACCTTCGCCATTATCGAAAATCGCTATCAGCCCAACTTCTATATCCGGGAGAGCGATTGCCCTGCTGTTGAGCAGACCGTAAACTCCCAGGCTGCGGCGGAGCTGCGGCCGAGCCAACTTCGCACCATAGATGGCGAAATCTGCCTGCAGGTGTGCGCTTCAACCCAGGAGGTAAAGCGGCGGATCAGAGATGCTCTGCAGCTGGCGGGTGTTCGCACCTACGAGGCGGATCTCAGGGTGGCCGATCAGTTCCGCTTGGAGCGGCAGGTTCACGGCCCCGTACGCATCCGGGGGCAAGCCAAAGCGGGCCGCTACGTGGGGCGGGTGTTCGTGGATCCGGAGGTAGAGCCTGGGCAATGGCGGCCCCGGCTGTCCGTCCTCTCCATCGACATCGAGACCGACATTCGGACCCAGGCGGTGCGTGCCGTCGCCCTCAGCCCTCAGGATCCCTTCCAAGCATCCCCGGATTTGGGTGAGGTGGTGCTGTTTCTAGGTCCTGAACTGCACGAGCCGGGGGTGGAGTGCTTCAGCGATGAAAAGGCACTGCTTCTGGCCTTTCGGGACCGGGTTGTCAGGTTCGATCCCGATGTCCTGACCGGCTGGAACGTGATCGATTTCGACTTTCAGGTCCTCTCCGAGCGCTTCAGGCACTATGGAATTTCCTTCTCTCTCGGCCGATCCCGGGAAACGGCGGTGTATCTGCCCAAGAGCGAGGGCAGGGGAAGCCGTGTCATCGTTCCGGGAAGGCAGGTGTGGGATGGGGTGCGCGTCGTGAGAGCTTCCCCTGAAACCTTCGAAGATTACAGGCTGGAGACGGTCGCCGGCGCGATCCTGGGATATGGAAAACGCATCGAGTTGCAGGAGGGGGAGGATCGTATCCGGGCTATCGAGCGCCTGTATCGGGAAGAGCCCAAAGAGCTTTGCGCCTACTGCCTGCAGGATGCCCGGCTGGTGCACCGGATTTTCGCCAAGACCGGCTTGTTCGAGCTCACCCTGCGCCGTTGTGTCCTGATCGGGGTGGCACCGGAGCTGGCCTGGACCAGCATCGCCGCCTTCGAGCACCTCTACATCGAGGCACTGCACCAGCGGGGTAGGGTCGCCCCCACCTTCGGTGTCGATCCTCTGCCCATGGAAGGAGCTCCCGGAGGCATCATTCTGAGCCCCCGCCCCGGCGTTTTCGATGATGTGCTGGTCTTCGATTTCCAAAGCCTGTACCCGTCGATCATCCGCACTTTCAACATCGATCCGCTGAGTTATCTCCCGGACAGGCAAACCGGGACGGAGGAGGAACTGCAGGAGCAGAACGGAGCCGAGGAAGGTGCGGAAGGGAAGCCGCCGATCCGAGCCCCCAATGGCGCTCTGTTTCGTCGGCAGCCGGGCATCCTCCCTGATCTGCTCAACCGTTTCTTCGAGCGCCGCAGCGAGGCACAGGAGAAGGGAGATGCGGTAGCTTCCTTCGTATACAAGATCATCATGAACTCCTTCTACGGTGTGCTCGGAGCTCGGGGCTGCCGTTTTGCCGGCTCCGACCTGGCCGGCGCCATCACCAGTTTCGGGCAGCGTATCCTTAGCTGGTGCAAGACCTTCCTCGAAGGCTTAGGCTACACCGTTCTGTACGGAGACACGGATTCCCTCTTCGTTACAATTCTGGAGCCCGGTGCACAGCCATCGGCGCAAACCGAGAACGACGTTCGGGAGATCCCGCCGGCGGCTTCCCTGGATGGGGAGGAGATTTGCCGCCTGGTGAATGAGGCTCTGGAAAAACATCTGATCGAGAGCTACGGAGTTGAACCACGGCTTACCTTAATCTTTGAAAAGAGGTACAGCCGTTTCTTCCTGCCTCCGCTGCGCGGTGGTGACGGGCGGACGAAAAAGGGCAGGGCCAAAGGGTACGCGGGAGCCGCGGGTTCCCGGGATGGTGGGGAAAACCGGATCGAGGTCAAGGGTATGGAGGCGGTGCGACGCGACTGGACCGACCTGGCTCATGAATTCCAGATCCGTCTGCTCGAGCTGTTGTTCTTGAAGCGCCCCCTTCAGGATATCCAACTCTACATCAAGGAACTGGTCGGAGCCCTGTACAGGGGAGATCTGGATAAGAAGCTCGTGTACAGGAAGGCTCTGCGAAAATCCATCTCCGACTACACCCGCAGCACGCCGCCCCACGTCAAAGCAGCCGCCCTGCTGCCCCCTTCGGAGCAGCGGGGGCTGATCCGTTACCTGGTCACCCGCGAAGGACCGCAGCCCAAAGGCCGAGTCAGTGCTCCGATCGACTACGATCACTACCTGGAGCGGCAGCTCATGCCGATTGCCTCGGCCTTCACAGAGGTGTTGAAGACGGACCTGGACGCTCTTTTCGGTCAAGGCGGCCAGCTCTGGCTTTTTTAGCTTCCTCGTTCTTGCCAATGCCTGCATTTCATGATTACAATGAATGCATGGAAAGACATCAAGTTACGATCCGCAGAGTCCCCGAGAGAGTAAAGCAACTCTTAAAGGAGCTGGCTAAGCGCGAAGAAAAGAGCCTCAACCAGATTATTCTTGAGGTTTTGGAGCGTGGACTGGGATTGTCCGGTGAGGAGATCGTTTACCACGATCTCGATGATCTGGCCGGTACCTGGGTTGATGATCCGGAGTTCGACAAGGCGATCGAGGAACAACACAGAATCGATCCGGAGCTTTGGAAATGAGGATCGTCATCGACACGAACAGATACCGCGACTTCTGTGATAACATCCCGGAAGCTCTGGGGATATTTCAGCGAGCGGAGCGGATAGGTGTCCCTTTCGTAGTACTCGCCGAGCTCAGAGCTGGATTCATGGCCGGCAGTCGAAGCAGAGAAAACGAAAAAGTCCTTAGCAGTTTCCTGAACCGCCATCGAGTCTTCGTTCTCTTTGCCGATGAGCAGACAACATTTCACTATGCTCGTTTGTTCTTTCAACTACGAAGCCAGGGAACCATGATCCCTGTACATGATATCTGGATTGCCGCATTGGCTATCCAGCATAACCTCCTCCTGTTTAGCCGAGACAGTCATTTCGAGCACCTACCGCAAATCCCGAAACTATGAACAATAAAGAGCTCGGTTCAGTCCTGAAAAAGATCGCCGTGTACCAGGAATTGGCCGGGGAGAATCCCTTCAAGTCCCGCGCCTTTGAGCGGGGGGGACGCATCGTGGAACAGCATCCGGAGAGCTTCGCTACCCTGGTAGCAGAGGACCGGCTCTCCGGTATCCGGGGCATCGGCAAGGGAATCGGGGAGGTGCTCAGAGAGCTGGTCACCACCGGCAGCTCCACGCTTCTCGAGGAGCTGAAGTCGGGGTTTCCCGACGGATTGGAGGAACTGTTCACCCTCGGAGGACTGGGTCCCAAACGGGTTCGTCTGCTCTGGCAAAAGCTGGGGACCTCCAACCTAGGGGAGCTGGAGTACGCCTGCCGCGAGAACCGGCTGCTGGCCCTTGAAGGCTTCGGTGAGAAATCCCAGGAGAAGATTCTCAAGTCGATCGCTTTTAAGAAGCAGTTCCAGGAGATGCACCTCTACGCCGAGGCTGAAGGGATTGCTTCCGGGCTGGTACAGCAGCTGACCCGAAGCGGTCTTTTCGCGAGCATCCATATCGCCGGCAGCCTGCGCCGGGGAAAGCGGATTTTGAAGGACGCGGATATCCTTCTCGTCCCTCAAGCGGATGCGGATCCGGCCAACCTGCGCTCTATCCTCACCGAACTGGCGGACACGGGTCCGGATGTTGAAGGGATATTGGGGGCGGGGGAAACCAAAGTGTCGATCCGCCGCAGGGGCTTGCAGGTGGATTTCCGCATGGTCAAGCCGGAGAGCGAGCCGTCGGCACTGCAGCACTTCACCGGATCGAAGGAGCACAACACTGCCTTGCGCGGCCGGGCCAAATCCATGGGTCTGAAGATGAATGAGTACGGGGTGTTTCGGGGGGAGGAAGCCCTGCCGGCAGCGGATGAAGAGTCCGTGTATGGCAGTCTCAGTCTACCCTGGATTCCTCCGGAGATCCGGGAGGGGGAGGAGGAAGTGGAGGCCGCGGAGTCGGGAGAGCTGCCCCGCCTGGTCGAGGCGAAGGAAATCAGGGGCATGATCCACGTGCATTCGAGCTACTCCGACGGTCTGGCCGGCATCGAAAAGATGGCTCGGAGCTGTCGGGAGCTGGGCTACGATTATCTTGCCTTAAGCGATCATTCCCGCAGCGCCGTCTATGCCGGAGGTCTGTCCGTGGAACGGCTGCGAGAGCAGATGGTGGAGGCAACCGAGGTGAACGAACGGCTGGCCCCTTTTCGTATCTTCTGCGGCATCGAATCGGATATCCTGGCCGACGGCGGTCTCGACTATCCTCAAGAGGTTCTGGCCGAGCTGGATTTCGTCATCGGCTCTGTGCATTCCAACCTCAACATGAGCCCCGAGGCTGCAACAACCCGGTTGGTAAATGCGGTGAGCAATCCCTACCTGACCATCCTGGGGCATCCCAGCGGGGCTCTCCTTCTTTCCAGGGCGGGGTACGAGTATGACGAGGAGAAACTCTTTACGGCCCTGAAACAGAACAATGTGGTCCTGGAGCACAACTGCAATCCCCACCGCCTCGATCCGGATTGGCCGGCTCTCAAACGAGCCGCCCGACAGGGAATCAGGATCGCCCTCTGTCCGGATGCTCATTCGCCGGAGGATCTGCGGTATATGCGCTACGGGGTGCTGATGGCTCGAAAGGCCTGGCTGGGACCGGAGCACATCTTGAACTGTATGAGCCTGGAGGAAATCGATGGATTTTTCAAAGCAAGGAAGAAGTGAGCGGGCAGCACTGATCTTTGAAATCCTCGCCCGGGAGTACCCGGAAGCCCGTCCTCATCTGGAGTACCGCAGCGCCTTCGAGCTGCTGGTCGCCACCGTCCTGGCGGCTCAGTGTACCGACGAAATGGTGAACAAGGTTACTCCCGAGCTTTTCCGTCGCTACCCCGATCCGGCCGGTCTGGCCGCTGCGGATCAGACAACCCTGGAGGGCATGATCAAGAGCACGGGCTTCTACAGGAACAAGACCGGGAGCCTGCTGAACATGGCCAAGGCGCTCCAGGATCGATTCGCCGGCCGGCTCCCCGAGACCGTGGAGGGGCTGGTACGGCTCCCGGGGGTGGGGAGGAAGACCGCCAATGTGGTGGCCGGCAACTGTTACGGTATTCCAGCGATCATCGTGGATACCCACTTCAAGCGGGTGATCGGACGTCTGGAGCTGAGCGACGAAACCAATCCGGACAAGATCGAGTTCAGCATGTGGGATCTGGTACCCGAAGCAAACCGAACCCGTTTCTCCCTGGTTATCAACGAGCACGGTCGCCGGGTATGCCCGGCCCGGAAACCCCTCTGCCCGGAGTGCTCCATAACTGATCTCTGTCCCTTTCCGGACAAAACGGCCTGAAGAGGTGCGGCCTTTGGTAACGGTTGAGAATCCTACACTAAAAAACCGCAGCAGGTTGACAGGAGAAGCTCCAATCCGCTAGAATTTCTTCATGTTTGACACTTCGTTGGTAAAAGACCTCACCGAAATGTTGGGGAAGAGCCTCACCTTCAAAGATATCGAGGCGATCGGCGGCTATATTTTCAAGGATCACAGCTTCAGCACCCACACAATTGCCGGGGTGGGCAGGGGGGTGAGTATTTCCCCCCTGAATGCAGCCAAGACCCTCGTCCAGGAGTGCGAGAACAAGAAGAAAATCCCGGATCTGTTCACCTTCGCCTTCGAACTGGAGGGTGTGCCCCTGAATGGTCGGAACGTGAAACTGGAGGGGCTGGAGAATATTCTCTACAGGCTGTCCCGTACCGGGGTGTTCTACGATTATCAGAAGCGTAAGATCATCAATGTCAAAGAGGACAAGTCGAGCCTGCTCAACTGGGGGGCTCTGCGCAACGGAAAGGAATATCCCACAGTGATCGCTTCGGTGGATATCTGCCAAAACAGCGAGATGGTGCGCAAGCACAAACCCGGCATGATGGAGAAGGTCTACTACCGGTTGTGGGGTTTTTTGAAGAACAAGCTCGATCTGTACGAGGGACGGATGTGGAACTGGGCGGGGGACGGGGGCCTGTTCGCCTTCCGGGGAGAGAAGAGCATCCCCGATGCGGTTAGCTGTGCTTTAGAGATCCTCTACACCATGCCGGTGTTCAACGTCCAGCCCTACAAACCGATAAAGGACTCCATTTTCCTACGCATTGCCATGGATTTCGGTACGGTGAAGTTTCTAGAAGACACGGGCCGGATCGTCTCCGATGTGATCAACTACGCGGCTCACTTAGAGAAACAGGCCACCAAACCGGGCACCTTGAGCATTTCCAATGATATCTATTCCAAACTTCCCGCCTCGATGAAGAATATCTTCACGGAGAAGCAGGAGTTCGAGGGCAAGAGCGCCTACTCGACCACCTCAGGTGGATCCTGACGGCTTTTTCGGCAACTGGATCATCGTTCCTTTTCTCGTTTGTCTGATCGAGGATCTAAACGCCAACGCCCTGATGTGTGAGAACCGTCATCGAAAGGCCGCCATATCCTAGCTGTTTATGAACCTGGGCCTGAGAAATGGAAAAGTGGTTTTAAGAGGATGAAATAATGACCTGTCCGATTTGTAAACATGACATGCCTGGAACGGGAGCTGCCCGAGTTGACCCAACCGGGATCGCGATAGGAGCATCGGCAAGATGAGCCACGCCGTGCTGTCGGTGCTGATGGCCTTCCTCGGCTACTCGCTGCACAATATCGCCCAGGCGACCCAGAAGATTGGGCTTTCGGCGATGAAACGAAGCAAGTCCCGTGGCTTGAGCATCTGGACCGGCGCGACGGTCGCCACCACGATCTCCAGCCTCATCATTCTGTACGCCGTGTCACTGGGCAACGTCGCCATCGTGGGGGCGATGGCCGGTTCCGGCCTGATGTCCCTCACGCTGTTCTCCAGGGTCGTCATGAAGGAGAGGATCGGCAAAGCGGGGCTGGCCGGCCTGTCCGCCATCATCCTGGCCACGGTCCTCATCGGCATCGCCACGACCGAGTCGAAACCGCCTGCTATCACCGTCGGGGTGCTGTTCGCCTCACTCGGGGGACTCAGCGCGGTGGCGATCATCCTCTGGCTGGTGCTGAGCAGAAGCGGGCGGGGCCTCGGCATCTTCTTCGGGATGTTCGCCGGCGTGCTCGGCGGGTTCATCCCCGTTTTCCAGAAGGTTGCGACCTCGGGGATCGGCAGAGACCACTCCCTTGTCGTGCGCTTTCTCCCTCCCGAATCCGCAGCCGCCGCCGATCCGGTGTTCACCGCACTCCTTCACAAGGCGCTGGAACTGTTCGCCAATCCGTATGCGCTGACCTGGATAGCTCTCTCGATCATTTCCATGGTCATCCTCCAATTCGCCTACACGAAAAATCAGGTAATCCGGGTCATTCCCGCTTTCTCGGCGATGATCGTGGCGCTTCCCGTGCTGGGCGGTCTGGTCCTCTTTCACGAGTCGATCCCAGGCCTTCAGTGGCTGGGTATCCTGCTGATTTTCGCCGGCGTGTTTCTGCTTACGCCAAAGCCGGGGGGAGGGAAGCGCCGGAAAGGCGGCGGGGACTCAAGTGACCCCCGGGAGCGAGAAGAGGGCGGAGGATTCTCTTGACCTTTTCCGGCTCGATGATCACGGCAAGAACTCGCAGCGGGGCACCGCCCGGGTGCGAAACTCAGTACACCTCTTCCAGGACGTAGAAGTAGTTCCTGTCCGTACCGAAGACCATCCACTTGCCGGCGATGACCGGTGCGCTGAGCAGAGCTCCCTCCAGCTCCATCTCCCAGAGCAGCCGCCCGTTCTTGGCGGCCAGACAGACCAGTCGTGGTTTTTTAAAGGCCTCGTCTCCCTCGATTCCGAAGTAGATCCTGTTTCCTGCCACGGTCGGGGCGCTGGAGGTGGGCAGATCGAAGGAGCGGGTCCAGGCCAGGGCGCCGTTTCCCGTCTGGAAAGCCCGTACCAGGGTGTCGCCGCTGGTGTAGATGACCAGGTTTCGCCAGATCGCAGGGGCCAGGTAGTCGAGGAGCTTCATGTTTTGAGAAAACATAGCTTGCGAATCGACGCGGAACATCTCTCCCCAGTCGGAGAGATCCGAGTACTTCCAAATCATTTCCCCGGTCTCCCGTTCGAAGGCGTAGTAATCGAAGTTCCAGTATTCCCCCCGGTAGGTGGCCGTAGAGAAGTACAGGAGATCTCCCTTCAGGGCGGGAAAGGAGTACCAGACCGCCTGAAACAGCGCGGTATCGAGAATCCACAGGTAGGCTCTCTCGTTCAAATCGAAGGCGCCGAAGGCGTTGGGACGGGTGGGCGGTCCGGGGGCGAAGTACAGTACATCCTCGTACACCTGGAAAGTATTGTAGTGCCATACCGGGTTGGGAAGGGTGAACAGTTCCGTGCCGTCCGGGGTGACGAAATAGGCCGTGCCTCCATCGCTGGTGAAGATGATGAAATCCTCGTAGCCGACGATCGACGATTGAACCGTTGAATCCGTTTGGAAAGCCCAGACCTCGGTGCCGTCTCCCTGGGAAACGGCGTAGAGCTTGCCCACGTTGTTGCCGAAGTAGACGTTCTGCCCGTCGGCAAAGGGGATCGAGTTGATCGCCCCCCCGGTCTTGAAGACCCAGTTCATATATCCGCTTTCGATATCCAGCGCGTAGAAGTTTCCGTCCGTAGATCCGAAGTAGATCGTGTTGCCCAGGACCACGGGATTATTGAAGGCGTAGGTCGGTTCCGCTTCCAGTTGAAGCTGAAGCTTCCATTTGGCTGCCAGGGGCGGTCTCAGGGCGTTGGCGGTATAGCCCCGGCCCTGCTGACCGCGGAACATCACCCAGTCAGAGCGGTGTCGGCAGGCAGCAAGCCCAAGCAGGCTGACTGCGACGATCGGGAGCAGGAGGACCAGGCGGAACAGCACGGCCCGGACGTTGACCCTGTGCGGTGATGCTGCACTCACGAGTAGTACAACCCTTTCAGGCTGAAGGTCCGCTGCAGGGCGGCCAGAAGCCCGGGACGCCTGCTTGCCTCGAGGATCTCCCTAAAGCTTCCCCGCAGAGCTGCCCAGGCTGCGGCTCGCTCGCTGTCGCTCACCGTTTCCCGGAAGCGCAGCATGGTGTAGATTTCTGCGAATCGGTTGAGCTCCGGGTGGTTTTCCGCATATTCTACGGGAGTCAGGAAGGGTCTCTTGACCTCGAATCCACGCACGGCCAGCTTGATGAGCAGGAGCGTATAAAGGGCTTTTAACCCGCGGAGATCCTCCCGCCGAGCCGCCGTCTTCAGGTATATCTCACGGGCGAAGCGGTAAATGTAGATCCCCAGCAGGGTCAATACCGCCAGAACGAGAAGGAACTGTAGGGCCAGGAGCCAGGGGAATCTGAAGACCCGGCGCGCCACCTGCTCGCCCTGAATCAGGGGGATCACCACGTTCATCGAGTTGGGGTTGCGTCCCGGCGGCGGCGGAAGGGCGTAGGCGGTGGACTCGAAGTCCAACCAGCCGAAGGAAGGGATATATACCTGTATCCAGGAGTGGCGCTGGGCCGTTGTTACCAGGTACAGATCCCGGAACGGGTATTCTTGGAGCGCAGGGATAGCTTCCCTCAGCATGAACAGTCCTCGCAGGTGGGCAAAGCTCTGCAGATCCCGAGAGGCGAGGTAGCCGGTCACCACCCGTGCAGGGATTCCCGCCAGGCGAAGAAGGATCGCCGCGGTGTTGGAAAACTCGGTGCAGTCTCCCTGCCTCTTCTCCGTGAGGAAGTGCTCCATCTTACCCACCGAAGTGGTGTCGTCGAAGCCGATGTCGTACTGAAAGCTGGAGAAGCTCTTCAGGATCGCCTCGATCCGTTCGTAGTAGCCTGTTGTCTCGCCCACCGCCTCCTCGAGGAAGGTGGAGAAGGTCTGACGGCGTTCCTCGGATAGGGGGATCTGGAGGAAGGGGCTCATACGGATCCGATCCGCCTGGCTCAAACCCGGGATCGCAGCCCAATCACGCGGTCCGGAGCGGCTGATCTGGGAAGCGGCCGTGTAGGAGTACTGAAAGGGATTGTACTCCCGCTTGAGCACCGTAGGTTCGATGCTCTGCGGTCGGAAGGGAAGATAGCGTTCCGGCAGGGTGGAGAAGTAGGTAATTTCGGTGCTCCGGCGCAGCCGCTCATTCGGCAGATCCTGGTTTTTCCAGGTTTCCAGAAAGCGGAGGTAGGTCAGCTCGTTCAGGGGCTCGTCCCTGGTAAAGAGAAATCCAGCCTCAGGGTCGAAATCACTAAAGTAGGCATCCGCTGCGTACACAGGTTCGACCGGGCTGGCCAGGACCATCACGGCGTACTGCTTGCCCTCCGCTCCCTGTTCCAGCCCCGCTTCGTTCCACTGATCCGAAGGGATTCCTTCGAGGGCGTTCTTGCCGCTCTGGCCCGGCTTCCCTTCGGTAGAATCCCCTTCGCCCTGCTGCTCCCCCTGCAATTCCAGCCATTCCCCATTCTCTGAGAGGAGGTTTCCCCCGGGCCAGGCCGGACCTTGTTCGTCTATAGGCACCGGCTTGGGTTTGATATCTCTTTCGATCCGGTTAAGGGCGATCGAGTGGCTTACAAAGTCGGGAGGCAGGATAAAACTTACTACCAGAAAAAGCGGTACGGCGATCAGGAGGAACAGGACCACCTCCCGTACACCCCGCTTGTTTCCTCTGGTGTGAAACACACTCAGGTACAGCACGATGCCGTGCAGGAGAAAAGCAAGGGGAATGAGAATGAGAATGGCCTGGGTTATCCCGCTGGCCTGGCGGGCGAGCTCTTCGGAAGCCCTCGAGAAGCTCAATATCCTGTAGGCGATGACTGCGAGAAGAAAGGGTTCCAGCACAGCCACTGAGCGGCCGAACCCGTCTGTCTTGAACACGAGTGTGGTGAGAACGAAGGCGGCCACCGCGCCGAGCGCATAAAGCAGGGTGGAAAGCTCGAGGCCGGCGATAACAAGGACGAAAATTCCGATCGGAGCGACCGCAGCAAGCAACCAGGTACGAATCCGAAAACGCGGCGGGCAGAGATAGAAGGCGATGAACATCTCTGCAGGGATGAGCAGAAATGCGAAGATCAGTCCCACCCGATCGTAGGGCACTACGATGGCCGGATGCAGGATCGGCAGGGCAAAGGTGATCAGGTACAGGGCAAGCCGCGAAAAAAAGAGAAATATTTTCATCTACAGTACCCTCACGGACAACGCTTCCTCCTCCAGCCTTCCAAGGGTGGGGGAGGACACACGGGGAGCCTTAAGCCCCGGCTCCTTGCGCAGGACCCAGGATCCGGGCAAACAGGCACAGCCCGGTTGAAACAGCACCACCGCTGTGCTCTCGCCGTCTTGTCCTGCTTCTTCAGCGGTGGTTCGAAAAACGTACTGTCGGGCCTGAGCCTGGGAGGATAGAAAGGCGGGCAGGCCGCGGTCGAAAGCCGTGGAAAAGACGAACAGTTCTTCCTCGGCGGGGGTCTGAAACACCGCCCCCGCTTCCCTCTGAAAAAAGACCCCGGGAAGCTCCCAGCCGAAGCGCTCGATGTCCTCATCGCTTTGAAGAAGCCAGTTACCGCTTGCGGAGGTGATGCGAAAGTGCATCTCCGGGTGTTCCTGGTTCATGCTACGAAGGAAGGCCATCAGCCAGCTCTTTATGATGTTCAGGTGTATGATCGAATCCAGATTCTCCCGTTCCTTCTCCCGGAAGTTGCGAAAGACAACGGGCAGGACCGTGGTTTTTTCCTGAGTCACCGGGGATATGCGGGTGATCAGTTTATCCAAACGGCTGGAGACCTTCCAGTTGATATCCCGGAAGCGATCTCCCGGCAGGTACTCCCGCATGTAGTATTTCTCTTCCTCAGAGCTTCGTTTCCGGCTGGTCTCTTCAAAACCGACAGATGGCTCCGGTACCGGGATGCTCTTCTGGGTGAAGGAGGCCGGCTGAACCGCCAGCTTCCGCGAAAGTTCCCCACCGAAACGGGCACGGCTCAGGCCGAAGATGTCCCTCACCGCGAAACCTCCGGTACAGGTGAACGTACCGCAGAGGGGAAAGTACACTCCAATGGGGTGGCGTGTGCCCTGGGCAAAGGAGATTTCCCGCCGCATGCGCAGGACCGCCTTTCGGCCTACCTTAAGAGTCCCACTGACGGCGAAATGAACACGGAAGAAGGGTAGGGTACGCATCGAATCGGTGATCAGGGCTTGACTTAAGCCCGTCCGACGAGCCTGCAGAGCAACGGAGGAATCCCAATGCCAATGCGCCTGTCTGCGCCGAAAGGTATTGGCCTGAAGCCCGGATGTAACCGAAAGCGCGGTGAGCACAAATAGAGCCAGCAGGGCGAGGAGTACGCCATAGGGATTTTCCTGGGCCAGACCCCGTCCCAACAGGTACAGGGCTGCGACGAGCAGCAGAGAACCGGCCAGAGTCAGCGGGTAGTGGAAGAGAAAACTCTCCAGCCAGCGTCGGAAGGTCGACCGAATGGAAGGGTTGCGGGTCCTGACCGGGGGTTCGTTCATACCGTGACGGGAACGGTTTTAAGGATCTCCTCGAGAAGGGGTATGGAGGACTGGGAGGCATCCTGCATCACCAGGCGGTGGGATACCGCAGGCAGGAAGATCTCTTTTACCAGATCGATCGTCACGTAGTCCTGTCCCCGCAGCAGGGCTACGGCGCGGGCCAGTCGGGACACTTTGACCCCGGTGCGGGGACTGGCTCCCATCAGCACATCCGGGTGATGTCGGGTCTGACGGATGCAGGTAACGATATAATCGATGATATCCGGGTGGATGCCCACGCTGTCCACCAGCTTCTGCCACTGCAGCATCTCGGTGGAGGTCACCGCCGGGGCGAAACGGCTCCAGGCGTCGTCCCGACCGTGCTGTTTAATGATCGCCGCTTCATCCCGGGAATCGGGATAGCCCATGGACAGCTGCACCATGAAACGGTCCAACTGCGGTGCGGGAAGGGGGAACAGATGAACCCCTTTGAGGTTCATCGTGGCAATGATGAAGAAGGGATCGGGAAGCTCGTAGGTTTTGCTCTCCACGGTGACGGTCTGTTCCTCCATGGCCTGAAAGAAAGAGCCTTGAGTCTTTGGTGTCAGTAGGTTGATCTCGTCGCAGAGAACGTAGTGAGCGAAGATCGGACCGCGAATAAAGGCCAGACGGTTGGAGGTGCTGAGAAAGCGGCTGAAGCCCAGGATGTCCTGAGGAAGCAGGTCTACGGTGCACTGAATGCGGCTGAAGTGCTTGATCCTGCGACTGTCCTTCGAGGAGTCATCCTGCACCCATTGAATCGATCCGGCCAGAGCTCTGGCCAAGGAAGTCTTTCCGACTCCATGGGAATCGGCCAGCATTACGTGACCGCCGGCGATCTGAGCGGCGGTGATATATTCCAGCTTGTGGGTATCGATATAGATAACTGATTTGATGTTTTCGATAAGGCGGACTACACCCTGGCGTACAGCCTGAGCCGATCCGGCCGCCGCTGTATCAATAACCGATTCTTTATCGGCGGTATTCTTCATGCAGCATTGAAAATAGGAGAATTGACGATTAAAGTCAACATATGACGGAGGGGATGCGGCAGGGACGTCTGCCCTTTGATCTCGACCACCCGTATCTGAAGAAACAGCTCATCGCTTATATCGGGAACAAGCGCAGCCTTCAGCCCCTGCTCTACCAGGTGTTTTCCAAGATCGGTAATTGCGGGCGTGGTAGTGGCCGTTCCGCCACCCAGCCTGCAGTATTCCTCGACCCCTTTGCCGGTTCAGGGAGCGTGGCCCGCTTAGCCCGCTACCTGGGCTTTCGGGTACTGGCCAACGACTGGGAGTACTACGCCTTTGTACTCAACTATGCCCATTTGTGCATTGGCAGTTCCGAGGCCAAAGGGCTGTTTCGATCACGGGGTGGACCGCAAGCGTTACTGGCGGAGCTAAACGCGCTCCCCCCGCCGCTGGAGGCGGACCGCTACATATCCCGCTACTATGCGCCGGTCAGCACCGAGGCTGCGGATTACCACATGGAGCGTCTGTTCTACACAAGGGAAAACGCCCTGATCATCGACGGGGTCCGCAGCCGGCTCGAGAAGATGTACCCGGGGACTGAGGACACCCAGGAGAAGCTTCTCCTCCTGGCCGCCCTGCTGTACCAGTGCGCCACCCACACCAACACATCCGGGGTGTTCAAGGCCTGCCACAAGGGTTTCGGCGGGCATAGCAGGGATGCACTGGGACGCATTCTTTCCCCGATCCGTCTCCAGATGCCCATCCTGATCGATGCCCCTGGAAAAGCCGAGGTCGGCTGCCAGGATGCGCTTCAGTTCGTCCGTTCCCGGCCGGCGGAGCTCTGCTACCTCGATCCGCCCTACAATCAGCACCAGTATGGTTCCAACTACCATCTGCTCAATACCATTGCCCTGTGGGACAAACCGGCGGTGAACAACGAGCTTCGCGGCGACGGCCGGCTGAAACATAAAGCCGGGATTCGAAAGGACTGGGTGAAGACCCGATCGGCTTACTGCTACCGCCGCAGTGCCGGAGGTGCCTTTCGGGATCTCCTCGAGGCAATCGACGCCCGGCACATCGTGCTGAGCTACAACACCGAAGGGATCATCCCTTTCGAGGAGCTGGTGGAGCTGCTAGCCTCTCAGGGTCGGATCGAGCTGTTCGGCAATGAATATGTGAAGTACCGGGGGGGCAAGCAGAGCATCGCCAGGCAGGTGCACAATCTTGAGTTTGTGCTGCTCCTCGATAGAAATCGGTCGACCTTGGGGCCGGATCGCCAACGACTGGAGCGGGCCGTGCTGGCAAACAGACTGGCAGTCCTGATGAAGCGTTCCTTCTGCCCCGAAAAGATACGGCGTCGTTTCGCTCTCGGCTCCTGGAAGCATCCCTGGTTGGCGATCGAGCTGGAGGGTAAATCCTATCAGCTGCCCATGCCTCACCTGTACCGCTTCTCCCCCGAGGCGGCCGAAATGATCGGCTCCGGAGCGGACCTCCGGACACTGCTCAAGGACCTCTCCTCCTGCGAATGCGCAGACCGGCAGGAAGAAATCCATGTGGTGCTGAGGATCCTGAAGTCATCCTCCCAGAGGGCAGAGCGAAGCGACCGGGATGCGCTGCAGAGGCGGATTCTCTGGCTGCTGCGCAAGTTCGCCCACCGCAAATACCGGGAGCGCTTCGAGAAAACCGTGGCTGAGCTCCATACCTTTGCCGAAGAAGATCCGGAAGGTTTCGCCCTGCTCCTCCGAGGGCTGAGCGAAGTGACTGTCCTGGCCCGCGCACGATTCGAGGGGTAACGGTATTGGCTTTGAGAAATCCGTCAATTCCTGTATCATAAGGTACGATGAGTACTTCAGTATCGATAAAGATCGAGGATCAGAGTTTTTCCGCCGAGTTGAATGAATCACCCGCGGCGGCCATGCTGCTGGAGGCGCTTCCTGTGACGGTACGCATGTCCCGCTGGGGAGAGGAGTTCTACGGAGACTGCGGTCTGAGTATCCCCGCGGACGCCGGTGCTCGAGAGCTCTTGGAGGTCGGTGAAATCGCCTACTGGCCTCCGGGCAGTGCACTGTGCTTCTTTTTCGGCCCCACCCCGGCCAGCACCGATGAACGGCCCCGGGCCGCCTCCGCCGTTGTACCTCTGGGGAAGTTCACAGGCGGCGTCGATGCCCTGAGAAGCTTCGGCTCGAGCATCGAAGCGGAGATTGCAAGGCAGTCGGGCTGATGCGCTTCAGCTGCGCAGAGGCCGGTTCTCAGCGGGTATAGCTGATGCGGTAGACCGCACCGGTTATACCCGTAGACCGTGGGGTAGAAAAATCACAGGCCCCACAAGATCGATGCAACCCTATGTCACAATCCGATACTAGCAGGATTGTGGGCCAAACCTATCATTTAAAAAATGAATCAAAAGAAAATAGCAATTACTAAATTAAATAATCGGATAAAAAATTGTAATAAATGCAGATTATCTCTAGCAAGGCATAACGCCATTCGCGGTGAAGGAGATTTGAATGCTCGATTGCTGCTTGTAGCCCTTTCTCCGGGGGAAAATGAAGACCGGGAAGAAAAAATGTTTATCGGTCCTTCAGGTAAAATACTGGATGAACTTTTACAATCCTCCGGCATCAAAAGAAATTCGATTTACATGACAAATCTGATTAAATGCATGCTGCCAAAGAACCGCAGACCGAAGCAGGATGAGATTGAGGCATGCAGTCATTTTTTGGATGAGGAAATAAATGTGCTATCCCCGAAAGTCATTGTTCCGCTAGGTTTCTATGCGACGCGATATATTTTAACAAAGTATGCTGCGGACCCTCCGTCAGCGCGGGCAGATTATGGGGCATTTTATGGGAAGTTGCTTTTTTCCAACAGCCAAAAAATATTTCCCCTACCACACCCGGCTTCTTTGATTTACAATCCCTCTTACAAACAGGAGACGATGAAGAAATATCATAAACTACAAATCCTTTCCCGCGATTGCAAGTGGGCTACAATGTGTCCGATGAGATGGTATTTCGAAGAAGGGCGTTTGGAAAGGAAATGGATCGAATTATTCTGCAAGGGTGACTGGGAAAGTTGTGTCCGTTATCAGAAAGAAGAAAATGGAGTCCCTCACCCGGACTGGATGCTGCCGGACGGAAACATTGATGCAAGTTTGGTTTGAAGTTTGCTAAACTTTACAAGTTAATAAAACTGGATTTGCAAAGTAGGAGACCAGATTGAAGATAACCCATCGTTTATGACAATACGACCACCCGCGATGATCTCATCGCCTACTGGGGTTTTGCCTGCTATATTGGAAACTAGGCTAGGCAAAAAGATTCAATTCTTGGAAAGGTTGGACAAAAATGAATATTTCCTTAGATTGCATCCCATGTATTGTGAACAGTTTCCTTCGTTTGTTGGAATCCGGTATATTGCCTGACGCTGAAAAAGAGCCGGCTATGAGGCACTTACTGGATTACTTATCCGGAGCCAATTACCGGCAGTCGCCACCAGCCCTGGGACGGGAAATGCATCGTTTGATTCGAGAAGTGCTGAAAAATCCGGATCCCTATAAAGAGATCAAGGTAAAGTATAACAAGATGATGCTGGATCTTTACAGTGATTTCAAATATATGATTCAAAAAGCGGACGATCCATTTGACATGGCCATGCGCCTAGCGATTGCCGGCAATGTCATAGATTTTGGCCCGCAAAGGCAATTGGATGTGATGGATACCATCAATCGTGTTATACATGTCGATATTGCCATTGATGATTCGTTGCAGTTACAACATGATTTACAGAACGCTTCCACTGTTCTGTACATTGGCGACAACTGTGGCGAAATCGTGATGGATAAACTTTTCATAGAGACCATAAATCATCCCGATATCTCCTTTGCTGTGCGCGGCGGTCCGGTCATAAATGACGTGACCGTTGAAGATGCGGAAAAAGTCGGGATGAATCAATTTGCGAAAATCGTAACAACCGGAGACGATGCACCGGGTGCTGTATGGGAAACCGTTTCGGATAAATTTAAAAAAATCTTTTATAAAAGTGATGTCGTGATAGCCAAAGGGCAGGGAAATCTTGAAGGATTGATTGATGTACAGCATAATATTTATTTTCTTCTCGTCACCAAATGCGATTTGATTGCAAACCGCGTGGGTGCAAAAACGGGTGATTTTATTGTAAAACGAAATTTTTACTAAATGGCGTTCGCAGTGAATCATATTTTAATAAAGACTATCTAAAATGAGAGGCAGAGTCATGGATGAACTAGTGCACATATCTAATCGAATACGGCAGATGCCAAAATCTGCCATACACGAAATGACACGTCTGTCCAAAAAGATAGACGATGTTGCCTTTTTGTCGTGGGCGAAACCGACTTCAGGTGCCCCAGAGCATATCCGGCAAGCCGCTGCTAATGCCATTGCTTCAGGTCTTACAGATGGCTATTCGGAAAGCATGGGTTTATTGAAACTACGAGAATAAATAGCCATAAAACTTGAACGAGACAATCATATAAAAGCTGATGTCTCTAAGATCATTGTATCTGTGGGAGCCATTGAAGGGCTAGCCGCAGCAGTTATGGCCCTTGTCGATCCGGGTGAAGAGGTAATATTGCCATCTCCTACATACTCAACGCATATTAACCAGGTTCTGATGGCATCTGCAAAGCCGGTTTTTGTACCAACCATTGAAGAAAAAGGATTTATTCCGGATATAGAGGGAATCAAAAAAGCAATCACATCAAAGACAAAGGCCATTATGTATTGCTCGCCAAGTAATCCGGCTGGAACGGTTTTTAGTGAAGCCCATCTTCGCAAGTTAGCCGAAATAGTCTTAGATCATAATTTGATGGTCATTACTGATGAAGCTTATGAATACTTTTGTTTTGACGGCCACAAGCATTTTAGCATAGCTTCTATTCCAGAAATGGAAAAGAATGTTGTAAGCTGCTTCACCTTTACCAAATCCTATGCAATGACGGGGTGGCGGATTGGCTATTTCCACGCTCACGAGAGTCTGATTCCACAAATTAATAAAGCACACATCCCATTTGCGATATGCGCACCGGTCGCATCTCAATATGCGGCTCTTGCCGCTTTGCAAGGACCGCAGGATTGTATTATAGAGTTCAGGAATAAATACAAGTCAGCCAGAAATTTGATGTGCAGCAGATTAGACCGGCTCAAAGACATTTTCGAATATCAAAAACCGGGCGGCTCGTATTTAATGTTCCCCAAAATATTGCTCAGTGAAGGCAGAGACTCCATAGCGTTTTGTCAAAAGTTACTGGGCGAAACTCACGTGTCGACAACGCCTGGCGTCGACTTTGGTCCGACAGGTGAGGGACACTTACGTTTGTCGTTTTGTGTGCCTGAGGACATGATAAACACGGCTTTTGATAGAATGGAAAAATATTTTTATTGAAAAGCAGAAAGGAAAAGTAATACCAGGGAATATCAACAAAAAAAATGTAAACGATTTAATGTCAAACTCGTTGAGGTTGAAACAGGAGTGACTATTTCTACTTCGATGATAATGTATAAAACACTTTCCGAATTGATAGACTCTTGTGTGCAAAGAAATCTCTATAAAAGTCCTCGTCCGGAATCGGCGCTGATATCTTCACTCCCTGCCATACGAATCGGCTCTACTTCGTGACCTCTGCGACCTGGACGATATACATCCGTCAATAGCCGAGGCACCCGACAGGTATATAGACAGGGAAAAGGCGTTGCAGGTGCTGATACTGCTTGAAGATCCGTAGTGGTTGGAAGGCAAGAAGGGCTTTCCGTAGCGTACGGCGCACAACTTCGCATGCACAGCTCTCCACGTTTTGTTTCAGTCTGGCGCACTGTATAGTACGCTTTGAGAGATCGATAACAAACTCTTATCTTCGGAAGACTCCCTCCGGCGGACCTCCCGATGAAAAGTATTACTTCCTCCTCCTGCGATAGCTACCACGAACCGCCGGGATTGGGGAGACGGGGGGAAAACATGTAGGCGATCAAGGCAATTTCGTCAGCATGGCCGCTGCTGCGCACAAAAAATCCTATTACCTTACCCGCTTCCAACCATCCCACCAACCGCAGGAATCGAGATCTTCAGAGGCGTCGAGCGGAAAACGGAGAGAGTGTGAACCTCCGCTGCGAAATGATGGGAAACCACTCCCTGGCACTTTTTCGTGTCGGGCGACCTGTGCCAATCACATGAATTTCTCGCGACACCTTGACTTTGTAACGGGAATAGAGTGGTTTTCGTTACATTTCATTGAACAACACGCCATGCAGTCGATAGAGAAAAGCATCAATAGTCGGGTACAGGACAAAGGGAGAGGTGCTTGTTTCACGCCAAAAGCATTTCTCGATCTTGGCAACCCGGAAGCGGTCCGTATTGCACTGCACCGCTTGGCGAAACGCGGTATTCTCCGCCGGCTGACCCGTGGGCTTTACGACTACCCCAAACAACACCCGATCATCGGCCTCCTTTCCCCTAGCCCTGATGAGATCGCGAAAGCCGTGACCGAACGCGACGCCTCGCGCTTGCAGCCTTCTGGTGGTTATGCCGCGAATCTGTTGGGGTTGTCCGAACAGGTTCCGGCCAAAATCGTCTTCCTCACAGACGGCCCGGCCCGCCACGTCGGGATCGGTCGCCAGGAGATCATCTTGAAAAACATGACCACTCGCAACATGGCGACAGCGGGCCGGATCAGTGGTACGGTCATCCAGGCCCTCCGGCATCTCGGTGCTAAGGATATCGGTGAACAGCACATCATGCACCTACGGCAGACACTTAGCGCGAGCGGCAAGGCCCAGTTGAAACGGGATCGGATCTACGCCCCTGGGTGGATGCATCGGATCATCGACGCTATCGCGGAGGATCGCCGTGCTTGAGTTTGCCAGACTCCCACTCGACGAACGCATCCCTTACTTCCAGGAAGCCGCCAACCGGCGCGGCCTGACGCGTCTCATCGCGGAGAAAGATTTCTGGGGTTGTTTTTCGCTTCACCTTCTCTTCTCGTCCCCCTCAATTGCCGATAAACTCGTCTTCAAGGGCGGCACATCCCTGTCCAAAGTGTTCGGTGTCATCAAGAGATTCTCCGAGGACATCGATCTTTCCGTTGATCCTACCTGGCTGGGCTTTGGCGGAGAGGATCAGCCGGAAGCCGCCTCGTCTCGCTCCCAGTTTGAAAAACGCTGGAAAAAACTCAACGAGACATGCGCTACCGTGGTCGATCAGAAAGTTCGGCCGGCGCTCGAAGAGGCGATTCAGGCTGCTCTCGGTCAGACTCGAGACAAATCTTCCTATCTTGTTTTCAATCTTGACGAGCAAACGAATTCGCCCGTCTTGACTTTTCGCTACCCGACCGTCGAGCCGGAGCGGCCCGGATACATGCATCCCCATGTCAGACTCGAGCTCGGATCCCTCACGGATCAGAGACCAATTGGCGATCACATTGTGACACCATGGGTCGCCGAGGAGTTCCCTGCCGTGTTCACCGCCCCGACCTGCCGTGTGGTCGCGCTCGGCGTCCAGCGCACCTTCTGGGAGAAAGCTAAGATCCTTCATGCCGAGTATCACCGGCCAGCAGAATCCCGTATGCGCAGTCGGCTTTCGCGTGACTACTACGACGTATGCCGGATGGCCGAGCACCCGGACGGCCAGAGGGCCATCAGGGACCTCGACCTGCTTGAGCGTGTCGTTCGCCACAAGCGCACTTATTTCCGGTCCGCTTGGGCACACTACGAGGCCGCTAAACCCGGCTCTCTGCGGCTTGTTCCCCCCGAGCACCGTCTCGCGGATCTGAAAGCCGACTATCAGCAGATGCAGGAGATGTTTATTGAACCGCCACCACCCTTCGACAACATTTTGCAGAAAGTGCGAACTATCGAAGACGCAATCAACAATTGCTCGTGCGGGTCGGCCGCCCGCCGACAATCGGAGACACCATGAAATCCGACCGCATCAAAGATTGGCCGAAAGAGGAACGCCCACGGGAAAAGCTCCTTGCTGAGGGTGCGGATAAACAGACAGAAGCCAACCTCCTGGCGGTCATTCTCCGTGTTGGCCGCGGGACGTTCAAGAAGGGTGTGAGTGGGCAGAGTGCGCAAGCTCTCGCTCATGTCATACTGAAAGATTTCCATGGGATCAAAGGACTGGATCGCGCAACGGTCCAAGAGCTGCTCCAGGCTCCCGGCCTTAGCGACGCGAAGGTCGCCCAAATCAAGGCCGCCTTTGAACTGGGGAAGCGTGTGTGCAGCAGGAAACTGAATGCCGTTTCCCTTGAATCCTCAAAGGCCGTTGCTGACCATTTCCGCCCGCGCTTCACTGGCAAGCGTCAGGAGATCGTCGCCGCCGTCTTCCTGAACGGTCAGAATCAGCGCCTTGGTGAAAAAGAGATCACTGAAGGCACCCCCACGCAGGCCACGGTGTATGTCCGCCGAGTGGTCGAGGAGGCGCTCCGGCTGTCCGCCGCAGCTGTCATCCTGGTCCACAACCATCCGTCCGGCAATCCGAAACCATCCACCGGTGACGACGAGACTACGCGCGACCTGCAGAAGGCCTGCAGGCTCGTCCAAATGGTCCTGCTTGATCACGTCATTATCGGCGAGTCCGAGCATTACAGCTACTCCGATGAAGGACGGCTTCAGGAACCAGAAAGCGAGTAGAAGGGAGACCAAATGTCCAAGAAAGCGACGGAACCGAATCCTTATTACGATGACAGTCGAAAATCTTGCTATAATAGCAAGATTTTCGACTGGAAGAGGACATCGCAATCTTCCTTTCAGTTGCGATCGAAGATTGCGATATGTTAAACCGGACCAACTCCAGATCCGAGGAAACGAGGTATTCAGTCCAATCCGCCAGAAGTGGGTGCCGCTCACACCGGAAGAGATGGTCCGGCAGCAGTATCTAAAAGTGCTCGTGGCGGAATACGAGTATGTCCACGATCAAATAGACGAGGAAAGGGAAGTCACAGGTACAGGCTCGGCTCAGGCGCGTGCCGATTTCATCATCTGGCGCATCCCTCAGGACAAGGCCGCCCAAAACTCCCCATTGATTGTCGTGGAGTGAAAAGCAGACAACGTCACCATCGACCGGGCGGTCTACGCCCAAGGGGAGAATTATGCCCGCCTCACTAACGCTCCCTTTTTCGTCACTCATAATCATCGCGAGACACGCTACTGGCGCGTCCTACACGAGAAGATGCCGAAGCACGTGGAGGAGATCGATGGGATTCCACACGCCGATGCCACGGACAAGCAGATCCAGGAACTGATTGAGCGCCTGAAGGTCTTCAAGGAGGATGAATTCGCCAACCTGCTCCACCAATGCCACAATGTCATCCGAAATCGTGAGAAGCGCGATCCCGTTGCCGCCTTCGACGAAATCGCGAAGATCCTCTTCGTCAAGGTGTTCGTGGAGTGCGAACTCAAGGCCAAGCGGAAGCGTCAGAACCTCTTCAACGTCGCCTACCTCGAGGAGCAACTGGGAGACAACCCGCTGGAGGACCTGTTCCAAAAAACCAAGGCTCACTACTGGGTGGACCACATCTTCGAAGGGGATGAGAAGTTGAACTTGAAAGCCGCTACGGGATTGGAATTAGTGCGTTTGCTGGAGAAGTACAACCTTTCCGACACCAGCGAGGACATCAAGGGGATCGCGTTCGAGCGATTTCTGGGTAAGACATTCCGTGGTGAGATCGGCCAGTTTTTCACCCCGCGCCCCATCGTAGAGTTCATGGTTCGGATGGTGGAGCCCAAGGAAGGGGAAGTGATCTGCGACCCGGCCAGCGGTTCCGGCGGCTTCCTTATCCGCTTCTTCGAGCTCGTGCGCGAGCAGATACTGGCCGATGCAGACCAGCAGTATCAGGCGCACAGAGCCAAGATCGATGCAGGAAAGCAGCTCTTCGGCGAGAAAAAGGCCACCATGCTCCGGGCTAAGTTTGACGAGATTCAGGCTACCCTCGATCCCGGCTGTGAGGGCTCCCGCCTCTGGACTCTTGCCAACCGGTGCATCTACGGCACCGATGCCAACGACCGAATGGCCCGCACCAGCAAGATGAACATGATCATGCATGGAGATGGCCATGGCGGCGTGCACCACCACGACGGCTTCCTTAATGTTAACGGTATCTTCGAAGGCCGTTTCGACATCATTCTCACCAATCCCCCGTTTGGCGCTAATGTCGAACCGTCAGACAAGATACTGGAAGAACAGGTTCCGCTGCCCGACGAAGTCGAACGCGAGTACACACGCATCTACGGCACGCCATACAAAGAGGCCCTGGCCCGTGTCCGGGCCGGAAAAGGCAAACCCATCGCGAGCCTGTTCATTTTACCTAAAGCCAAGGGTAAGGGCACGCTCAGAAAAATTAAAACTGAAATCCTTTTTATCGAGCGATGCCTCGAACTCCTTAAGCCGGGCGGCCGGCTTGGAATTGTATTACCGGAGGGCGTGTTCAATAATCCTTCGCTCGCCTACGTCCGCGAGTTCTGTGAGGACCGTGCGTTCATCTGCGCCGTGATCAGTCTCCCGCAGGAGACGTTTTTCTCTTCCGGCGCGTCGGTATTGCTCCTGAGCTGTAGAGAATCCAGCAGCAACAACAAGGAGCACAACAGCCACCAAAGCGATTCTTTTCTTGGTGGACTCCGCTTGCTCGTTACTTCCTCGGCAGGGAGTTGATGAAATTGCCCACCAGATTGAGACTCGCTTTTTCGTGCTTCCAGGGACCTCCCCCATGTTGGGCGAACAGTGGGTCCGCTTTAACGACAATGACTATGTTGAGCTCATCCACTAAGACAATCTGCTGTCCGCCATGTCCCCACGCCAAGTTGAAACGATGGTCGCCTGCCTGGGCGGACCACCACTGATAGCCATACCCGATGTCGGTGAAGTTACGTCCCACTTTGTAGTCCCAGGCGTCCTCCGAATACGTTTGAAGGGAATCATGCACCCACTCAGCAGAGATGATCTGGTTTCCCTCGTATTCACCGTCGTTGAGATACAACAGGCCGAACTTGGCCATATCCCGTGCCGTAAAGTGCAGATCCGCGTGGCCGTTGTAGTAGCCTTCCCAATCCTGTATCCAATCGCCCAACTCCGCGTCAATCGGCAAGAAAAGATGCTCCTGAGCGTATGACTTGAGATCCGTGTTGGTCGCCCGTGCGACGATAATCCCCAGGAGATGGGAGGTCAGATTGCTGTATTCGAAGTCGGTTCCTGGGTCGCGGATGAGAGGAATATTGACCAAGAGGGACGGCCGAAAGCCGGTATACAGGATCTTAAATAATTCTGGCGTGGACTCCTCCCAGGGATATCCGGCACGCATCTGCAGCATGTCCCGGATCGTGATCTGGTTTTTCCTCGGATCGGTTATCTGTGCTGCGAGCTCCGGGAAGAATTCTATCATCTTCTGATCCACGCTTGACAGATAGCCTTGATCCAGTGCAATCCCGACTAATGCCGAGGTATAACTCTTGGTCACCGACTGGATCCTGTTCTTTTGCTCAATCGATCCTTCATTGAAGTACCCTTCAGCGATCAGATAGCCGTTCTTGATCACCAGCAGCGCGTGGAGGGTCTCCACCTTGGCCGCATTGAAATACAGCTTTGCCACAAGCATCGGATCCAGCCCCTGCTCTGCGGGCGACGACACCTTCCAGTCGCCCCCGGACAGCGGTGTGTAATCAACTAAGTCGAGATTCCAATTGCAGCTTCCGCATCCGACCAGGATCAATAGGATTAGGATCACGCTGGTGAATAGCAGGAATGAAAGCTGACGCCCCTTAGAACGGAACAAGGAGCAGCGCCCAATGTGTTTCAGAAAGTTCCGCCTCATTGTTTCATTGTCCTTGCGCGTAATGTACATATGATTTCCTTTCATGCAGAGTGCCGCATCGCGACTCAGCGTGGGTTAGCCCAAACTTTTCCGGCTGGCCGGCGGGGAAATGTTTGGCCGCGCCGCAGCAGTGCCCCACTCGATACGTTAATATATTCAAATCCGTCGCGCCACGATACACGTCGCGGTCCACGCCAGCTACTTGTATTTATGCGGGATCTAAAGCTGCTGCCGAAGTACCCGAAAATCCGGCTATTGGGGATATGAAATGGAAGAGCCGCAAATTCTCCAGGTACATGGCCAAGATCCAGAGCGCCTGTACATCTGCGAATCACGGTGTAAATAAAATAAGAACTTGACAACCGGAACCGGGCGGTGGACCATGGTAATTCTAATACCAAGATCGTTACCCCGCAACGAAGAAGGAGTGAGAAAATGAATACAGATAAGCATGCCCCCAGACTTGCAGGTTTGATGTTTGTTGTTGTCATAGTTATAGGCGTACTCAGTGGATTTATGTTAACACCATTAAATTACGCGATGACAGGTCCACCCGAAAATATATCTGAAACCATGATTAATTTTTCAGATAATCCAACAATGGTGCAGTTGAGCATCGTAGGTTTTCTCATTGAAGCCGTAGCAATTGTACTCTTAACGGTATCACTTTATACAACCTTAAAAAAACAAAATAAGATTATTGCTCGTTGGGCATTTGGATTATGGATAATTGAAGCAGTAGCAATTGCTTTGAGGGAAATAAACGCATTCTCCCTCTTATATGCGGGTCAAGAATTTGTAAAGGCTGGAGCCCCAGATTCTTCATATTTCCAAACTCTTGGCAGTCTATTTTATAAATTAATGCACTTTTGCTATGATGTTCAAATGGTTTTTTATTGTATAGGAGGTTTTCTGTTTTACTACTTATTCCTTAAATCGAAATATGTTCCAAAAGTGTTATCCATTATTGGTTTAATAGTAGCTTTTCTAGGTTTTATTGGGGAATTGTTTGCAATATTTGGTTATGATGTTCCATTATACGTATTCCTTCCAATTCTACCGTTTGAATTAGCAATCGGATTGTGGCTGATGATCATGGGCATAAGGGATGGCTCAGAAACTGGGAAAAAAATCGTGTAATAAACTATTGAGGAGTAAATAATGAACTCTAGCAGAAAGACCGCAATAATTGTAGGAGTATTGTTTCTGATTGCTTACTTGGGTATTTTTCTAGGTTCTGCATTTTATACGCCCATTCTTGATGCTCCAGATTACCTTAGCAATGTTTATCCAAATAGGACCCAGGTGATAATAGGAATGCTCATTGAGTTAATTAATGACGCTGCAGTTATTGGCATTGCAGTTATGCTGTTTCCGATCTTAAGGAAGCATAGTGAATCTATGGCTCTTGGGTACGTTGGTTTCAGGGTTATTGAGGCTGTAATGCTTATTGCTAGTAAAAACAGCATACTATCACTGATCACATTAAGTCAGGATTATATAGCAGCAGGAGCTCCGGATGCTTCGTATTTTCATGCTTTAGGCGCTTTAGCTCTGGCAGAGCGTTATTGGGCCGGTAAAATGCAAGTGGTCTTTTTTATCTTAGGCGCTCTGATATTATATTCTATATTGTATAAATCAAAACTCCTTCCGCGATTTATATCAGTCTGGGGTCTCATTGCTGTAGCATCGTTGGTAACAGCAAACGTGTTAGGAGTACCTGACTTGACTCAAGGCTTTCAACCAGCGATGATTTTATATTTTCCAATAGTCTTGAGTGAACTACTTCTAGCGATATGGCTGATCGTTAAAGGATTCAATTCATCTGCAATCGCTTCCGGGTTTGAAAAATAGAAACAAACGGGGTGTAACTTCTCAGTCATAGAGTAGTTACACCCCAGCTTAATGTCACCCTGAATAAAATGAAGGGTCTCTACTCCCCAGGGCGGAGATTCTTCGCTTCGTTCAAACCTGTCCTGAACTGGTTGAAAGGATTAGTGAAGTGATAAGTGATAGTAATTTTTATAATCGGAGCAGGGCCGGCTATGCCGCAGATTTGGTAGATGTTGGGCGATCGAGCCGTCTACGCCGTGCATCCACGGCTTGCGCGACAGAAATCCAATAGAA
>Ga0307378_10001217_pt1 | contig 42341 bp, 41 predicted proteins | sample UN1MG_FD_202238 | JGI IMG/M metagenome (GOLD analysis project Ga0307378, IMG submission 202238) | Soil microbial communities from Risofladan, Vaasa, Finland - UN-1 | ecosystem: Environmental > Terrestrial > Soil > Coastal area > Acid sulfate soil | place: Finland: Risofladan, Vaasa | collected...
CCGCGCGCAACGAGACGGAGCGGACGAACAGTCGCTCGGCCGCTCCGTCTCGGTCGGGCAGGCGCCGAGCTGCCGGCGCGCCTTATTCCTCGTCGGTCGGCTTGGCGCGTTCTCTGCGCCGTTCGCCGGCGGGTCTTGTCCTCGGCCGGCCTGGTCGCGTTCGTGCCGACTTGCGGAGCTCTTCCCGCTGGGCGTCAGTGAGAACCTGATCGACCTTCTCCCGCAGGCCCTGCCGGACCTCCCTGGCCTTCTTTTCATCGTCGGCTGTCAGATCCTTCGCCGCCGCCGCGCACAGCTCGCGCACCTTCGTCTTCTGATCGTCGCTGAGCTCGAGCTTGCGCAGCCGCATCGTCTCGGCGCGGTAGGCCTTGAAGCCCTCCCATTTCTGCCGCTGGGAGTCGGAGAGCATCGCGTTGATGTCTTTCCAGAGTTCGGCCCGCAGCTTGTTCTGACCTTCCCGCAGCGGCTTGAGAGCCTCCGCTGCCTTCTTCATGGCCTCGCGGTCCTTGGAGTCCCGCGCCTTCTTCTGGGCGGCCATGGCCTGCTTGTACGCGTCGCCGTTTTCCTTCTCCCAGGCGGCGACGCCCTCGTTGTAGACCCTCACCCGCCCCTGCAGCTTGGCCTTCTGCTCGTCGGTGAGAGCGGCCTCCTTGACGAGCATGGCGTACTCGCCCCGGAGCAAGGAGGGCTTCTCGCGGGGCTCGCGCCGGGCCTTGCGAGGCGTCTCGCCAGCCGGCTCCTTGGCATCTTCCTGGGCCTGCGCCACCCACGGCGAAAGGGCCAGCACCCATCCCGCCAAACTGAGCATCCACCATCTGTGACGCAACATGTTGAACCACTCCGTACGGGCCTGACCAAAGGCGTCCGCGTCCGGCCCCGGATGCGGAGCCCATGCCTGGTATGCCGCTCTGACGCAGAGCCCTCACCCCGGCATGCTTGCAGCAGATACTACCTGCAACCCGGCCGGTGTGTCGACGGGTCGTGGGCGGCAAGACGGTTTGCCGTCTTTCCCCGGCGGCCGTAGAATCCGTCCTGGTGCGCGATGCATGTGGCGATACTGATGGCCGTCATAGTGGTGCAGTTGCTGCTTGACGGCGAACTGCTGAAATGGCGTGGACCGTGGTGGCTGGCCAGCGGCGCGGTGTGCGGCTACCTGTTCGTGGCGGCGGCGCTGAGTCGCCTGAGCACGCTGCTGGCGCTGCGATCGATGTTTGCTCCCGGTCGCGTGCCGCCTGCGGCGATACGCAGGCACGGCCTGCTGAGTGTTCTCGGACAGCTCTGGCTGGTAGGTGGCCTCGCCGCCGTTGCCCTGGCCGGCTACGGGCAATGGGTCGTCCGAGCGGTCGGGAGCTGGCCTGTTCCGCTGGTGCCCACCCTGCTGGTTCTTGCGCCGTTCCTGGCGGCCGTCGGCCTGCGGTGGGTCCTGGAGTATCCGTTTCAGAGAGAGATGCGCCGCCGCGTCGCAGCCGAACAGGCGGAGGTCGGCCTGCCCGTGCGACCGCCATGGACGCTGGGCGAGTACCTGTCAGTCAACCTGCGCTACGAGCTGATGCTGATCGGCGTGCCCCTGGCCATAGTCCTTGCGATCAAGGATGTATTGCGGCTGTACGCGCTGCCGCTGCTGCCTAAGGCCTGGGCCGGCAGTGCGGTGACGGCCGGCACGGTCGCGGGCGCGCTGGCGGTGCTGCTGTTGTGTCCGGCGCTGCTGGTGTGGATCTGGCGGGCCAGGCCGCTGCCCGGCGGGCCGCTGCGAGAGGCGCTGGAGGAGATATGCAGGCAGGCCAAGGCCCGCTTTCGTCGCATCCTCGTCTGGCCGTCAGCGATGAACGTGACAAACGCGGCCGTGCTGGGCGCGGTCGGGCGGCTCCGCTACGTGCTCTTGAGCGACGCGCTTCTGGAGTACATGGATGAGCGGGACGTCAGAGCGGTCTTCGCTCACGAGGCGAAGCACGCGGCCGCTCACCACGTGCCGTACATGGTGCTGTTCGCCTGCTGCACGGCGGTCCTGTCGGCGGGTGTGGGCGAGTTGGCGGCGAGGATCGGCGGGGGCGGCGACGTCACCGCCGCACTGGCGGGCGTTGCAGTCCTGATGCTGGCCTGGGGCGCGCTGTTCGGCTGGATCAGCCGGCGGCTTGAGCGGCAGTGCGACGTGTTTGCCGCGTGGGTGATGAGCCGGTGTGAGGACGCCCCCGGCGACAGACGCATCAGCCACCAGGGCGCCGCCGCCTTCGCGTGGGCGTTGCAGCGGATCGCGCAGCTCAACGGCATGTCGCTGACACGCCACAACTGGCGACACGGGTCCATCGCCAGCCGCGTCGAGCACGTCCTGCACCTCGGACAGACCGGCGGCACGACCGAGGGCATCGACCGGCAGGTACGACGAATCAAGATCGGACTGTGGGCGGCGGCAGCGGCGGCCGGCATGGTGCTGGCGATGCTGATGGCCTGGGCGGCCTGAAACGGCACGGTCGCCGCGGCCTGCCGGGCGCTGCGAGGACTCGCTTGCCCCGGTCTGGCCGATGTACAATGCCGGCGAATGACCGCAGATCAGACAGCGCGGCCGGCTACCGGACAGAGGCATGCCGCGGTTGTCGTTGCGCATCCTGACGATGAGGTCCTTTGGGCCGGCGGTACCATGCTCATGCATCCTACGTGGACCTGGACGGTGGCCGCCATGTGTCGGGCGAGCGACCCGGACCGGGCGCCGAAGTTCTTCAAGGCGATGGACTGCCTGGGGGCCAAAGGTTCGATCGGCGATCTGGACGACGGACCGGAGCAGGTTCCACTGCCCTGTGAGGCAGTCACGCGTGCAGCCGTGTCGGTGCTCCCGGCGGCGAGATACGACGTGGTGTTCACACACAGCCCGTTCGGCGAGTATACCCGCCATCGCAGGCACGAGGAGACTGCTCGCGCCGTTCTGGCGCTGTGGCGGACCGGAAGGCTCCGCGCGGGCGAGCTTCGGCTGTTCGCCTATGAGGACGGCCGGGGGGGGCATCGGCCTCGCGCGATCCGCGACGCACACCAGATCGTCGCCCTGCCCGAGGAGATATGGCGGAAGAAGCACTCGATCATCGTGGATATCTACGGGTTTCAGTCCGGCAGTTTTGAGGCCGACACCACGCCGCGCGAAGAGGCGTTTTGGTGCTTCGATTCTCCGGCTGCGGCCGGGGCGTGGGTGCAAGGAAAGGCGCCTGAAGCATGAAAGTTCTAGTTCTCTATGACTTCCCCCCGTCGCCGGGCGGACTGGCCACCCAGGGTGACCTGCTCTTCAGGGGGCTGCGAGAGCTCGGCGTGGACGCCCATGCGGTTAACTTCGAGTCCGCCCAGGAGAAGGAGTGGTACTATCGCTGGTTCGTGCCCGACGTGGTGGTTGGGGTGGGATACTGGGGTCACACGCCGCACCTGGTGCTTCACCCCCAGCGCTACGGGGTGCGCCTCGTGCCCTGGCTGGTGGCCGACGGCTACGTCGCCAACTACCTGGAGGTGCTGAACGCCTTGCCGCTGATCCTTGTCACGTCCAACTGGGTCAAGAAGGTCTACGTGCGCGACGGGCTTCGCGCGGATCGGATCAAGGTGCTGCCGGTCGGCTGCGACACCGACACGTTCATCCCGCGGGACCGTGACGACCCGAAGGTTTTGGCCGTCCGCGAGGCGCTGGGCGTGGCCCCGGATCAGGTGATGATCCTCACGGTGGGTGGCGACGCGGCCTCCAAGGGCGCCCAGGAAGTCATGCAGGCCCTGTCGGTAATCGACGCCCAGGCGCCGGACTGGAAATACGTCTGCAAGGTCTGGCCTCAGCCGCGGACCGAGGAGCAGAACCTGCACGACATGCAGTTGGCCACACACCTGGGGATCGAGAAGAACGTGGTCTTCACGGCCAGCAAGGTGTCGCGCATCTTCATGCCGTACCTGATGGCCGCCTGCGACGTCTACGCGGCGCCGTCGCGTCTGGAGGGCTTCGGCATGCCGCAGGTGGAGGCCGGCGCGTGCGGCAAGCCCGTCATCGGCATCAAGGCGATGGCCATGCTCGACACGCTGGTGCACGGCAAGACCGCGTTCCTGGCCAGCGTGGCCCAGGAGGTCAGGGTCAAGGAGGCGACCCTCGGCGAGGATGAGGGCTACGAGGCAGGGCATCGCGTCGTCTTCCAGAGGCCCCGCACCGCCGACTATCGGGCGAGCGTCCATGAGATCGCCGACTACCTGCTGAAGCTGATGCGGGACCGGGAGCTTCGCCAGACGATGGGTCTGGCAGGCCGCCAGAGGGTCGTCGAGCATTACGATTACCGCGTCGTGGCGAAGAGGTTCTTGCAGATCGTCGCCGAGCGGCTGGAGATCTCTTGAGATGAACGCCCGACGCCGTGACCCCGTGGACGAGGCGCGCGACGCCGCCATCGAGGTGCTCCTGCACAACGCCCGGGGGCCGTACTTCGGCCTGCCTAGGACCGCCGGCTGGGGATACCCCGAGCCGTACACGCGCGATCTGATGATCGCCACACTCGGCATCCTTGTGTCGGGCAATGAGCGGCTGATCGCCCGGGCACGCCGCGTCCTGGAGGTGCTGGCCAGGAACCAGTCGCCGCTGGGGCATATCCCGTCGCTCGTCCACGATCCCAAGGACCGCGGCGCCAGCGACACCACGCCGCTGTTCCTGCTGGCAGCGGGCATCTTCCGCAAGGCGACCGGCGAACCCGGCTTTCTTTCCGACGCGATCGAGAAGGCCCTGAGATGGATGGACTACCAGAGCCCGGACGAACGCATAATGGTGGCGCAGCTTCCCACCAGCGACTGGCGCGACGAGCAGTGGGTCCTGGGATACGCCCTGTACGTCAACACGATCGTCTACAGCTACCTGAGGCTGTTCGGCGAGCACGAGAAGGCGTCGCACCTTCGTCAGGTTATGGGAAGACTCGCCGTAACGGAGGGGATTAAGTACCGGCACGTTCACGAGGGCCTGAAACTGCGCCGCAAGCCCTACTACGCCCTCTGGTCGTACAAGGTGCACGGCAGCGAACGGTTCGACCTGCTGGGCAACTCGCTTGCGGTCCTGTCGGGGCTATTCGCCAGGGCCAGGGCGCGGGCGGTGGTCTCATGGATCGAGCGGGAGTCCCAGGCGCTGCGGGAAAGCGGCGATCTCGCCCTCGACCTGCCGCCGAACCTGTTTCCCTACGTTCGTCCGGAAGACCCGGACTGGATGCCGCGATACGCCCGCTACAACCGCCCGGGGGAATACCACAACGGCGGGGTCTGGCCGTTTGTCTGCGGGTTCTACGTGGCGGCCCTGGTCGCCGCGGGCGGGCACCGGCTGGCCAAGAGGAAGCTCCAGGCCCTGGCTCGCCTGGTGAGGCCGGCGCGGCAGCAGCAGGTGGCCTACGGGTTCAATGAGTGGTTCCGCGCACAGGACGGCACGCCGCAAGGGCAGGACTGGCAGACATGGTCCGCCGCCATGTACCTCTACGCCGCCGCGTGTGTCGAGCGCGGCGCCACGCCGTTCTTCGACGACATACGGGCCGGCGCCGTGAGCTGACGGCGGGAAAGCGGATGGATCAGCAGCGAGTGGCGATTGTGACGGGGGCCTCCAGCGGCATCGGCGCCGAGACGGCACTGGCGTTTGCCCGGCGCGGCTACGCCGTGGTGCTGGCTGCTCGGCGCGCCGACCGCCTGGAGGATGTCGCGCGGCAGTGCGAGCGGCTGGGCGCCGCGACGGCCGCCGTGCCCGCCGACGTGGCCGACCGCCGGCAGGTGGACGAGCTCGTTCGCCGCGCGGCTGACGAGTTCGGGCGAATCGACGTGATGGTCAACAACGCCGCCTTCGGCGTGCACGGGCGAGTCCACGAGATCGACGACCGCGACATGCGCGATGTATTCGACGTGAACTTCTTCGGCGTCTTCCACGGCTGCAAGGCCGTCGCGCCGGTGATGATGGGGCAGCGAAGCGGGCACATCTTCAACGTCTCCTCGGTCATCGGTAAGCGGGGCACGCCGTTCAACGGGGCCTACTGCGCCACCAAGTTCGCCGTCTGCGGGCTGACAGAGGCGATGCGCGTGGAGATGGCCCCTTACGGCGTCCGCGTGACGCTGGTGTGCCCCGGCCTGACCGACACCGAGTTTTTCCGGAGCGTTCGCGGCGGCCGCCAGCGGTCGCGTTCGAGCTTCGCGCGGCTGCGGACGCTGACGCCGCCGGCCGTCGTGGCGCGCAAGATCGCCGCCACCGTCGGAAAATCCACGCCGGAGCTGGTCTTCACGCCCGGCGGGCGGTTCCTCGCGCTGCTGTCGGCCGTCTGGCCCCGCGCAGCCGACCGATTGCTCAAGCTCTATCACGACGATCTCGTCCGTTCGTCGAAGTAACACCACGGCGCCGTCCCATGCTGTATCGTCTGAGTTTACATCCACAACGCCGACGGAAGGCCATTCCGTCGGCTTCGGGCTGATCATGCGCACACGAGCGCGTGGGCTGTGACCTCGTACCGCGCTGGCGGTGGAGGATGGGTTGTGATACAAGTCCACGCACTGGCAGACGAAGGGCAGTGTCATGAGTGAAGCAAAGACCTACGACGTGCTGGTGATCGGCGGGGGCGTGGCGGGTGTGGCGGCTGCCCTTCAGTGCGCCCGCAGCGGCATGCGGACCGCGCTGGTGGAGAAGACCGTCTTGTGGGGCGGGCTGGCGACCACCGGGTTGGTGCCGATCTACATGCCCCTGTGCGACGGCAAGGGCAGGCAGATCACATTCGGCATCGCCGAGGAGCTGCTGAAGGGGTCCATCCGGTACGGGCGGGGCGACATCCCCGCCGGCTGGGCGAAATCCTCCGGCGCCGCCGGACAGGAGGTCGAGGACCTGTACCCTGAGGCGTGCATGGGCAAGCGCTACATGACGGCCTTCAATCCTGCGGCCTTCGCCCTGGGGCTGGACGAGGTGCTGGAGGACTGCGGTGCCGACCTTTGGCTGGACACGCTGGCGTGCACGCCGATCCTGGAAGGCGGAACGGTCGCCGGCGTCGAGGTCGAGAACAAGAGCGGGCGGATCACCATCCGCGCGGGCTGCGTGATCGACGCCTCTGGCGACGCGGACATCGCCGCCCGCGCCGGCGCGCCCTGCCAGGAGCTCGGCAGCTTCCCGTCGTTCCTCTACCAGTACTCCTCGCTGGAGCTGGCCAGGGAGGCGGTGGCGAAGGGCTCTGCCGAGAAGCTCGTCACCTGGCACGGCGGGGGCAGCGCCAACGAGTTCGACAAGGGCTACGAGGGCACGACCCCCAGGCTATCCGGCGTCCGCGGCAAGGAGGTAAGCGCCTTTCTCATCGAGAGCCGGCGTATCGCACGGCAGAAGCTCGCCGCCGAGCAGGCCGCCTGCGGACCCGACGGCCGAAAGCAGCTCTACCCCGCCGCGCTGCCGGCCATGGCCCAGATCCGCATGACCCGCATGATCGAGGGCCACCAGACCGTCCGCACGGACCAGTGCAACAATCGCTGCGAGGCGTCCGTGGGGCTGATCGCCGACTGCCGAAAGATCGACGCCGTCTGGGAGGTGCCCTACGGGGCGCTGGTGCCGAAGGGCGCAGCGAACCTGCTGGTCGTGGGGCGATGCGTCTCCGCGGAGGGCTACGCATGGCAGGTGACGCGGCTGATCCCGGCGGCGGCCTTGACGGGCCAGATCGCCGGCGTCGCGGCGGCGCTGGCCGTGCGGGGCCGCACCTCGCCCAACCGCCTGGAGGTCGCCGACGTCCAACGGGCCGTCCAAGACAAGGGCATAGTCCTGCACGTCTGAATTCGGCGGTTGTCGTGGATCGCAGGCAGGGCACGCGAGGGCGCGCCTGACATCTGCGGTAGGGGCGTTTCCTCGTGGGCCGTCGCACCCGCTTGCGCCATCGCATGGGTGCATACCCGATGTCGAACTGCGGGCAGCGGCGGGTCGGTGATAGCCGTCTGTGGGCGACCGGCGGGGCCTCGTGCGATGAATCGCCTTACGCCGTAGCGAGACGAACGATATAATGCCGACGGGATGACCTTCACAGGCCGCCCGGCGCATTCGGCCGTGCCGGTGCGATGTGAGAAGCAACGGGAAAGTGAAGATGTCGGATATCAGCGGGCCAGACCAGCCGGCGCCCGAAGACAAGCGCGACGAGGCCACCGCCCCTGCCGAGGCAGGCGCCGACCGCGCGCAGGCACCCGGCCAAGACTCCGGACGTCCCGGCCGACAGGAGTCGGCGGAAGCCCCACAGCAGGACCTGGGGCAGCCCTCGAAGGGCAGTGCGGCTGCCGAGCGGAAGGACGGCAGGAAGGGCGGGTCTGCGGCGAAGGATCAGCCGCCGAAGAAGCCTTCCGTGGGCCCGCCGGGCACGACGGTGATAGTCCGCCACGGGCTGATGCGGAACGTGGGACAGTTCCGCCACAGCCTGAAGCAAACGCCTGAACCGGGCGCGAAGGTTGTGGTGCGGACCGACCGAGGAGTGGAGCTGGGTGAGGTGGTTATTGCGGTGGACAACGAACCCTCGCTGGGCACCATCACGCCGGAGCACCTCGGCAGGTTTCTCGAATCCTGCGGGTCGCAGTATCCGCTGCGTACGGACGGCAGCGTGCTGCGGATGGCCAACTCGCAGGACCTGATCGATCACCGCCACCTGCACTCCAGCGCCAGCGAGGCGACGGCGTACAGCCGCAAGCAGATTCGGGAGATCGGACTGAACATGAGGCTGGTGACGGTCGAGCACCTGCTGGGCGGCGAGCGGATCGTCTTCTACTTCACAGCCGAGCAGCGGGTGGACTTCAGGGAGCTTGTGCGGCGGCTGGCCGGCCAGTACCGCACTCGGATCGAGATGCGTCAGGTGGGCGCGCGGGACGAGGCGCGGATCATCGCGGACTACGAGCGATGCGGGCTGCGCTGCTGCTGCCAGGCGTTCCTGAAAGAGCTTCAGCCGGTGTCGATGCGGATGGCCAAGACGCAGAAGGCCACCCTGGACCCGTCGAAGATATCCGGGCGCTGCGGCAGGCTTATGTGCTGTCTTCGCTACGAGGACGTCTGCTACGAGGAGCTTCGCAAGAAGCTGCCCAAGAAGAACACGTGGGTGCGAACGGAGGATCTGGTCGGCCGCGTGATCGAGACGCAGATCCTCACGCAACTGGTGCGGCTGCAGCTTCCCGACGATTCCACTGCGGTTGTCGCCAATGAGGACATCGTCGAGCGCGACGTCGAGGCGCCTGCTCCCCAGCCGAGAGCTCCGGCGGCCCAGCCAGGCGGGCGGGGCCGGTCGGAGCCCCGCCGGAGGACAAGGAAGGCCGCTGTCAGGGCCGAACCCGCCGGCGAGACGGTTCCGCCGCCCGATGCGAAGCAGGAGAAGCGCCGCCGGCTCACAGAGCCTCCCCCGCGGCAGGCCGAGCCGCCACCCAAGGCGGCCGCTCCGGCCGAGCAGCCGAGGCCTGAGTCTGTCGAGGAGGCAAGAGGCAAGCGACGGCGCCGACGCCGTCGGCCGAGAAGGAAGAAGAAAGGCGCCTAGAGCCTACCAGCCGCACCGGGGCAATGTGAGGGCACTGTGCGCCGGACCGATCGGCGGCTCATTGCCACGCAGCGCGGAACCGACCCTTGGTCAGCGCGCGGCGGAGCTTTGCTATCCCCTCGCCGTCAATGGCTATGTGGACCGCGTTGGGGTCGATGGTGACGCGCATCCGTCCCTTGAGCCGCCCTGACTCCAGTATGAGCTTGATAGCCTCGCGGACTTCCCACTCGTGGTGTCGCATGCGGCCGTGGTGGATTAGCCTCCGGTCGGAGACGATCAGTCCGTTCATGCCGTCCTCGGTGCGGGCGCGGTCGCGGTCCGGAACGTAGGCGAGGAAACTCTCGCCGGGGGAGGGCTTGAACCACTGCTGGATGCGATGCTGGACCGCCAGCGCAAGCAGGTCCCAGGGGTTCTCGGCCGTCGCGGTGATGTGCTTGGTCAGCTCCTGGTAGCAGGGCATGCCTCGGGCGCCGATGGCGGCCAGGAACTCTGCCGCGCGGCGCAGGTTGCGGATGAGCAGTCGGCAGCGGCCCTCGCCGGTCTCGGAGTTGATCTGTATCTGCCCGGAGACCGCCTTGGCGGTGGTGCACATGTCACAGAGCCAATAGGGCATCGGCCGGTCGGCCGGCTTCAGCACGTTGGGCACGCGAGGCAGGTGGTCCAAGAGTTCCTGAGAACTGAGATCCTTGACCTCGTCGGCGAAGAGGACCATCTTGCCGGCGGAATGCTCGGCCTCCAGCGAGACGCTGTCCACCAGCGTGCCGGAGTAGATGATGACGTGGGCCTCAAGATGGCTGCGGGCACCGCACTGCATGCACAGGCGCGGCATGGCGGAACGGAAGGACTTGTCCTTCAGGCGGTTTGAGGAGAACTCCAGCAGCACGCCGTTGCTGTCGCATCGCACAACCCGGATGTCCCTGGCGGGCGGGGCGGCGACCAACGTGTCGTGGGGTGAAGCATGGGCGGGATGGGTCTCCGGGATCGGCTCGGGCCGTTCGCCGTGTCGTTCCTCGGCGGGGGCTGACTCGCCCTCATCTTCCAGGTCGCGCCTGCCAATCCACTGTGCGACAGCCTCCTCCGTTACCGCCAGGCTGCGAGGCAGCAGGAACTTCTGTCTGCACTGCCCGCACTTGGCCACGCGCCTGGAGCACCCAAGCGGGACGATCAGCACCGTTCCGCAGGCAGGACACGCAATCTGCCTGGCCTGCCCGACCTGTTCCTGTTCCTCACTCAATGGGCGCTCCTTGCCGTCTGACAATGCGCCTCTGCTGTGCGCAGACGGACCGGTTTCGGCCCGGACATCACCGAAGGCTGCCACTTGACCGAACTCACGCCGGCAAAGGAGGCCACGAAGGACTCTCCAGCCCCGCGAGGCGCCGGGCCCCGCCGGTGGGCGTGAACGTATCCTTTACGCCGAGACGTGTAGGCCAGGGCGCCGCCACGGGAACCGCACCCCCGTGCGGCAGCTTGGAGCCCTTCCGCTACCCGGGCATCGCGCCGGGATGCGCAGACCTGCCTTACCCCAGTATAACCCAGGATGTCCGCGCCGAGGAGCGAAAAACCGTCCTGAAACTGCGCGTCGAACGCGGGCGGCTGGCAGGGCGGGTGAGCCGATCAGACCCGTAGAACCCCGGTTGGCTCATACCGACCGGCCACCGACAGCGGCAGGCGCTCGCCCATGGTCTCCCGATGGGTCCGCAGAGCCAACTCGGGGTTGTTGTTCGTCTCCGATAGGTGCGACAGGCACGCCCATCTCAGCCGCGAGCCGCCAGCGCCCGCCAGCAGCGCCGCCGATTCGCCGTTGGACAGGTGCCCCCCCGGGCCGCGAATCCGCAACTTGAGATACTCAGGATACGGGCCGCGGCGCAACAGCTCCGGATCGTAGTTGCTCTCGATAAAGACCGCATCCAGAGACTCGATCGCCTGCCGGAGACCCTCGAAGGCATGGCCGAGATCGGTCAGCACGCCGAGCCTGCCGGCCCCGCAGCCCGCCACGAACGCCACGCCGTCCGCGCCGTCGTGGGGGGTGGGCAGGGTCTCGACGTGAAGGCCGCCGAAGTCGAGCGTCTCGCCGGCCTGGAAGTGCCGGACGTCGGTCAGCGGGCCGAGGTCAACCCATTGCTCCGCCCCCCGGAGGGTCTTGGGGGTCACGTAGATGGGGATGCCGAACTTGCGCTGGTAAATCCCCGCGCAGCGCACGTGATCGGCATGGTCGTGCGAGATGATCAGTGCGTCCACGCGCCGGATGTCCACTCCGCGCCGGGCCAGCCGGCGCTGGGCCTGCACGCCGCTGATGCCTGCGTCCAACAGCAGGCGCACTCCGCCGCCCTGAACGTAGATGCAGTTGCCGTTGCTGCCGGACTGGAGGGCAATCGCGATCATGCCTCGCACGAAGGTGTCAGCTAGCGTCCTTGCACTTGTCGCCGGCGTACACGGCCACGCAGACGATCTGCTTGAGGTAGAACGGGCGGTCGTCCTCGAAGACCACCGGCGGAACATCCCGCTGCTGGTCCTCCTTCAGCCAGGGCACGTCCTTGATCTGCCCGTGTCGCGTGTGCCCGCCGGCGTCGCGAATCCAGACGGTCCTGCCGATCAGGGGGCGGAGGATCTCGGCTGCGTAGAACGGCGGAAGCGGCTGGCCATTGTACACCAGATCGTAGCCTTCCGGGGGCGAGGCGCCATCCGCCCCGGACCGGCCTTGCGATTGCTGCCCGTTCTCCGCCATCGGCTCTCGCCCGCCAGTCCGTCAGTTCGCTTCCATGAAGAACTGCATGGACGTCTTCTTGTATTCTCTTGTCGAGAACAGCACGTCGTGGTCCGGCAGGTCGAGCTCGGCGGCCACGCGCTCGACGAACTGCCTGACCTGCTCGACGCTGTGCCCGTGCACCACTGCCAGCAGGCTGTATGGCCAGTCATCCAGCGTCGTCCGCCGGTAGCAGTGGCTGACTTCGGCGTGCTGCGCCATCGCCTCGCCTGCGGCGTCCACTCTCTCGGCAGGCACATTGAACACCGCCAGGCCGTTGGCTGTAAAGCCGATTCGCCGGTGCGCCAGTACCGCGCCGAACCGCCGCATCAGGCCGGTGGTCAGCCAGTGCCGCAGGTGCACGATCAGGATTTCCACCGGCCGGCCCCATCGCCGCGCCAGCTCGCTCAGCGGGTTCGGACCCGCCGGCAGCGTACCCTGAACCAGCCGGACGAGTTTTCTCTGAGATTCGTCAAGCTCAAGCGCCTCGGCAGTTTGCCCCGGGCGCCGCGCCGGCGGCGGAGGCGAACCGTCCAGCGAGAACACCACCGCCGACTTGTACGCCGCCAGCGCCGGTAGCGAATGGAACTCCTCGATGCCCGTCTGCTCGCGCAGCGCCTCGATCGCCGCTTCCAGCTCACTCTGTGACGCGCAGGTGAGCGTGAACCACAGGTTGTATGAGTGGTCGCGCAGGTAGTTGTGCGTTACGCCGGAGATGCGGTTGACGCGAATCGCCACGTCGTCGAGCCGGTCTTCCGGGATCCTCGCAGCCACCAGCGTGGAGACGTATCCCAGCCGCCGCGCGTCGAACACCCCGCCGATGCGCCGGATCAGGCCGCGCTCTATCAGCCCGCCCGCGCGGCCCTCGATCTGGTCCGAAGGCATCTCCAGCCGCGCCGCCAGCACCTCGTACGGCCAGCGCACAACGGGGAAACCGACCTGTATCGCCGTGAGAATTCGGCGGTCGGTCTCATCCAGAGGCTCCGGCGGCTGGCCCTGTTGCGGAGGCGGTGCGGGCGCCGGCCGGTGCAGGCACAGCGGCTCGGCGCCGAGGTAGTCGCCGGTCATGGCGTAGGCCCTCGCGCGGCACCCGCCGCACACGTTGCGGAACTCGCACACGCCGCACCGGCCCCGATACGCGTCCACGTCGCGCACGCGCCGGAATACCTCCGAGTCGCGCCATATCCGCGCGAAGTCATAGCCCGCCTGCCGAACGTCGCCGCACTCGATGTCCAAGAAGCCGCATATCTGAACCTTGCCCGTGTGCGAGATGAACGCGAAGCTCTTGCCGCCGAGGCATCCGCCGGCGGACCGCGCGTCGGGCCGCCCGCCGGCCTGGCGGATGATCCGCTGGTAGTGCGGCGCGCAGGTCACGCGGATCCGAATCTCGTCGCGGCTGCCCTGTTCCACAAGCCACTGCAGCGTCTGCTCGTACTGCTCGGCGGAGAGCTGTCGGTCGATCATCTCGCGTCCGCGGCCGGTCGGAACCAGAAGGAACGGGTTGAACACCGACGCGCCCAGGCGGGCTGCCAGTTGCATGATTTCCGGCAGCTCGTCGCGGTTTGTGCGGCTTACGGTGGTGTTGATCTGGAAATCGAGCCCCGCGCGCCTGGCGGCCTCGATGCCGTGAAGCGCCGCCTCGAACGCCCCTTCCGCGCCGCGAATGGCATCGTGCGACTCGTTCGTCGCGCCGTCAATCGAGACGGAAATCCGCCTGACGCCGGCCTCGGCCAGCCGACGGGCAGCCTGGTCGTCCAGAAGCGTGCCGCACGTGCCCATCACGACCGGCAGGCCCAGGCTGTGGGCGTAGGCGGCGATGTCGAAGACGTCCGCCCGCGTCAGCGGCTCGCCCCCGGTGAGTATGATTATCGGCTTGCCCACAGAGGCGATGTTGTCCGCGAGCCTGCGGCACTCATCGGTGCTCAACTCCTCGGCGTCGTCGGGCGGCCGGCCGCCTGCACGACAGTGCGCGCAGCTCAGCGGGCAGGCGCGGGTGATCTCCCAGGCAATCAGGCGGGGCACGTAGGCCTCCGACCTGCCCGGCCCGGCCGGCCGTGAGGTGAAATCGGGCCTACTCACCGTCGGCCTCCTCCGCCGTCGCGGCTGCGGTCGTCTCGGCGAGGATTTCCTCGTCGCTGAGGTGGCAGGCGGGGTCGGAGGCCCACCTCTCGCCGGTTAGGGCCTCGGCCCGGGCACGCGAGTTGCCCCCGCAGCAGTCGAGGAAGCGGCAGCCAGCGCAGCGGCCGGTCACGTGTCGGGCCTTGTCCTTGAGCCTGGCCACCAGCGGGTCGCTCAGGTCGGTCCAGATCGTGCTCAACGGCCGCTCCCGCACGCTGCCCAGCGAGACGCTGCGCCAGAACTGGTCCGGATGCACGGTTCCATCCCAGCTCACGCAGCCGATGCCGCGCCCGGACGAGTTGCCGCCGCCCGCGCGGAGCAGGCCAAGCGCCTCTGCCGCCCGCGGGTTGCCCTCTCGCAGCATCCGCAGGTACAGGTACGGGCCGTCGGCGTGGTTGTCCACCGTAAGCACTTCGGTTGCCTCGCCGGCGGCGTGAAGTTCGGCCGTCCGGTCGATAATCAGGTCCAGGGCCCGGCGCGTGGAGGCGTGGTCGAGGCCCGCGCCGGCCATCGCGCCGCCGCGACCCGTCGGCACCAGGTGATAGAAGCACAGCCGCCGGATGCCCTCGTCCCGCGCCAGCGAGAAGATCGCCGGAAGGTCCACAATGTTGTGCGCCGTCATCGTCAGGCGCAGCCCGACGCGCAGGTCCGCGCGGATGCAGTTGCGGATGCCGGCGAGGGCCTGCTCAAACGCGCCCTCGGCACCGCGGAAGCGGTCGTTCGTTGCCCGCATGCCGTCCAGCGACACGCCCGCGTAGCCGAGGCCGGCCTCGCGCAGCCGCCCGGCCAGCTCCGGCATTATCAGCGTGCCGTTGGTGGACAGAACGGTCCGCAGCCCCGCCCCGCCCGCCAGGCCGATCAGCTCGAGGATGTCCTCGCGCAGCAGCGGCTCGCCCCCGGAAAAGAGCACCACCGGGCAGCCGAACGCCGCCAGGTCCTCCAGCATCGCGCGGGCCTCGTCGGTCGTCAGCTCGTCCGGCGCGCGATCCGCCGACGAGGCCGAGTAGCAGTGGGCGCACAGCAGATTGCACCGCCGCGTGACGTTCCACACGACCACGGGGCGCGTCTGGCCGGGGCGAGGCCGTGTCTTGAGGTCCCCCTTCCCGTAGCGCAGCGAATCGCCAGGACCGGCCGCGCCGCAATACAGCCTGGAGATGCTAATCAACTATCCGTCCTTCCGACTGCTCTCCACTGCGATTATAGCCTCGGCGAGTCCGTGGACGGTATGGTTTTCGGCCTCGACGGCGACGGACAGGCCCGCGCTGCGGATCGCCCGCGAGGTGACCGGCCCGATGCTGGCAATCCGCACCGAGCTGCGCGCGACGCGCCGGGCGTCCACAGCGGCGAGGAAGTTCGTAACCGTTGAGGAGCTGGTGAAGGTCAGCCAATGCAGCCCGTCGGCCTCGAGCATCTCGAGCACCGGCCGCGCGCCCGAGTGGTCCGGCACGGTCCGATAGGCGACCACCTCAGTGACCTGCGCGCCGGCGGCGGCCAGGGCGTCGCTCAGGTCCGGCGGGGCGGCGTCCGACCGCGGACAGAGCACCCGCTTGCCCTTCAGCTTGCACGCGCTGCGGAGTTCTTCGGCCAGGGCGGCGGTCGTGTAGGTCTGCGGCTGGAGGTCAGCCCGCAGGCCGAAGACGGCCAATCGCTCGGCCGTCGCCGGCCCGACGACGGCGATGCGACAGCCGGCAAGCGCGCGGGCATCCAGGCCATGCGACTGAAGCGCCGTCCAGAGCGCATCGACGCCGTTGACGCTGGTCAGAACGAGCCAGTCGAACGTGCCGATCTCGGCGGCGGCCTGCTTCAGCGGCTGCGGGTCGTCGGTCGGGGCAATGCGGATCGTCGGGCAGGTGATGACCTCTGCGCCGGCGGCCTCCAGCAGCGCCGCCAGCTCCGAGGCCTGTGGGCGAGCGCGGGTGACTGCGATGCGCTTTCCGAATAGAGGACGGCTCTCGAACCACCTGAGCTTCTCGCGCAGGGCGACGACGTTTCCGATGACGATGAGGGCAGGCGGGGCGATCTTGGCCTCCTCTGCCCGCGCCGGCAGCGACTCCACGGTGCCGCTGGCGACCTTCTGCCGCGGCGTGGCGCCCCAGTGGATGACGGCGGCCGGGGTGTCGGCCGGCAGGCCGTGGGCGATGAGCTTGCGGCAGATGCCAGCGAGGTTCGCCACGCCCATGTAGAAGGCCAGCGTGCCGCGCCAGGAAGCCAGCGAGGGCCAGTCAAGCTCGGCGTCCCCGTCCTCGGCAGCCTGGTGCCCCGTTATCAGCGCGACGGAGCCGGCAAGCCCGCGGTGCGTGAGGGGGATGCCGGCGCAGGCGGCCGCAGCCGTCGCCGCCGTCACGCCTGGCACGACCTCGAACCTAACGCCGGCGGCCGCCATCGCAAGGGCCTCCTCGCCGCCCCGGCCGAAGATGAACGGATCGCCGCCCTTGAGGCGCACGACCGTCTTACCCGCCCGCGCGCGGTCGATGAGCAACTGATTGATCCCGTCCTGACTCATTGCGTGCCTGCCGGACCGCTTGCCGACGTACACCCGCTCGGCGCCGCCCGGCGCCAGGTCCAGCAGAGGCTCTGCGATCAGGGCGTCGTACACCACCACGTCGGCTCGCCCCAGCACGTCGCGCCCGCGCAGCGTCAGCAGGCCGGGATCACCCGGCCCCGCCCCAACGAGATATACGCGCGCAACACCCATAACAGCGCACCGACGGCCTGCCGAAAGCGGCGACCGAGTCTGACTCGGCACACGCTGCCCCGGCACACGCCGCCCTCCACAATACAGCTTGACCGTGGCCGAGGTAAGTACTATGACGGTCGCCACAGGCGCCTGCCGTACTGCGAGGCGCCGGCTGGCCGAACGGGACGTGCCCTATGATCGGGAAGGCAAAGCCGAAGCGAGGGAACCATGCGCCCTTGTTTCCCGCCGCCGGGCCGCCGGGCGAGGCGACCGGAAGGTATCAGGTTTTCCGCACAGACGCCTTTGAATGGCTCCCGAAGGCGCCGGCCCAGTCCATCCACGCAGTGATCACGGATCCCCCTTACGGACTCATCGAGTACAGGGCGGACCAACTGGAGAAGATGAAGAACGGGCAGGGGGGCGTGTGGCGCATTCCGCCCTCGTTTGACGGATGCCAGCGGCGCCCACTGCCGCGGTTCACCGTCCTGACCGCCAACGACAAGGCCGCCCTACGGGACTTCTTCGCAAGGCTGGGACAGGAACTCGTGCGTGTGCTGGTGCCGGGGGCGCACGTCTTCATCGCTACCAACCCCCTGATCTCCTACCTCGTGTACGAACCGCTCATCGCAGCGGGATTCGAGAAGAGGGGGGAGATCATTCGCGTTGTCCAGACCTTGAGGGGAGGAGACCGGCCCAAGAACGCTCACAAGGAGTTCGACGAGGTTTCCGTCATGCCCCGCTCGTGTTGGGAGCCGTGGGGCCTGTTCAGGAAGCCCTGTGAGGGCCGCGTCCAGGACAACCTCCGCAAGTGGGCAACCGGCGGTTTCCGGCGAATCTCCGATGACGAACCCTTCAAGGATTTGATCTTCTCGGCTCCCGCCCGGGGACCGGAGAGACAGATCACCGACCATCCCTCCCTGAAGCCGCAACACTTCCTGCGGCAGATCGTCCGCGCGTCCCTGCCGCTGGGCCGGGGCGTTATCCTGGACCCCTTCATGGGATCCGGTTCGACGATCGCGGCTGCCGCGGCGTGCGGACTGGAGAGCATCGGGCTGGAGATCAACTCTGAGTACTTCGAGTTGGCCAAGGGCGCTATCCCGCGATTGGGTGCCCTGCGTCCCGAGGAGATCAATGGAAATGGTTCGGGACGACGACTTTGACCGCACGGTCGAGATACCACCGGGACTCACCATTACTGCCATTAAGAAGGCCATTCAGTATGCCGAGCGGGAGCTGGCTGACCTCGCGGAGCTGTACTTCGAGCAAGCCAATGTCTTCAGCGCCCTGGTGGGGATCTATGCCGCCAAGGCCCTGGACGCCAACAGCGTCTATGAGAAGAGCCGCCACCGGGACTTGCAGCAGCAGCGCTTTCCCGACCTGAAGAAGAGAGGAAGCGGCGACAGTCCGTCGCCCCAAGAGTCTCTTGAGTGCAAGGCGAGCAAGCGCCCATGGGCCGTACAGTCTCACTACGACCACCCGGGCTGGTACATCATCTGGCGATACCTGGTGGACCCAACGTGCTCACTGGAGGCGAAGCGCCCCGTCATCATTTGGCGAGTGGACATCGCGTTCTTCCGGAAGGAGGACTGGAAGTACGAGGGCAGTAAAGCCGGTCCACCCGGAGGGGGTCGCACCCATACCTTCGGCATCAGAGACCCCGCCAGCAAGCTGAGGGACAAAGCCGTCTACCGGCGATCCGACGTGAAGGTCTCCGGCGGCAAGGCCGTCCCCAGAAACGGCCAGTAGCGGCGGTCATCTCTTCCCCGCACCGTTCTCATACGCCAGCGGGTCGGTCGCTCCGGCCTCCGCGAAGCCGGCGAGCCGCAGCCGGCAGGCGTCGCAATGCCCGCAGGCCAGGCCGTCGGCCGACGGATCGTAGCAACTGTGCGTCAGCGAGTAGTCCACGCCGAGGGCCAAGCCCGTGCGGATGATCTGGCCCTTGGTCATGCCGATCAGCGGGGCGTGGACGGCGAACCGCCCGTGGCCTTCGGCGCCGGCGGCCGTGCCGAGGTTGGCCAGCCGCTCGAACGCCTCGATGAACTCCGGCCGGCAGTCGGGATAGCCGCTGTAGTCGATCGCGTTGACGCCTATGAAGATGTCGAACGCGCCGATCGCCTCGGCGTAGCCAAGGGCGACGGCCAGGAAGATCGTGTTCCGCGCCGGCACATACGTTACGGGCACGCCGCCGTCGTCGGCGCGGTCCTTGGGTACATCGATCCGGTCAGTCAGGGCGCTTCGGCCGAAGCCCCCGGCGGCGCTGAGGTCGAGCTTCACGACGCGATGCTTGACGGCCCCCAGCGCCTCGGCCACGCGACCGGCGGCGACCAGCTCGAAGCGGTGCCGCTGGCCGTAATCGAAGCTCAGCGCATGGCAGGCGAAGCCCCGTTCGCGCGCGACGGCCAGCGCGGTGGCCGAGTCCAGCCCGCCGGAAAGCAGCACCACAGCCAGCCTGTCCGCACCACCCGACATGAGAACACCGTACCCGTCTTTCGCCGGCCGTTCAATCGCGGTAAGGTATGGGCAGAGGAAACGACGCCCATGGACTGGATCGAGACATTCGACAATCCGCACCCCGGCCGAGACTACGTCATCCGCCACGTGGCCCCGGAGTTCACGTCAGTCTGCCCGAAGACCGGCCAACCCGACTTCGGCGCCATCGAGATCGAGTACGTCGCCGCCAAGCTCTGCGTCGAGCTGAAGGGCCTTAAGCTCTACCTGCAGGGCTACCGCAACGAGGGCGTGTACTACGAGGACGTGGTCAACCGCATCCTGGACGATCTGGTGGCCGCCTGCCGGCCGCGACGGATGACCGTCACCGGCAAGTTCACTCCGCGCGGGGGCATGCACTCCATCGTGACGGCCGAGTATGTCGCCCCATGACGCCCAGCCTGCCGGCGGCGACGAGTCGGCCAGACCCGCGCGCAACGGCTGGTTGCTGGTCGCCGGGCCGCTGATCGCGGGGGCGGCGATCGTGGCTGTGCTGTGGCTGCTGTGGGGCGCCGGGGCCGAGCCGAAGCTCTATCGACACAGCCCGCGACTGCTGATGAGCACGGACTGCGAGATCACCATCGTGCTCCGCGCCGATCAGCGGCGGCTGGCACGGCGGGCGCTTCAGCAGGCCGAGCGGGCCCTGCGCGACGTCGAGGCCCGCATGAGCGTCTACACGCAGCACACCGAGCTGTGGAACCTCAACGCCGCGCCGGCCGGCCGGACCGTGCCGCTCTCGCCGCAGACGCTGGAGGCGCTGCGCGCGTCGCGCGAGCTTCACGCCGCCAGCCGCGGCGCGTTTGACGTGACGGTTCTGCCCCTGGTGAGGCTGTGGAAGCAGGCCGGACGGAACGGCCGGCTGCCGACGGAGGCCCAGATCGCCGCCGCGAGGGCCGCCGCCACGTGGGAGCAGATCACTCTGCTGGAAGACGGCGCGGTCAAGGACAGCAACACCGCATGCGTGGACCTGGGCGGAATCGCCAAGGGCTACGCGGTGGATCGCGCGGTTGAGGCCCTCAAGGGCCTCGGCGTGCCGAGCGGCATCGTCAACCTCGGCGGCAACCTGCGCTGCTTCGGACGACGGGCCGATGGCGAGCCCTGGCAGGTCGATGTACGCGACCCGTTCGCCCCGAGTGAGGATAAGGCGATGGCCACACTTCACGTCGCCGACGCCGCTGTCTGCACCAGCGCGCACTACCATCGCTTCAGCGTCATCGGCGGGCGGCGGTACAGCCACATCCTCGACCCCGCCACAGGCAGGCCCACCGAACGCACCGCCTCGGTGACGGTGGTGGCCCCCACGTGCATGCAGGCGGACGGCTGGGCCACCGCGCTCAGCGTGCTGGGGCCGGAAGGCCTGAAGCTGCTGCCGAACGGCATGGAGGCAATGCTCGTCGTCGGGGAACCGGCCACGCACAAGACGCACGCCACGGAGGGGTTCAGGAAACACATGGCCGAAGGGCCGGGGGATTGACGACTGACAACTGACCATTGATTATGGACGCGCTCGTGGAGTGTTTGATCTGCAAGGCTGGCCGTGTACGCCCTGATGGGATATGGTTCTGTGCAGATTCACTCCCCGATGGAGGTGGCCAGTGGGTAAGAAGACCTTCAAGGCCGTATCATGGGTCCGTCAGGTCCGGGAGCAGCAGCAGCGGGAAGATGTCGGGCTGAGCGACGACGAGAAGATCGCCCGGACGGCTGCGGAAGCCAGGCGGTTCAGGGCATCCAGGGCCGGGAAGAGGAAAGGCAAGCGAGCGCCCAAGTAGGCCGCCTTGGGGGCCATGGGCCGTCCGGAAGGGGGATGCCGGACGCCCACATCCAGAGACACCTTGTTATTGCCCACGGGTCGACGGTTGCGTACCCGCCGACAGGTGCTGGGTGACAAAGGCATCGATCCCGCGCCGGTAGCGCTCGCCCGAGGTGACGAACCCCTCGTTGTGCGTTCCGTTGATCTCCAGGAACTCCTTGGGCTGGGAAGCCGCCTCGAACACCGTTTGGCCATGATGGAACGGAATCAACTCATCGTCTCGGCTGTGGACAACCAGGACCGGACAGCGCACGTCCCGCACATACTCCACGGTTGCATAGCTGAACCGGGACATCCACCTGGCCGGCAGGAACCAGAACTTCTCGGCGGCGAAGTCCGGGACGGATGTGAAGGCGGACTCCACAATCAGGGCGCGTGCGGTGCGGCTGCGGGCCAGGTGGGCCGCCACGGCCCCGCCGAGAGACCGTCCGAAGACGACCACATCGTCCGGCGAATCGCCGAGCGGTCCCACCACGTACTGCCAGGCTGCCTCCGCATCCCGAAACGTCCCCTCCTCGCTCGGGCTGCCCTCGCTCTGCCCGTAGCCGCGATAGTCGAAGATGAATACGCTCAGCCCGAGACGGTGGAACACCTCGATTGATTCCAGCCGGTGGGAGATGTTCCCGCCGTTCCCATGGCAGAACAACACCGTCCCCCTGTGATTCGGCGCCGGCACATGCCACCCCGATAGCTTCACGCCGTCTTCTGAGGTGAACGTAACGTCCTGATAGGCAAGCCCCACCTTCCGGGGGGTCGCCTCGATCCGGCGATCGGGCCAGTAGACCAGTCTGGACTGCAGGAAGTACAGCAAGACCAGGAGTCCGACGTAGCTCAGGGCGGCGACCCTCAGGCAGACAAGGATCCCTCGCCGAAGGCGGGACCTGCGGGGCTGAGTTGTGGAGTCGCCCGACACCGACAGACAGGCTAGCCGTGCCATTCCGTCTTGTCGACGGTGGTCTTGAAGTCGGGTGCGACGATGTCGGAGGCCGCCTCGTCGGCGACGGCGGCCAGGTCCTTGGCGGAGGGCTTGCCGACCTCGACGATTCGCTTCATGGGGCACTTGGTCAAGGCGACGTTCGCGGCGTCCATCTTCTCGGGGTCGTACTTGTCGTAGTCGATCCGCGAGATGTTGTCCTCCACGGTGAACAGGTCGCTGGCACGCGTGCAGGCCTTGCAGCCGAGGCACCCGACCTTGCAGACGGCTTTCACGTCCTTGCCGAAGTCCTTGTTGGAGCAGGCCACCACGAGCATCCGCTCGGCCTTGAAGGGCACCATGGAGATGATGTGCCTGGGGCAGGCTCGCTCGCAGGCCCCGCAGCCGACGCACCGGTCGTAGTCGATCGTCGCCAGGCCGTCGACCATGTGGACGGCGTCGAAGCTGCACGCCCGCTCGCAGTCGCCGAGGCCCAGGCAGCCGTACGTGCAGCCCTGCACGCCCGCGATGAGGTTGGCGGCGGTGCAGGTCGGCTCGCCGCGATACTCGTTGCGCCCGAGCCGCTGGTCGTATGTCGCGCCGCAGTGCACGACCGGGCGGTACGGCCAGCTCGGCTTGAGGTCCACGCCGAGGATGTTTGCCAGCGCCGCGGCGCAGCTCGCGCCGCCGACGGTGCACTTGTCCGGCGGCGCCTCGCCGGCCACCACCGCCTCGGCGTACTCGTTGCAGCCGACGTACCCGCAGCCGCCGCAGTTTGCGCCCGGCAGGGCCGCCGTGACCTGCTCGACCCGCGGGTCGACCTCGACGTGGAACTTGCGATTGGCCCAGCCGAGGATGGTGGCCATCACGACCGCCAGGGCCAGCATCGTTGCAGCCGCCAGTGCAATAATCAGCGTCATGGCGCCCTCAGTTGCCCATGGCCGGTGAGCCTTGCCGATTGGCCGGCCGGCGAGGGGGCTGCCGGCTCGCCCACCCGGGCGACCGTCGGTTTGGGCGGGGATATCAGGGCCTTGAGCTTCCGGTCCATGCCCGAAAAGCCCAGGAACGCCAGTGCGAGAATGCCCGAGACGATCAGCGTGATGCCCGCGCCGCGAAGCGACTTCGGCACGTCGCAGTGGTCAAGCTCCTCCCTGATGCCGGCCATGATTACGATGGCGATCGTGAAGCCGATCCCCGCGAACGCCGCCAGGACCAGGGCCTCCAGCAGGCCCCACTGCTCGGCCGGGCTCACGCCGATCACCTTGCTCTGGATCATCAGGCAGGCGAACAGGATCGCGCAGTTCGTCGTGATCAGCGGCAGGTACACGCCGAACGACTTGTACAGCGACAGGAAGAACTTCCGCACGTACATCTCCACGAACTGCACGGAAGAGGCGATCACGAAGATGTACACGATGTAGCTCAGGACGCTGAGGTTGACGCCGGCGGCCTGGTCCGGCTTGAGGAACAGCCCGGCCGCCCATCGGGCCAGCGGCGCGCCCGGCTGGAGGACGAAGTACGTAACCACCCAGCTCAGGAAGGCTGCCACCGTGATGACGAACGTCACCGCGCAGCCCATGCCGAAGGCCATGTCCACCCGACGCGAGACGCCGATGAACGGGCAGATGCCGACGAAGTAGTGCAGCACGAAGTTGTTGATCAGCGCCGCGCTGACGGCAATCAGCAGTATGTCGCCCAGGTACTCGGTCATTCTCTCGCCCTACGCGGGGGCCCTCTTGCGTCGCTTGGACCAGGCCCGGCCGATCCACATGGCCAGCCCCAGCAGTATGCCCAGCGTTATGAACGCCCCGGGCGGCTGACCCATGATGGCCCATCGGGCCGACTCGGCCGGTGTATCCTCCATCCAGAACAGCGAGTAGCCGAACCACGAGCCGGACCCCAGGATCTCCCGAACCGTCGCGATGCTTGCAAGCGCCAGTGCGAAGCCGATCGACTGGCCCACGGCGTCGGCCGCCGCCGCGCCCAGGCCCTGCTTCGACGCGCATACCTCGCACCGGCAGATGATGATGCAGTTGACGATGATCAGCGGAACGTACGGGCCGAGTTCCTTGCTCATCGCGTACACGTAAGCGGCCAGGAACCGGTCGGCGATCGTCACGAACGTCGCGATCGTCAGCGTGAAGACCAGAATCCGCAGGTGCGGCTTGAGCAGCTTGCGGATCAGACACGTGATAACGTTGGCGCAGAACAGCACGAACAGCACCGCCCCCGACATCGTCATGGCGGCCTTCATGTTGGCCGTCACCGCCAGCGTCGGGCACATGCCCAGAAGCTGCCGATAGACCGGGTTCTCGGGGATGATTCCCCGGATGAACCGCTCCAGCGGCGTCGGTCCGTCGGTCGCCATCACTCACTCGCCTTTGCGCTGTCCTCGATGCGGCCGCTCCGCAGCCGGCCGGCCAGGTCCGCCAGGGCGCGGTTGACGATCTTGCATACGCTCTCTGAGGAGATCGTCGCGCCGCTGACGGCCTGGATGTGGTGGTCCGCGGCGACCTGGCCCTTCTTGACGGCCTCCAGGGGCCGCTGCGTGGATTTGCCGGCGAACTGCCCCCGCCACTTGGGCTTGGCGATCTTGCTGCCAAGCCCGGGCGTCTCGTTCTGCGCCAGCACGGCCAGGCCGGTGATACGCTCGGCGCGTAGGTCCAGGCCGATCAGCACCTCGATGGTGTCGGCGTAGCCGGCGCCCTTGGCCTTGACGACCCATCCGAGCTGCACGGCGTCGGGCTCGCCCGGCCCCATCGCGCGGTAGACGCGGTAGGCCTGCCGCCCGCCCTGGGGGTCCCGAGCCTCCACGTCCGCCGCCGGCGGCGTCAGCTCCGCCCGCGCGCCGGGGACGATGTCCGGAATCTGCGAACGGGCGTCGTCTTCCTTGTTGGCCTCGATCTTCGGACCCCAGGCCACCTGCACGCCCGCCAGCAGTCCGCCGAAGCAGACCGCCAGCAGCAGGATCAACCAGGCCTGTCCCAGAAACGTCTTTTTCATCGTCTGCTGCTTCACTTCTTGGCCGGCGCGGGAGTCGGCCCGCCGACCGGCCGGGGTATCGTCCAGCGGTTCAGAAGAGGCGTGATCGCGTTGACCAGCAGCACCGAGAACATCACGCCCTCCGGGTAGTTCGTCCCCAGGCGCATCAGCATCACCAGCACGCCGAAGACCGCGCCGAAGGTGAACTTGCCCTTCGGCGTAAGCGGGCTGGTGACGGGATCGGTCACGATGAACATCGCCCCCAGCAGGAACGCCCCGCCGAGCAGGTGGTGCAGCACGGTCCAGTCGCTGGAGGTGTGCAGGAGGTTGTCGATGCCGGCGACGACCAGCAGCCCGATGGCCGCCCCGGCGGGAATCTCCCATGAGGCTACGCGCCGGATCAGCAGGTACGCCCCGCCGAGCAGCAGCGCCAGCGCCGACGTCTCGCCCAGCGAGCCGTTGGTGTTGCCCAGCAGCAGCTTGACCAGCGGCGTAACCTGCCCGGTCTGCTTGAACGTCTCCATGGGGGTCGCCTGCGTGATCGCGTCGGGCAGCGACTGGCTGAACTGCCACGGTATCGTCTGCGTGACGTTGGCGTTGGCGCCCTCGGTGGCGGCGACGTAGCCGCTGGCGCCGATGAAGCTTGTGAATGCGATCATCACGAACGCCCGGCCGACCATCGCCGGGTTGAAGATGTTCTGCCCCACGCCGCCGAAAACGGCCTTGCCCAGCCCGATCGCCGCGAAGGAGCCGATCACGCTGACCCACCACGGGCACGTCGCCGGAAGCGAGAACGCCAGGATCAGCCCCGTGACCACCGCGGAGAAATCGCCGATCGTCAGCGCCCGGCCGCGCATCTTCGTGAAGAGGGCCTCCGCGATCACGCAGCTCGCCACGCAGATGACAATCTGGGCCACCGCGTAGAGCTGGAAGACGATGATGGCCGCCACCGTCGCCGGCAGCAGGCCGATGCACACGTCGAGCATCATCCGGCGGGTAGAGAAGCCGCCGCCGAAGAGATGCGGCCCCGGGGCGACCTGCGTCGCCGCCTGCGGCGCGGCCTGCTCGGTCCGCGCCGCCTGCTTCGGGTTGTCCCTTTCGTCGGCCATTTCGGCTCGTCTGGTCCCTGGTCCCTAGTCCCTGGTCCCTAGTCTCTCGGCAGTTGCGCCTTTCCCACGCGTATGAGCTGCACCAGCGGAATCCGCGCCGGGCAGACATACGCACAGCAGCCGCACTCGCAGCATGCCATGATGTAGTAGCGCCGCGCCAGCTCCCAGTCGGCGTTCTTGGCCGCCAGCGCCATCTTCGTCGGCACCAGGCCCAGCGGGCAGACGTCCACGCATCGCCCGCAGCGTACGCACTGGGTCTCGTCGGCCTGCCGGACGTCCTCGCGCGTAAGGACGACCACGCCGCTGGTGCCCTTGGTGATGGGTGTGTCGAGCGAGGGGACCGCCTGGCCCATCATCGGTCCGCCGGCCACCACACGGGCGGCGTCGGCGGTCAGCCCGCCGCAGTAGTCGATCAGCTCGCCGTACCGCACGCCGACGGGCGCCAGCAGGTTCTTCGGCTGGCCGATTCCACGTCCGGTGACGGTCACGACGCGATGCGTCAGCGGCTTGCCGCGCAGCACCGCGCGGGCCACTGCGGCGGCCGTGCCGACATTGATAACCACCACGCCCACGTCCAGCGGAAGCCCGCCGGTCGGCACCTCGCGCCCCATCGCCGCCACCGCGAGCTGCCTCTCGCCGCCCATGGGGTACTTTGTCCTGACGGCCAGCACCTCAACCCCGGCGCCGGCCGCCTTGCGCATCTCGTCGATGGCGGCGGGCTTGTTGTCCTCGATGGCCAGGACGATCCGCCCGGCCCCGCACGCCCGCGCCGCCAGCAGCGCGCCGGCCACGATCGGCGCGGGGGCCTCGAGCATCAGCCGGTAGTCCGCCGTCAGGTACGGCTCGCACTCGCAGCCGTTGACCAACAGCGTATCGACGGGCTTGCTCGGATTCAGCGTGAGCTTGACGTGCGTGGGAAAGGCCGCCCCGCCCAGGCCGACGATGCCGGCGGCCCTGACGGCCTCGGCTATCGCCTTCGGCTCGTGCGCGTCCAGCCCGCTGGTGGGCCAGTCGCCGCCGAAGACGTCCTCCCACAGTGCCCGGCCCTCGATCTGTTCGCCGGCGGCCTTGATCGGCACCGTCCGAACGTGCCGGCCGTTCGGCAGCGTCGCCACCGACAGCATCTGCACCGCACCGGCAATCGATGCGTGCACCGGCGCGGAGATGAATGCCTTGCTGTCGCCGATCTTCTGGCCGAGTGCGACGGCGTCCTTTGACTTGACCGTCGGCTCGCACGGCGCGCCGGTGTGCTGAAGCAGCGGCACGGCGACGGCCGCCGGCGCCGGCAGCACCTCGACGGCCTGATCGGCCGACAGGGCCTTCTGGTCATGGGGATGCACGCCCCTGGCGAAGGTCATCTTGCCCGAGGCTTCACTGACCGCACTCAGTGCCATCTACGCCTCTTTGCGACTGCGCGGGCCGAGCAGCCACCCGACGATCACTGCGGCGGCTATCCCGGCGAGAAACCCGCCCGCGGCACAGGCCACTCGGCCGGCCGGCGCAGGGCCACCCACCGCGGCGCCGAGAACCGCCAGGCCCGTCGGCGCCAAGAACAGCCCCGCCGCCGACAGCGCCAGCCGCCAGCCGCTCGGACCGTCCGAGGGCGCCTCGGCGCGGCAATCCCCGCAGGCGCGGCACGACGATTCGGCTTGCGGATGAGGCTCGGTCATGCGGGAGGCCTCAACGGGCCGCGAAGAGCCCGTGCAAAGCACGGAATGATAACAACGTCAAACTGCACTGTAAACGTTTGTGACGGGTTTCACGAAATCCGTCGGCTCCGGCCGTCCCGGAGGGACGGCGCGACAATAGCCCAGCGATTCATCGCTGGGTGCGGAGGGAGTCAACGCGACCGTTCGAGTCCCGTAGGGACGAATGAACCCAATCGCTTCAATCGTCCCTACGGGACCAACCGGGACCGGCTGCGCGTCGCGATGCGCACCCAGCGCGATCAGCCCGCACTCGATCCGTGAATCGCGTAGACCCTCACGAGGACCCCCTTGAACATCGTGTCCCTCTCGTATTTCATACCGGCCTTCTCCGCAACCCGAACGGACGCCACATTGGCCGGCTGAATCACCGCAACGATCCGGCTGAAGCCCAGGTTGCGAGATGCGTGGTCCAGTGTGGCACGCGCGGCCTCCGTTGCGAACCCTTGGCCCCAGTAGCATGGGAGGACTCTGTACCCGATCTCGTATTCCGTCTTGCCGTCCACGTCGATGATCCCGCAGCCGCAGTAGCCGATCACCGCATCGTCTGACTTGCGCACGATGCACCACGGCCCAAACCCATGCTTCTCGTAGCCGCGGCGGACTGCGTTGACCCATTCGGCCGTCTGCGCAACGGTATCGTGTGTGTACAGTGCGAAGCGAGTTGCCTCCGTGTCCGAGAAGATCGGATGCAGCGCCGCGGCATCTTCCTGGCGCAGGCGCCTGAGAATCAGACTCGTCGTCTGTGCGATCATCTCTGGAACCAGGGCAGTTGCTGCTCTCCCGGGCCGCAGACCACGCCACCGGCCTGACCTGTCAGGCGACGGACCCGCGAGACGCCACCGACCGCCGCCAAGCCCGTCCCCCCAGGCAAGCTCCGAGAGCCACCCATAGGACTATCACGGGTATGCGCACCGACCATCTCACGATCACCCTTCCAGCAGCATGGACTGCATCCTCCACCAGGTCCAGATCGAAGTCCGTAGGCAGGCCCCAGGAAAACCACTCAATGCTGTGTCCGCCATCGTCCGTTCGCTTGACTTTGCCACGAATCCAGCCTGCATCAAGATCGGTGTCGTGAAGGGTGATATCATAGACCCTGCCATAGCGGTGCTTGTATAGCCATACATCCACCAGGCCCTCATAGACCATGGCATCCGCGATGCCAAGCTCCCTCGCCTTTCGCTCCGCTGCCTCACGCACACGCCGACATTCAGTACTCAGGTACGAATCGTCCTCCTGGCGCACGAGCATCGGCCGCTCTTTGAGGAAGCCCTCGATCTCCGGATCGGGCACGTAGACCGGGCCAAGCCCGAAAACCAGAACGAGGAAGACCGACAGGATGATGAACGCGATGCGCAGCAGGCGAAAGCCCCGGTTCTTGCGGGCCGAAGGGGTACTCGAGGACGCCGATGAAGCATTCGTGGGTTGGGTCGACATGCTCGTTTCCTTTCCCTATCCATGCAGCATATGGGCGGTTTCTGCGCATATCACGGAATGCGAAAAGGCAACACACGATGGTACGTCGTGGTGCGGACCTCCGCAAGCACACCCCCCGTGCGCTTGTTGCGCTGGCCCCCAGACGCTACGATGCGGCGCATGAGCGACGCGGCGGAAAGCAAGGTGGCCGTCATCGTCCCGGCGGCCGGCGCGGGCAAGCGTTTCGGCGGCAAGGGCAGCAAGATCCTCCAGCGGATCGGCGAGCAGCCCATATTCATTCGCACGCTGGAGTTGTTCACCAACCGCGACGACGTCTGCGACACGCAACTGGTGGTCTCGCCCCGGGACATGGACGAGCTGAAGCAGCGCTTCGGCGGGCATCTTGGCTTCATGGGCGTGCGGGTCGTCGAGGGTGGCCCCACGCGGGCGCAGTCGGTCAAGAACGCTCTGGCGGGAGTTCCCGAGACGGCTGCCTACGTCTGCGTGCATGACGCCGTTCGGCCGTGCGTCTCGCATCTGTGGGTGGACGCGGTCTTCGCCGAGGCGCGCAAGACAGGGGCGGCTATCCTGGCGATCCCCGTCCACGGCACGCTCAAGAAGGTCTCCGACGCCCGGGTCATCGAGCAGACCGTGCCGCGCGGCGACCTCTGGGAGGCCCAGACGCCGCAGGTATTCCGCAGGGACCTGCTGGTGAAGGCCTACGAGGGCAACCTCGAAGGCGCCACCGACGACGCGCAGCTCGTGGAGGCGCTCGGCCATCCGGTCAGCGTTGTGCCCGGCGACCCACGGAACGTCAAGATCACCACGCCGCGCGACCTGCGATTGGCGGCCGCCGTCATCCGGAGCCTGCCCAAGCCCAAGCCCAAAGGCCCCAGCCATCCGTTCGCCGAGGCGCAGTGGTGAGCGCCTCGTGAATTCGTAGACTTGTGCATTCGCGGATGCGTGATGTCGCCGCGGGGCGGGGCGTTCCGGCAGGCATGGCTCTGTTCCGCCGCGCAAGAAGAGTGCTTGCAGGATCAACGAATTCACGACTCAACGAGTTTGCGAAGGAAGGAGTTCGGGCATGAAGCGAACGAAATCCATCACACTCCTCGTGGCGACGCTCGCGCTGGGGTGCCTGGCCGCCCAGGCGGCGGAGCTGACGCTGGTCGAGGACGGCAAGGCCAAGGTCGTCATCGTGCTGTCGAAGGACGCCAGCGAGTCCGAGAAGTACGCCGCCAAGGAACTGGTCGATCACGTCAAGCTCATGAGCGGCGCCACCATCGAGATCATGGTCGAGAACAAGGCTCCGCTGCCGGCCCGGGCGGTGATGATAGGGGACGGCCCGGCCGTGCAGTCGCTGGGCGTGAAGATCGACGCCGATGCGCTCGGCACCGACGGCTACGTCATTAAGACGACGGGCAAGCGGCTCGTGATCGCCGGCGGGAGAAAGCGCGGCACGCTCTACGGCGTCTACACGCTGCTGGACAAGCTCGGCGTGCGATGGTGGACGCCGACAGAGACCTACATCCCGAAGATCAAGACGATCAGGATCGGCAAGATGGACCTGACCGAGGCGCCGACGCTCGAGTACCGCGACATGATGTTCAATGAGAACTACGCAGGCAGCGTCTGGATGGCCCGCAACAAGGTCAACGGCATGGCCTGGGAAGACCCCATCCCCGCCAGGCTCGGCGGGCGATACCGTTTCGTCGGAAACCTCGTGCACTCGTACAACATCCTGCTTGAAAGCAGCGGCCACGAGATCACCGACGACATGAAGGCCCTCGTCGGCGGCAAGCGGACCTTTGCCCAGCCGTGCCTTTCCAGCGAGAAGACCGTCGCGGCGATGGTCGACGGCGTGCTGAAGGCCTTCAAGGCCAACCCCGACGCCCGGTTCGTGGTCGTCGGGCAGATGGACAACGGCAGCTACTGCCAGTGCGAGAAGTGCGCAGCCATCGACAAGCAGGAGGACTCCCACGCCGGGCAGGTAATCCACTTTGCCAACCGCGTGGCGGAAGAGGTCGAGAAGCGCCGCCCTGGCTCGTGCATCACGACGGCCGCCTACCACTGGTCGCGCAAGCCGCCGAAGAACCTCCGCCCCCGCAAGAACGTCTTCATCACGCTGTGCTCGATCGAGTGCGACTTCGCGCACCCGCTGGCGGCCGCCAGCAACCCCGAGAACAAGGCCTTCAGGCAGGACATCGAAGGCTGGGCGAAGATCGCCGAGAAGATCTACATCTGGCACTACGTCGGCAACCGCGACCACTACCTGATGCCCAATGCCGAGCTGGACACGCTGGCGGGCAACATGAAGTTCTTCGCCGATCACAAGTGCGCGGGGGTCTTCAACCAGGGCACGCACGCCGGCTCGGCCACCGACATGACGATGCTCAAGCAGTGGGTGCTGGCCAAGGCGCTGTGGAACCCGCAGGCGGACGGGCGAAAGCTCATCGAGGAGTTCTGCCGGGGCTACTACGGCCCGGCGGGCCAGGACGTGCTGCGGTACATCGACGTGATCCACGCCACCGGCCGAAAGGAGGACTTCCACAACGGTCGCCGCGTGCACCTGAACGCGCCGTACCTGCGGCCGGAGGTCATCGCCGAGGCCGAGGCGGTGCTGCGCGAGGCGGCCAAGAAGGTTCCGGCGGACAGCGACTTCGGCCGTCGCGTGCGCCACGTCCACATGGGCGTGTGGTACGTGCTGGCGAAGCGCGGGCCGCAGTCGAAGACATGGAAGGCCGTCGAGGGCAAGGTCGGCAAGCTGGATCCGGCGGCCATCGCGGCGGGGCTCGCCCGCGTGGTCAGGGAGTCGAAGGTCAACTGCATCATCGACCGCTGGCCGGTGGCGCCGTGGATCGAGTGGGTTACGCAATACATGAAGCAGGTCAAGGCCGACGGCGGGCCGCCGCTGCCGCCGGAACTCAAGGACGCCGCCCCGTCCACCTACAGGCTCGTGCAGGCGAATCAACTCGACATGACGCCCAAGTGGTGGGCTCCGGCCGAGGGCGCCAGCGACGGCTACGCGGCCCATGTCCCCGGGCCTGGCTGGCACACGCACTACCGGCTGAACCGGTGGGAGGACTACGACGAAGGCAAGACGTACAAGCTGTGCGCACGGGCCAAGGGCGACCTGAAGCCCGGCGCGACTGGCGAGGTATGGGAGTTCGGCGTGCATCCGCGCGGCAAGACGGTCCGCGTGACGGCCGACCAGCTCGCCGACGGCAAGTGGCACGTCATCGAGCTGGGTCCGTGGAAGCCCGTCAAGGGCCAGTACTTCTGGACGGCCCTGCGGCGCAACCCCAACGGGGCGAAGTCCGTCGCCCTCGACTGCATCTGGCTGAAGGAGGTGGAGGAGAAGTAGAGCGGCATGCATGCGTGACCAGGGGCCGCTTGTTCAGATTGACGATTTGGTGCCCTTGGCGTAAGCTGGGAGACGAAGGGCTGGACCATCATGAAGAACCGAATCGAGGTCAACCCGAACGTTCATTTCGGCAAACCGTGCGTGACCGGAACCCGCATACCCGTTGTCGATGTGCTGGAGCTGGTGCGCCAGGGGATCCCCTTTGATCATATCATCCGGGACTACTACCCGGACCTCAAGACAGACGACATCCAGGCCTGCGTCCAGTACGCCATCGAGGTCCTGGGAGCCGAGGACCTCCACGTGACGACCTCGTCATGAGATTCCTGTTGGACCAGGACGTCTACGAGTCCACCAGGCAATTCCTTGTCGAAGAGGGACATGACGTGCTCACGGTCTCACAGTGCGGCCTGGCCACCGCGGAGGATCGCCGTATTCTCGAGGAGGCGCAACGCCAACAACGCATTCTCGTAACGCGAGACCGAGACTTTGGACAACTGGTGTACCTCAAGCGGATGGCAACGGGAGTCATTTACGTTCGCACCGGGGGCTCCACCTTGACGCACGTCCACACGCAGCTCGGTGAGGTCCTACAGCAGCACTCAGAGCGAGCTCTCCGCGGCGCCTTCGTAGTCGTCGAGCCCGGACGGTACCGATTCAGGAGGCTCTATCCCTAGTACGCCCGGATGACGGCGGCGCCGGGGTAGTAGAACTGGAGGATCTGCTCGGCTGTCTGCCCGCGTCGGGCCTTGTCCTCGGTGCCCCACTGCGAGAGGCCCACGCCGTGTCCGAAGCCGCGGCCGTTGTGGAACTCGAATGAATCGCCAAGGTCTCGTATGCCGCAGTTCATGGAGTACAGCCGTCGGCCGGCCGACGGACCCCACCGCAGCAGCACCAGCCGCAGGTCCTCCGCGCGCAGCCGCACGCGGTTGCCCTGCGAGTCCAGCACGTCCAGCCAATGCATCCGGCCGTACGGCGTCTCGGCGGCCACCTTGATCTCCTTGACGTCCCCGAGATCGTCGGCCGACGAGTAGGCGCTGGCCTTCAGGGCCTTGTGCAGATCGGCCTTCGTGATCCTGACCGGCCCCCAGCGATAGTGCCGGCACCGCTTACCGTCCTCGTCCACCTGTCCGCCCATCAACGGCGGAATCTTGGCGGCGTCGCGGATGACGTATGCCCCGTTGACCACGCCGCCGTTGCACGCGGAATACTGGGCCAGGAATATCCGCTCCTTACCCTTCTGGCCGTACGCCAGCACCTTGCCGTGCGTCTGGCGAACCGCCTTCCAGGCCTTGGGGGTCTCGGCGGCGAAGCCGCCATAGACCTGCGAGGCCTGATCGTCGCCCAGGTCGTAGCTGTGGCGGGCGCCGAAGGTGGTCTTGTGATACATCGCGAACGTGCGTGCTGCGATCGCCTGCGCGCGGTAGGTCTCCGGCGACCAGAAGAGATACAGCTCCTTCGCCAGCACGCCCGCCAGGTACGACTCGATGTCCAGGTGGTTGACCGCCAGGAATCGGTCTGTTCCGGCCGGATGGAGTTGCAGCGTGCCGCGATAGACGGCGCCATTGAGGAGGAACCGTCCGTCGGCGGGGGTCTGGAGCACCAGCAAATCGCCTTCGGCGCTGAGGTTGTTAAGGCTCCACGTCTTCCCGCTGCGGCGAATCCGCACGGGCGATATCGGCCCGCGCGAGGCAATAACGGCTCGGCCGTCGAGCTTGAAGGCCCCGCCGCCCTCTGCCTGCACAGTGGCGGCGTCGATTGCCCCCCCGGTCAGCAGGACGCGGATGTCGGGAATCTGCGCGCGGGGCGCGGAGGTCTGCCAGTCTGGGGGTTCCGTCCCGCAACTGGAGACGGCTGCCGCCACCAGCAGGCAGACCGACACCAGCAGGATCAATGGAATCCATGGGGCCGCCCTCCTGGCGGCGGAGCGCAGGCGCCCTCTGCCGCCTCCAGTGACGATAGGCGACGGCTGCGGCCGGAGCTTCGGGCCCTCGCCCATCGGCGGGCGCTGAGATGGAACTGTCGGATGCATCCACAGACCCCTGCGCCGGTCGCAATGGTCCGCCGGCCTTGCGGCGGCGCCGCGCCCGCCTGCCGGGCTCAGTTCGGCTCGCGGAGTGAGAGGCCGTAGTCGCCGAGGCGCTGGCGCACCTCATTGAGGCTGGTCTGTCCGAAGTTGCGGCAGGCCAGCAACTCCGCCTCGGTCTTGGACGCCAGGTCGCCCAGCGTGCGAATCTTGAGCGTCTCCATCGTCTTACGGGCGCGGATGGACAGGTCCACCTGCCCGATCGGGGTCGCCAGCACGCCCTCGTTCTGTACCGCCGCAGCGGAGGCCGGACGGGCGCCCATCAACTCCTCTTCCTCATCCAGCAACTGCCCCAGGTGCAGGCCCTTGGCGGTCAGCATGTCCTTGATCTCCTTCAGCGACGTCTCGCCGAAGTTCTTGTAGGCCAGCAGTTGCTGCTCGGTCGTCTTGACCAGGTCGCCAAGGGTGCGGATGTTCATCTTCTTGAGGCAGTTTCGGGCCCGGACGGACAGCTCGAAGTCGGTGACGGGGATGTCCAGCACGGCGTTGCGGCGGGCGATCCGCCTGGCCTGGTCCTCGTCGAAGTACATCGTGCGGGAGGCCTCCACGTCCTTCAGGAACAGCCTCGCCCGGGGATGGTTGGGGTTGGTCGCCAGCACCCTCTTGAGGCACGCGACGGCTTCGTTGTACCGGCCGGCGTCTTCATGCAGTACAGCCAGGTTCATCAGCACGCTGGCGTGCACCGGGGGGCGGGAGACGCACTGCTGATAGAGTTCGATGGCCGCCTCCTCATCGCCGTGCAGGTCCTGGCAGTAGGCCAGGCGGAACGTAGCGGCTACGTGATCGGGGTTGATGCCGCGGGCCTGGTCATACGCCTCGGCCGCCCCCTCGTAGTTGCCCCCGAAGTCCTCGATGAGCCCGCGGAGGTAGTGATAGTCGGCGCTGTTGCCGAGCTTGCCCTTGGCTTTGGCCAGCGCCTTGGCGGCGCCTTCCACGTCGCCGCCGAGCGCCTGGACCTCGATGAGCTCGGTCTCGATTTCGACGGGGTCCCAGCCGTCGCTCCGCGCCCGCTCAAGCTCCTCGGCCGCCTTGTCGTAGCGGCGGAGCTGCTTCCAGCACAGGCCCTGGAAGTAGCGGCGGTCGCGGTTGTCCGTGCCGTCGGCCAGCGCTGCCAGCGCGTCCGGGAAGCGGCAGAGCACATACCGCGCGATGCCGATCTTCAGGGCGGCGACACCCCGCGGCTCGGGGTTCTGCCTTTCCAGCTCCGCCTCGGCCGACCTGAACTTGCCCAGACCGTTGGGATCCTCCAGAAGCAGTCGCATCACGGCCTTGTGGTCTTCCCCCGTCCACGAGTCCTTGGCCATGATCTCGGCCATTGCCTCTTCCACAACCTGTACCATGGATGTCTCCTCAAGCGATGGACAGCGCAGCCGCCAGCCTTGTTCGCCGCGCCGAATCGTGTATTATAGCCGCGCCTCCGCCCCCTTCAAGCCAATCTGGAACGGGGCGGGGTCCACGCAGGGAGCGCAGCAGATGGCCGAGCAGGACATCCGCACGGTTCACCTGATCGTCAATCCGCGCAGCGGCTACGGCGGACAGCGGCAGTTGCTGGCGGACCTGTCCGTTGCCCTGCGCGACGCGGACCTCCAGGTCGTCGAGTACACCACGCGCGCGCCTCAGGACGCCACGCGCTACGCCCGCACCATCAACACGCCGAACACCGCGGTGATGGTCCTCGGCGGCGACGGAACCGTCCACGAGGTCGCCGGCGGGCTGGCCGGCACCGACGTGCCGATCCTGCCGTGTCCGGCCGGCACCGAGAACCTGCTGGCAAAGGAGCTGCGCATACCCGGCGACCCTCATCAAATGGTGCGCGTCCTGCGCACCGGACGCGTCGTGGACTGCGACGTCGGCGTCATCAACGGCCAGAACTTCCTGCTCATAATCGGCATCGGCTTCGACGGCGAGGTCGTCCGGCGCCTTGCCGCCGTGCGAACCGGACACATCTCGCACCTGAGCTACTTCTGGCCGCTCTGGCGGACCTTCTGGGAGCATGACTTTCCCCGCATGCGCATCACCGTGGAGCAGGAGACGGTGTTCGACGACTTCGGCCTGGCGTTCGTGGGCAACATCTCGCGCTACGCGGTCGGGCTGCGGATATGCCGCGACGCCCGATATGACGACGGCCTGCTGGACCTGGTGGTCTTCTCCTGCCGCGAGCAGACCGCCCTGATGCTGCACGCCGCCTGGACGCTGCTGCGCCTGCATCCGCTGCGGGGCGACGTGATCTACCGCCGCGTGCGAAGCGTGCGGATCGAGACCGACGGCCCCGTGCCCTCGCAGGTGGACGGGGACGCCGGCCCCAACACCCCCCTGGACATCTCCGTCGCGCCGTGGCGTGTGAAGCTGCTGATCCCGCCTCGGCGTCCGAGCTGGAAGGTCTGGCCGTGGAAAGGAGACGATTTCGTATGAGCCCTTCATGCAGGATCGGTCCTGTCGAGTTCGGCGCGGGCCGGCTCGCACTGATCGCCGGGCCGTGCATGGCCGAGTCGCTGGAGCTGTGCCTCCAGGTGGCCGGGCGCGTCCGGGAGATCTGCCGCAAGCTTGACGTCGGCTACGTATTCAAGGCCAGCTACGACAAGGCCAACCGCTCGAGCCTCGCCTCCAAGCGCGGGCCGGGGCTCCAGAGGGGCCTGCGCTGGCTGGCCGAAGTACGCGAGAAGCTCGGCGTGCCGGTCTTGGCCGACGTGCACGAGCCGGGGCAGGTCGCCCCCGCCGCCAAGGTCCTCGACGCCGTCCAGATACCGGCATTCCTCTGCCGCCAGACGGACCTGCTCGTGGAGGCGGGGCGCTGCGGAAAGCCCGTCAACATCAAGAAGGGCCAGTTCATGGCCCCGTGGGAGATGGCCGAGGCGGTCGCGAAGGTCCGCTCCGCCGGCAACGAGCAGGTCCTGCTGACCGAGCGTGGCACCTTCTTCGGATACAATCGCCTCGTCAGCGACCTGCGGTCGATCCCGCAGATGCGCCGGCTCGCGCCGGTGGTGTTCGATGCCACGCACTCCGTCCAGGAGCCCGGCGCCATGGGCAGCGCCTCGGGGGGCCAGCGCCAGTATGTGCCCGTGCTGGCGGCCGCCGCGGTGGCCGCGGGCGCCGACGCGCTGTTCGTCGAAACCCACACCGACCCCGACAGGGCCCTGTCCGATGCAGCCTGCCAGATGCCCCTGGCGGAGATGGAGGACCTGCTGGCCCGCTGCCTGAGGATCTATCGGGCCGCGAGGAGCTGACCCGGCGCCCTCATGATCCCGAGGAATCGCGTACTCGCCGCAATCGATCATCGCCAGCCTGACCGCATCCCGATCGACTTCTGGGCGGTGCCGGAGGTCTATCAGCAGCTCCAGCAGGCCCTGGGCGCGGCGGACCGCGAGGCGGTGCTCAATCGCTTCGGCGCGGACCTGCGCTACTTCAACGGCCCGGCCATCAAGGGCCAGCGGCACGTCGAGCTGCCCGAAGGCGTGGTGCAGGACCACTGGGGCGTGCTCCGCAAGACCCACACGGTCTGCGGCCGGCGGCGCGACGGCACCGCCTACACCTGGTCGTACAAGCACCTGCTGAGAAGCCCGCTGGCCGATGCGACCACCGTCGCCGACGTCGAGCGCCACAACTGGCCGACCGCGGAGATGTGGGACTACTCCGGCGTCCGCGCACAGTGCCAGGAAATCCGCGACGCCGGCTACTGCGTGGTGGCCGGCGCCGACCGGCTCGACCGCGCCGCCCAACTCAAGCCGGCCATGTATCTCCGCGGCGTCGAGAGCTTCCTGGCCGACCTGGCCCTGAACGAGCCGGTCGCCGAGTGCATCCTCCGGCACGTCAGCGACTATTACCTGGACTACAACCGGCGGGTCTTCGAGGCGGCCGACGGAACGATCGACGTCTTCTTCATGGGCGACGACATGGGCACGCAGGCCAGCACGTGGGTCTCGCCAGAGATGTATCGCAGGTTCTTCAAGAAGCGCTTCGCCGCCTACTGCGAGCTGGCGCACGGTTGCGGCATCAAGACGATGTATCACACCTGCGGCAACGTCGCGCCGCTGGTGGGCGACTTAATCGACGCCGGGCTCGACATCCTCCAGTCGCTCCAGCCGCGGGCCCTCGGCGACCGGCTTGCCTGGCTGAAGAACCAGTACGGCAGGGACCTGGCCTTCCAGGGCGGCATCGACATACAGGGCGTGCTGCCGAACGGTTCTCCCGCGGAGGTAGCCGACCACGTCCGCAGCCGCGCCGAAATCCTCGGCCGCGGCGGCGGCTATATCTTCGGCACGGCCCACAACATCCTTCCCGACACGCCCACCGAGAACATGCTGGCCCTCATCGAGGCCTACCATCGCTACGGCACGTACTGACGGGCCGGCTATTGCCTCGGCGCCGGCGTCAGGCTTTATTCTGAGGGCGTGTTCTCGTTCGAAGTCACACACACCGACGGTAAGGCTCGGCTGGGGCGGCTGACTACGGCGCACGGCGCGGTCGCGACGCCCGCGTTCATGCCTGTCGGGACGGCCGGCAGCGTCAAGGGCGTCACGCCGGCTCAGCTCCGGGCCGTCGGCGTGCAGATGCTGCTGGCCAACGCGTACCACCTGATGCTCCGCCCCGGCGCGGAGGCGGTGGCCGAGCTGGGCGGCGTCCACCGCATGATGGCCTGGGACGGGCCGATCCTGACCGACAGCGGCGGATACCAGGTCTTCTCCCTGGCGCACCTGCGGAAGATCGACGACGAGGGCGTCACGTTCCAGTCGCACATCGACGGCAGCGAGGTGGTGCTGACGCCGCAACGGGCGGTGGAGGTGCAGCGGCTGCTGGGGGCCGACGTCATCATGCAGCTTGACGAGTGCCCGCCGGGCGGCGCCCCGCGCGAGCAGGTGGCCGACGCCGTCCGGCGCAGCGCCGAGTGGGCCGCCGCGTGCAAGCAGGCCTGGCAGGCGCCGCCGCACGAGCGGCAATCGGCGCAGGGCCGCGGGCAGGTGCTCTTCGGCATCCAGCAGGGCGGCGTGTGCGCCGACCTCCGCGCCGAAAGCGCCCGGCGGCTGATTGAGCTGGACCTGCCCGGCTACGCCGTCGGCGGGCTGTCCGTCGGCGAGGGCCACCAGGCCATGCTGGAGGTGCTCCATCAGGCGCACGAGCTGCTGCCTGCCGATCGGCCGCGGTACGTCATGGGCGTCGGCGAGCCGCGAGACCTGATCGCCGCGGTGCTGCGCGGCGCGGACATGTTCGACTGCGTGCTGCCGACGCGCAACGGCCGAAACGCCCAGGCCTTCACCTGGCAAGGCCGCGTCCGCCTGCGCAACTCGCGATGGACGGCAGACCCCGCGCCGCTGGACGCCGGCTGCGACTGCTACGCCTGCCGCAACTTCTCGCGCGGGGCGCTGCGGCACCTGTTCGGCGCCGGGGAGATGCTCGGTCCCACGCTGGTCAGCATCCACAACCTGCACTTCTTCTCCCAGCTCATGTCGTCCGTCCGCGCCGCCATCGCCGAGGGCGCGTTGGCGGCCCGCGCCGCGCAGTGGATCGATCGGATGTACGCCGGCGCGGAAGACGACGGCGCCGTGTCCGGCGCGTGAGAAGCCGTCGTTGTACCCGCGGCGTTTTAGTTTGACCCCGCCGACGCCATCGCGCAGAATCGTCGCACGCCAGGCCTCATCGCTGGCTGATAACCCGAAAACGAAAGGAATTCCCGAATGCTCGATACCAGACAACTCGCGTTGATCGCGCCGGCCGTCCTTGCCCTGGCCGCCGTGGGCTGGGCGCAGGCGCCCGCGACCGGGCCGGCTGACGAGAGGGGCCAACTGGTGGCGGCTGACCCCAACGCCGGCGCCCCGCCTGTGCGCGACCCAAACTCGGCCGACCCCAACGCTTCGGGCGGCGGGAAGAACGGGGGCGGCGGCGGCGGGCTGTTCGGCGGCAACATGTGGTTCCTGGTCGTCATGATCGGCGCGCTGGTGCTGATGATGCTGTGGTCCGGCCGCGCTCGCCGGAAGCAGGAATCCAAGAAGCGCCAGATGCTGGAGGCGATGAAGAAGGGCGACAAGGTCGCCACCATAGGCGGCATCGTCGGCACGATTATCGAAGTGAAGGGCAACGAGGTGGTGCTCAAGGTCGATGAGCAGAACAACATCCGCATGCGGTTCCTGCGCTCGGCCATCCACCACATCGGCGACGTGCCCAGCGCGGAGAAGGAACAGTCCAAGTAGCGCCGGCGTCGGTCGGCTGTCGGTGGGGCGCCGGCGCTCGTGTTCGCCGCGCGCCTTCGGGGCATGAGCAGCCGCTAGTCGAAACCCGGACGATGGGGGAGGATGCGTTCTCGTCCGTCGGCGGGCTTGGCGGCCCTGACCGGCTGAGGCGCGGGCGCCGGGGCGGGGCGCCGCGCCGTTCGCGGCCGCTCGACGGCTCGCGCGGTGTCGGCTGTGGACGGGAAGCTCACCGGCGTGCCCACCTGCACCATCTGCGCCAGTCGGATCGCGTCCCAGTTGGTCAGGCGGATGCATCCGTGCGATCCGGTCTTGCCTATCATCTCCGGCGCGGGCGTGCCGTGAATCCCATAGCCCGGCAGCCCCAGGCCGATCCAGCATACCCCGACCGGGTTTCGCGGGCCGGGCGGTATGATCAGCACGCGGTCCACGCCCCGCACCTCCGGCCACATCTTCGGATCGAACCTGTACTCGGGCTTCGGCTTGATGACCGTAACGTTCGTGTCGCGGCGCGGCAGCCGCGCCCTGTCGGCCGCGATCGAGCAGTGAAACAGCGCGACCACCTTGTCGTCGGCGCCGCGCGCGCGGATGACCTTCTCGGCCAGGTTCACTTCGATGCGCTTCGCCTGCGTGACGGGCGCCTTGATCGCGGTCGCCGGCACGCGGATCGTTTGCCCCGCCTGCACGTGGGCGATGTCGCGGCCGTTGTTGAGCGCCGTCAGCAGCGCGCGCTTGCAGTGGAACTTCTCGGCGAGCATCGCGTCGAGCGACTCGTACATCAGCGCCTTGAGCCTGCTCTTGGCGAGCCAGCCGGCTGGGACGGTTCCGAGCTGGCGGAAGTCCTCCGGCTGCACGGTGTAGGTCGTGATCGCCATGGTAGCGTTCACGCCAAGCGCGGCGGTCGTCGCCGGGTCCAGCGCCCCGGTCGGCTCGAGCCCGCGGGCGCGCTGGAACTCGCGGGTGGCCAGCCCGGTCTTCGGGCCGATGACGCCGTCGATGAGGCCCGCTGAGAACCCCACGCGGTCCAGCGCGATCTGCCAGGCGAGGTTCGTGTGAAACTCGGCCTGCGCGTCGCCGGCCGCCGACGGGGACAGGCACAGAATCACCGCCCCCAACGCCCCCGCAACTGCCCCGAAGCGGCCGATCCGTGGCAATGCATTCATCCTTATGCTCCTGATGCGCCGAGAACCCGGCACATCGAATCATATCGGCCCCCACTTCAGCATTGCGTTAGAGCAATTCACGCTCGTCTGCATTCGCCGG
>Ga0307378_10001218_pt1 | contig 42317 bp, 38 predicted proteins | sample UN1MG_FD_202238 | JGI IMG/M metagenome (GOLD analysis project Ga0307378, IMG submission 202238) | Soil microbial communities from Risofladan, Vaasa, Finland - UN-1 | ecosystem: Environmental > Terrestrial > Soil > Coastal area > Acid sulfate soil | place: Finland: Risofladan, Vaasa | collected...
CGACTCCCTTGAATGAAATGATGCCATGAGTATACACTATAAATGCTATAGTATCAATAAAATTATAATAAAATATAATAATTTAAAATAAATCAAATATAAAAGAAGGATTTGGGCAACAGCCTGTAAAGATTTGACCCCCACCTCTCACTCTTTTTCTTTATAGGGTAACTTTAGGGCTTTGAGTTTATCTTCAAGCTGTTGGAATTCAGGATCTTTATGAACCAGGGTAGCATCATAGAATATCGCGGTTGCGGCAATCCAGGCATCGGCAAATGATAACCTATAGGCTGCCTTCAACCTACCTGCTATCAAGCTGAGTTCTTTTGATGATTCTATCCTGGTCGTCGCGAGGGCATCCGTTAGCTTTGTTCTTTTCTGAGCCTCTTCTTCCCCCTTCTCCCGAAGCGTGATGTAAAATATTTCAGTGAAAGTCACAAAGGATACAAAGACAAGAATTTTGCTCTTATTCGCCCGATCAAGCAGATCCTGGACAGTGTCAGCACCTGCTTCATCTTCAAACATCGTCAAAAAAGCGGTACTGTCCAGCACGTAATTTCTACTTTTTCCATCTTGCTTCTTCAAACTCTACATCCTCTCTCCTGGATTCCAGTAAAGATTTGGTCAAAGAAGAACCTTTGTCACATCCTCTAAGGGCCTTAATCGCGTCAGCAGCCAAATCAGGTTCCAAGCCTTCAGCTGCTTCGTTCAAGAAAGTAATTACAATCTTCCTCTTTGTCTTGAAGGGGATTGGTTTCAAAGGCTGTATCTTTTGACCATCATAGATTCCTTCTATTGTTAACATCTTGCACCTCCTATTTTCACATTTGGCCGAAATACCAAAAGACTATTATCTTGACTCACCATCAGCTAATCTTTAAATCCATTATGACAATATTTACCTTCAATGTAAATCACTTCCATTCGACTTGACGATTTGGTCAACTTGGCCATTTGACCAACCCTATCCCTTTCTCGGTTCCCACATCACCGTCTTATGCCCAAGCAGGAATTTTGTGAAAGCATAGGCTGTGGCCAGGTTTAGGAGAACAAAATAGTGCAGGAGGTATAAGCCTTGCGACTTTCGGCCACTTTTCTCAAGCAACGGAGATATAATTGCACCCAAATAGCATACGTTTTGGAGGATAAAGAAGAGCTTATAGAAAGTGCTTTCAGGCCAAAGTGCAAGATTTGAAATGTAAGCCCCTAATAAGAAAATAAAACATAGATATCGCAGGATCTTATGGGACCATAGCTGCCAAGCGAATAACTTGGAACCTGTGAAGGTGAGAAGGTGACGCATATCGCTCAGCGCCCATAAGGCCCTCAAGGAAACGCGAACCCTCATTTTGTATTCATCTCTAGGTGACTTGAGTGAAGGTTCTTTTAGGATAGCTTCTGGCTCGTAAACGACCCTATAGCCCTGTTCCACAATCTTCAACGGCAGCACTAATTCCCTTGCTGGGTTGTTAATCAAATCCCGAGCTTGAATAGTGCATTAGTGCCCCGAAACCAAATCAGGAGCTGCTGTTGTCATAAAACACCCCGCTGCAGCTTCAATAGCGGTGAGGAAGGGTGGAGGATCAGGTGGCCAAGGGGAAAATTACCCAAAATCTGCCCGCCAGAGTAACGGCGGACAAGCTTTGAGCAAAAATGGGTAAGAATAACGGCGGGTAAACCTTGAGCAGATATGGGTGAGATCTTTGGGTCCTATTGCGGGACGAATAGTTTTGTGAAATGTCAAGACCTGGCACGGGTTTCACCGGGTTTCACGAAGATAGCAAAGGAGAAAAACTACCCATTGCTGGCGTGATTTACTTATTTACAAATGGACGTCCCCATCTCCCTTGAGCGGAAATGGGTAAAGCTCGCTATTTTCACGAAATTAGTTCTACTCCGACATATTATCTTGAAAAGTTTTGAAAGATATGTTATGCATCGTTCATGGAAAAAGGAACCGTGTTTTTCGGGATAGACGACTACATGGCGCTGTATACTCCTTACATTAAGAGAGCGGAAGCCAGAGAGCTGGCGCAATGTTATGTCGTCGGGCTGATGATGGATGGGGACAGGAAGTCTGTCGAGCCAATGTCGGAAAAGGTCCACGCCTCGGAAAGGGGGATGCAGAGGTTGTTGACAGAGGTCAAGTGGGACCGTGACGGTGCATTTGGCGAATACAGGAGACGGATGCTTGCGGAGACAGCCGATCCCCAGGGTGTGTTGGTTATCGATGATACGGGATTCCCGAAAAAGGGACGCCATAGTGTCTGTGTTGCCCGGCAGTATTGCGGATCTCTGGGGAAGGTTGACAACTGCCAGATTGGCGTCAGTTTGACGTATGTGGGTCAAGGGTTCGCCTGGCCGTACGCGATGGAGCTTTTTATTCCTAAATCCTGGGATGACCCGGATGATCCGGAATGTGTCGACATGCGCAAGAAGACCTACATGCCGGCGGATGTCCATTATCGGGAGAAGTGGCAGATGGCGCTGGATCTGATTGATCAGGCGAGATCCGACGGGGCGCCGCACCGGGCGGTCGTGGCAGACGGTTGGTACGGAGACATAACGGATTTTCGCCGGGGTCTGGACGACCGGCAAGAGCGCTATGTCGTCGGCGTTTACTCGGATACGCAGGTCTTTCTGGAGTCCCCTGTTTTTGTTCAACCCGATTCCCAGGAGAAAAAGAGAGGACGCAAGAGAACCTGTCCGAAACTGATCGAGACGAATCCCTTGCCGGTCAAGCTCTCGGAACTGGGTAAATGTGTTGCTGCGGGAGACTGGGAACACCTTGAGATTCGGAAGGACTGTCTGGATAAACCCCTGATGATCGAGGCGGTATCCAGAAGGGTCTTTCCCGCACAAGGCTACCGAAAGGGAACCGCCCATGAGGAAATCTGGCTGATCATCGAGAGAAGAAAGAAGGACGAGGGCGAATATGAGCTCCGGTATTTCTTCAGCAATATGCCCCAGGACATGCCGACCCTGGAAATGGCTCGTCTCTTTCATGAACGGTTCTGGATCGAGCAGGGCTACCAGCAACTGAAGGAGGAACTGGACCTGGATCATCACGAGGGCAGAAGCTGGACCGGTTGGCGACGGCATGTGCTGCTGGTCATTCTTGCTTTCGGTTATCTGACGCTCCAGCGCATACAGGAAAAAAAAGTCAAACAGCAAAACCTGTGGTATCAGAGATTGGGGATGACGCAAAACAGTCTTTCCCAATGAATCCAAGCTCATTGAATTCATGGAGAGATCATCAATGCCCCGTTCGTTCCTCGGAACGCTGGCGGAACAGGCAAAGAGGGCTGAAACAACAATCCTCTTTGCCCGATGTCCGGCATCAAATCGCTTTATACCTGATGAGAATGCTGATCTGATCATAATCAATTATATGTCGGAGTAGAGTTAGTACCCCAAGAAAATCTTTGAATTGGCGAGAGCACGTACGGTGAACTGTAATATTGCTCCACCAATCGTACCCGCTATCCAACTTGGCTCAAGCGTGAGACCTAGCAAAAAAATATACCGCTCTGTGGCCTCCGTACCTCTGTCTGCCCCATTGAATTTTTACCTTGTTAACCCTCTAAATATCTTCTGTTTAACTGGGGCATGAAAAAGACAGCGAAGCGGACCTGTCCGCCAGATTTGTGGCGGATTTAACTGGGGTGGTGAGATTTCTTTGTCTCATGTTCAACACCTGACACTGGCTACTGATCACTTATGCCAGTAATCTTTGACTTTTGGCGATAGTTGAAATACAATTCTGCACAATTGAGATCTTGGAGGTGTAATATGCTTAGTACCATAAAGTTGGAGGTCAGACCTCAGGACATTATCGCCGCTGTAAAAAAAATGAAAAAAGAAAAAAGGGACGGTTTTTTGGAAGATCTACTCGCTTCCACGTCTCCAGAATATCTCAGAAGCATCAGAGAGGCCCGAGCCGATTATGAGGCTGGAAGAGTCAAATCCCATGGAGAGGTTTTTGGGCATTGAAATATAGGCTTGTTTACACCCAGAGAGCCGTCAAAGATATACAGGGTCTTGAAGAGAAAATCAAGAAACGCATCGCAAAGACTCTTCTACGATATTCAGAGGATCCTTTCAAGTACGCAGAAAAACTTACTGATTCAAGGCTGGGAAACTATCGATTTAGAATTGGAGATTACAGAATAATATTTGATCTTGAAGAATCCGACATTTCCGTGTTGAGAGTGGGACATAGAAAAGAGATTTACAGGAAGGTCTGAATGACGTCTACAATCATGAGTGGCGGTTTGCTCCTATCCCCAGTACCCCATTATTTCCCTTTCTAAATACTCAAGAAATTTTTCTCTATCCCTTTTACTCTTGAATATTCTCTCTCCAGTATTGCCGCTATTGATCTCGTCATAAAATGATCCGGGGTATTCTATGCGTAACGGCCTTGCCATGTAATTGTGCTTCAATACCGGATTGAAAGAAGATCTAGTTGGAAATGCTGTGCTAGCGGGAGATGAGTTGGGGTCACAATCCTTATTATTCAAGATTTATTTAAGTTGGATGGGACCCATTGTTTTCGCCCAGCACTGCTAGTGAATTTACCTAATCCAACTTCGCTCACGCATTAGGCCTAGAAAAAAAATCCTCAACCCGCTGTGCGGGGCAAGGGATTTTGATTTGGCGACATCTCCCGCCAAATCAAAAAGACCTAACCTCTGTGAACGCTGCCTGCCCCGTTAAATGCCTTAGCCTATTTAACTGGGGTGCCTCTGCCTGCCCCGTAGCTCCGGAAGATGGTACTGGGGAGGTGAAAATTATCGTGGGGGTGGTGAGATTAACCACGGACAAGTGACACCGGCCAAATCACAATTCGTGTCTATTTTATGCACGTTCTGCACGAACGTCCCCCTCGGATTCAGGCCCATTTGTCAATAGTAAAGATTTGACCCCCAACCCCTCTTTTGTCAAAGAGTTCTCTTGGGGTATTCTCGGTCAGCCTGTCACGACCTGGCACTCATTCCTGGGGACCTAGTTTTTTATTGCCATTTTTCTGAAATTACTTTATCTGAGATGCAGGCCTTTTTCTAAAGAATCTCTGGATTGTAAAACTGCGCCAATGGAATGAAGATCCTGGTTCTGATTGCTGCAATCTGCCTAGCACTTCTTTTTGTGGGTGGGCCTGAGTACTATTCTCCTCGTTCGTATCAATGTGCTTGGAATTTGGGGCATATATTCTTCTTTTCCATCGTTACTTACCTACTAGTCAGCTTATGGCAAAGAATATCAAAAAAGCGTTTTCTGAAGCAGTGCATTTGGGTTTTGAGCCTTACTTTGCTTTTCGGCATTCTGATTGAGTTAGGGCAGGCTGGGCTAGATGACCGTACCCCAGATATTTACGACCTAATAAGAGACATTACAGGTGCACTGGTAGGACTTGCATTTTTCGCACCCTCCGGCAGGCTGCTTCCCAAAAGCGGACTCCGTGTTTTTCAGGTCATTGTTCTAATCATAGTTTCTGTGTCCATGTTTCCCTTGGGCGAAGCATTAATTGACGAGGCCATTGCCAGGCAGCGCTTTCCAGTCTTATCGGATCTAGAAACGCCTTTCGAAATCAAGAGATGGCAAGGTCATTCTCAATTTGGGATAGACCGTGAAATCTTTAGGCAAGGAAAATGCTCACTGAGGGTAATTCTGAATACTGATCAGTATTCTGGTGTAGGGCTGAGATACTTTGCTAATGATTGGAGAAATTATAACTACTTGCAGTTTAGTCTTTTCAATCCATCTTCTGAGCCCATAAAAATAAACTGCCGTATCCACGATATCCATCACAGTAAGCATGGACAAGACTATTCTGATCGGTTCAACACGAGTTATTTGGTTCCTCAAGGATGGAGCGACATAAGAATATCCGTCAAAGACATTCTTACTGCACCAAAGAATAGGAAGATGGATCTGAGACATATACAAGGGTTTTACATTTTTGTTGTACGTCTACCTCGGCCTAAGATTGTCTACATTGATGATGTACGACTCGTATTATGAATCAGATGAAAGAATCGCTATTCAAATCGATGGGTTACCCCGAAAAAAGTTTAGATTACCGTGTTGGCTCAAGTGTGAGACCTAGCAAAAAATCCTCATTCCCCGGACCGGGACAGAGGATTTTGTTTTTCCCATGCATCTCTCAGGGGAAAACGAAATAACCTAGCTCTGTGTCCTTAGTGCCTGCGGTGAATAGACCGAAGAAAAATTACCCATAATTTGCACGCCAAACTGAAGGCGGGTAAACCCTCCAGAGTGATGGCGGGTAAACTTTAAGGGGAAAATGGGTAATTTTTTGCAGGTTAGGTTAGGGAGAGGTGGCGGTGTCTATGAAGCAGCCCCCACCACCGCCTTCTTTGCCGGAATAGCCGTCGGGCCAGGCCCCTGGGGAACTTGAAGGGATGCCTGCCTGGGCAGCAGAGAAATGGTAAACTTGGATTTCAATCGTGGAGGGGTTCCGGCCATCATGATTTTTCCGAGACCAGGGTACCATCCAATCCTTGCCGCCCGGTTGGACAAATCCATATGGATTGCACGCCAGGACCCAGCCGGCACCATCATGAAGGTAGACGCTCAGCCCGCTTACGTCATCATAGCCCGGACAGGGGATGAAGATTTTTACGGGTGCGTTGAATACAGTCGGCGGTTGAAGATTGAGGGGTACTTCTACTCCATCAGTGCCAGAAACATTAAGTGGAGGTACTTGATCAAGGGGGCCGAATTTTGGAGGAACGGGCTCGTTGCTATCATAAATAATCTTGGCGCCTTCCAGACCTCCCCCGGTTACCGATAAGGTAGTGAGGCCTGGTTCGGGGGAGTTTACTATTTCTGTGGTAGGCGGCAAATTACCCTGCGCATTAGCTGATATATGAAATGCGTATTGGGTCTGCTGCATTGTATCGCCGGTTTTGTCCTGGACATCTACTGTAATACTAATGTCACTATCATAGGGGTAGTCTCCCAGCACGGGTTCCCGTGTCCTATCGTAGGCTACCCACAGCCTCGTTACGGACGTGTCAGCATCAGCAGTGAGCTTGACTATCCTCACAACATCAGTATCGCCCAGGTCCCGTTCAAATGGCCCGATCCCGTCATTGATAATGAAAGTCACGCTTTGAGCTTGTGTAATGTCTATCCCGTCGGTATCTTCAATAAGAACTGAAAAGGATGTGTTATTGGGCACACTGCTTCCGTATGTTATCCCCGCACCATCGTGAGGAATAACCTGCACTATTTCAGGAGGTTCAGGGTAGGTAACGGTAATTGTATCTGCAGCACTCAGGTTGCCGACTTCATCTCTAGCAGTTACTGCAAAAATATTTTCACTTCGATCCAAAGTACCCGCAAAAGTCCAAGAACTCTCGCCCGGCACATAGGTTACTCCATATCTAGAAGCGTTGACATAAATAATGGCGGTATCTTCGGCTGAGCACCTTCCTTCTAATGCTAAGCTGGAATTTTCAGTAGGGAAATCATTGCCACCATTTGTAGTGATTACCGGTGCGGGTGGTGGGGTCCTGTCATAACTAGCCGTAACATCAGCTGATTTCATGGCGCTTGATTCAACCCACAGAGTCACGAGGCCTTCCTCCAATGGGCTGAAATCTACATCAGTAATCGACCAGTCCCGGTCGCCGTCTGCTGTTGCCTGCCCAAGTGGTGTTTGGGTCTCGCCTTGACGTACAAAGAGGTTTACGAGCGCGCCTGCATTGGCCCTGCCCCATATTCTGTAAGAAGTGTAGTTACTGGCATTCACAATAAAACCACTCTCAGGCCAGGTTATGCAAAGGGTTGCCTCTTCATTTGAATAACCACTTGTCTGGTTCTCACCGACGTAAGCCTTGACAGCGAAAAAGTACGCTGGTTCTTTCTCCAAAGACTCTGGGAACATAAAGGTGAGGGCATATTCAGGGTTACCTGGATCAAATTCCGGGTCGTCGATTTGAATAGTTAATGGGGATGGACCTTGGTCAGCTTCTATTTCCGCGTCCTGATAAGGTGTGGTATTGTCGGGATTATGCCGAGAGTCAACCCCATAATACAGCAGGTAGCCGTCCACGTTCTCGACGGGATCCCACGCCAGTGTCACAAGAAAGGTATTCTGCGCGTAGCTCTGATTCAAGGCAAACAGAAATAAGAAAGGGAGAAGCGTCGCCAGTTTCCAGGAGTATGAAGTTTTGAATATCATTCTCACAAAAATGTTAGCCCATTCTCAAAACACAAATGCCCCTTGCTTTGGGTCGCAACGAGCACCATTTGCAATAATGCTAAAGGCCTTCAGCAAAAACACAAGCAGACCTCATAGAAATCTGCGCATTAGCGTAAACTAAGTGCCGCGCCCTAGCCTAATAGGCAACCGCGAGTTTCATTATAGACCCCTTTTTCTTTTAGATTGCAAGAAAAAAATTGGATTTGGGTGGGAATTCTAGGAATGGAGGAATTGAGGAATTGAACGATGGCAGTACGCAAGGATGGATGGAATGTTGGAATAATGGAGGAATGCGAAAATGGAAGAATGCGTTGATCGAAGGACGGAATAATGGAAGTTTGGAGGAAGGGAGGGATGGCCTGCCCTGGCGCGACTTGCCTTGAGTAAGATGCTATTGTTGCAATATTCTGGAAGTAGCGCCCGGTGAAATTCAGCCATGCAGGTCGGTCTGGGCCAGGGAATAGCGCAATTATGGAATGATTGAAGTGTATGTACTGTGGCCCGCCCCTTGAAATGCCTTTGGGTCCTATTTAACTAGAGACCTTTGAATTTTCCGTATAATATGTAAGCTGCACTTGAAATGACAATCATTAACAAAAATTGTCGATTCATTCTTTTGATTTTAATCTGTTACTGAGATTTTCTTCTGTGTATACCTGCCTTTAATGAGCCTCTATGAGCTATTCCTTGGCTCGATATGCCCTCTTTTTGCCTTTGGGCATACCACACTGTATTATCGTCATGCGTGTGCCAATAACTTCGAGCCCCTGAACATATTGAACGCCATCTGTCTACACATGGTATCCCAGATGTTTTTGAGAATCGTGGTGAACCGTGCTCTATAGGCACCATCATGTAAATGACTCAGCCCAAAGTACTGCTCCACTATATAACGCTTCTTCGATATCTGTTTGTTCCTCTCTTTTTCAAACTGTGTCAGCTTCGCAGTCGTGGTGTCCTTCCGCATAACTGGTCTCGTATCTTATTAAGGCTCAGAAAGGCTCGGTTCGGCTCACCAGAGTATCCCTTGTCCGCATAGACCTTTTTGATTGGTTCTTTCGTGTGACAACTCGCTACAGTAAGATAAGGAAGATACTTCGAATCATGTACCGATGAAGGGGTCATCTTTGTCGCTAACACAAAACCGCTCTTTGTATCCACCGACGCATGCTCTTTGAGACCGTAGTGAGGTTCATCGTTTTTAACCGTCCAGTCAGAGTCCAGATCCCTCCTGAACTTCAGCGGATTACCGTTCTTATCCAGTCTGCCATCAGGCGTATCTCTTTTCTCCTTTAATTCCCTTAAAGCATTATTGCTCATAGGTTTGCTCGCTGACTTGACCAACCTCGCATCTACCGCTATCCCTTCATTGATACTCAACCCTCTCTTGGCAAACTCTTGAAGCACTCCATTATTGAGCTTCAGCAGTGCTTCTTGCGATAATCTACCGCGGAACCTGGAGAACGTCGAATGATCAGGGGAGGGTTTGTCAAGGGGGAGATCCAAAAACTTCTTAAAAGAAATCCTGTCATTAATTTGATTCTCCAATTCAGGATCAGAGGGAATGTGAAACCATTTTTGAAGCAACAATCCCTTCAATAACAGCAATGGCGGGTAAGCATCGGCTCCTTCCTTACCGGTACCAATCTCATAGTACTCTCTCAATAGCCCTTCGATGTTTCTCCAAGTAACAACCTTGTTGATTCGCTTCATCATCTTAAGGCTTCGGTTATCTTCCAGAGATGTTTTAACCGCCAAATCCGCAAAACTAATCTCCTTACCCCATTTCTTATATCCCATCTCTTCCCTCCTTCATCCATCATGCATCTTTGAGGGAAGACTATACCATGAAATGATCATTTTTACAATTAATATCAATATGTTAAATTACTTTCTGTGGACTGCCAATATCGCAGTTCCCCACGGTTTCTCAGCACTTCTGATTTTGTCTATCTCTTGCTAAAAAACATGTTTTGAAGTTTTGGGCCTCCTTGGGAAAGCTTTTTGAGATACTATGCTCAGTGACATTTTTTGGCAGGTTATGCAAAGGTCTCAAAGTATCATAAGGAACACGAGAGAAATCCCCAGCGATTAGAATTGTTTTAAAGCCCGGCTTTTGAAGGGGGGTTCTTTACTCGTAGGTGGAAAAAATGTTTAAAAATCAAGTCTGCTAGTGTCTTTCGGAAAATAACTTTCGAAGAGGTTTCCACGAAGGTACGAGTTTTAACACACTAGAAGTATATTTTAATATATTGTATTATATTCGAATTTGTAGGATCTGAGTTAGTGGTTGGTTTGGCCGTGCATATGATTTGCTCTCTGGAGCATGCTCGGATTCAGAAATCGGTGGCACCTATTCCGCTTTAGGAAGACAAAGTTGTAAAAACATTTAGAGTTTGGGAGCAAGTGGTATAGAATTTGCGTACTAGTACAACAAGAAGCAAATATCCATAGTCTAGGAAAACAAGGAGGTACATGTAATGAAGTCTAAGCATCATAGCATCTTAGGAATACAAATATCATTCATAATAATCTTAATGTGCTTTTGCGCGCTTTCCTTGGGCCACGCCGAAATATATGTATCAGACCATTTTGATTCCCAGTCAGACTACGATGGTTGTGACGATCCACCTTCTCCTTGGTCGAGTTATATCTGGAATGCAGGTTACTGCAATCAGATGGAGATTGATGATGCTTGGGATGATGCACATGGATCTACTGGAAAAAGTGTTCGCTTCACATGGTTTGCATCAATGATTGAAAGAGGGTTAGCCACGCGGGCAGCGGGTTCGACATCGGCTCTCTGGATTGGATTCTGGTGGAGGCATGATAGTGGTTGGGATTGGGGATCTGATGCGACCCACAAGTGGGTTTATCTGCCAGAAGTTTCGGGTGAGCGCACGATGGTTTCATTTGTCAATAGCCAACTATGCTTCTTTGATGGTAATGACTATGACCTTTGCACTACAGACCATCCAAACATAAGTCAGACTGCATGGTTGAATGACGCAACTTGGCACAGCTATAAAATTTACGCTGCCCCCAGTGCTAATGACATACGCATTTGGTATGATGGTGTGGAGTTAAATTGGAATGGGGATAATCTCAATCAAAGTTATTGCGGTAGTTCATTTGATAGTGATTGGATGGCGTTCGGTTATCAATCAAGGCCCAATTGGGGAAGCGGAAATAAATCCTATTTTGATGATTGCATAATAGCCTCAACAGAAGAAGAGGTTGAAAGTTTCTTGGGTGTTGGCGGCTCGACTCCTGGCCCCGTAGTGTTATTTTTTACGTCCGACTTTGAGGAAGGTGATTTCTCTGAATGGCATGGTACCGGTGGTTCCAGTGATTTTGTAGTGACGGCAAGTAACCCCCTTGCAGGAACATACTCTGCCAGAGCGTATATGGATGCGGATGACAACAACGACTTGTACGCAGACCTGTACGTGGGTGCTAGAGATGGGAAGGATGACATCGAGAATCTTTGGGTAATATTCAAGTCTCGCTTCAATACCGGCTACCCATTTTCAAGTGCCACTACCAAAATGATCATTATCAATCTGTATGATACTGCCGGGCCAACAAAGAAAGGCCAATTAATCCTGTATGTCCATCCGGATGGCAACTATCGTCTGCAGGAATGTCAGGCGAATCCTGGTGGAAACTGCCCGGGAGATGCAACTTGGTCTGAATTTCCACAGAACGAGGGCCTCCCCCTCGCTCCCAAGACTGACACCACCACCGAGATGAAAGTTTACATCAAATTGAACACGGCGGGGTCCAGTGATGGTGTATATCGTTTGTGGATTGACGATGTGCTCAAGGCCGAATACACAGGGCAGGATATTAGGGGTAATGACGACACTGTTACGATTGGGAAAATAAACATATCCGCTAGCACTACTGATCCACCAAGTGGGAGTGGATATCAGTATTGGGATGATATACAAATAATAAGTAGTACGGCTCCGTTACCCCCTACGAGATTAAGAAAAGTTGAGTAAAATTACAAATTATGCAGAACATGTTAATGAATCAATGAAAAGAGTTCTGATACACTGGTTTTTGAACAGCTGGAATATAAGATTTATGCGAGGCAATTGATTACAGCAATTAAGCTATAGGCTAAAATGAGGTGGCGAAATTAGATAATCTATCTATAGTCTTGTTAGGTATTACATTAGCTATCATTGTTCTCTTCCTTAAAATAATAATATCTTTTCGATCCACGCAATTTTTGCGAGGGAAAATTCATTTACAATAAAAGCCTTAAATAAATCTCTTCAATTTTCTTAACCCATGTAGAAACATCATATTTCTGTTCGATCGTTTTCTTTGCCTTGAAAACTCGTTGCGAGGTAGCTACTTTATCATTTAATGAATACTCGATTGCTCGCACCATTGCAGGAGTGTTGTTAGCAGGTACAAGAATCCCATTTACGCCATCCTGAATGACCTCTTGTACTCCACCAACGGCAGTAGCAATAACTGGCACGCCAAGAAGCATAGCTTCAAGTAGTGCCAAAGGCAGACCCTCATCTAGAGATGGCAAAACGTAAAGATCTAACGATCTAAAGACGTTGGCTGGATCACTGCAAAAGCCTAGAAAAAGGATGTACCTCTCAATGCCTAATTCCAGGACATGTCGTTCAAGCGTAGGCCGTTCAGAACCGTCCCCAACTATGATGAAGGTAAAATCTTGATCCCTGTGTAGTATTTCTGAAGCAGCTTTTATAAACTGAAGACAACCCTTCACTGGCTCTAGACGGCCGATAAACCCAACAAGCTTTGAATTATGTGAAACCCCAAGCTCATCTCGAAAAGAACGCTTACTAGGATTCCGTATAGACTCAATGGTAGGAACGTTTTTGAGAACTACCATTTTATGTGAAGGAATATTCATGCATTCCAACTCAAGCCGTATTTGATCTGAAACAGTGATTATCAAGTCGAAGTGTCTGAGCATCAAAAGGTTCAGCCGATCGAAGATCTTTGTTTTGATTTTACGAGTATGGAGCCAACCATGAAATGTAGTAACTATAGGAATCCTAAATATTTTAGCCATTAGAAAGCCGATAATATTCGTTTTGTAGCCATGGGTATGGATGATTTGTGGACGATATCTTCTAATAAGTTTGTATAGGTCCCGGATCTGAGAGGAATCATAACTGGATCTGATTCTTATAGCTTCCATTTTGCAATTTGCTTTCATACCTGCTCGCCAAAAAGTTCGTCCATCCTCTGATTTACCTACAAATATTCCAAGTAGCAAATCGAACTTCTCCCGATCTATTTCCCTTGACAATGTCAATAAAACATTCTCTGCTCCACCGATGGAATTAGAGGCTATGACATGTAGGATTTTAATTCTGTTGTGCTGCATTTGGTTTGATGCGATGGTGGTCTGTTGCGAAATGTTCTGTTAGATATTTGATCTTACGGATAAAATCGCATCGAATCTCCACTAGGCGAACAAAATCTTTGAAGGAGGTTGAGCAGAGAATCTTTTCTCTTTTCATCTCAAAAGGATCAGTAAACCTTGTATTACTCATAGTATTTCCAAAACAAAGTGCACAATGATATCCTGTTTTATAAGCAAAGCGTTTTACTCTTTCATCGAACATACCAAATGGATAAGCCAATGCATAAAACCCCAACCCAAAACGCTGCTTAAGAATTGTTCTTGACTCATTTAATTCATAATACAAACTCTGATCATCAAGTACTTCCAAATTCCGATGGGACATTGTATGAGATGCAGGTCGTTTCGTAAGGTATTCTTAGGATTATTGATGTGTTCAAAAACATCTATTGCAGTAACTGCATCGAAGTGTTGATGAGGTGTTCCGTCTCGTTGAGGTTATACAAAGAGCAGTGCAGTCCACGCCTCCTCATTCTGAATTCAAGAAAGGAAAGCAATGGCAGCGCTATATCCGCTGCAGAAACTTTAAAACCATTCATTGCAAAAAGAATACACGTTGATCCAACGCCCGATCCGAAATCCAAAACGTTCATTAAGCTCCGATCCTTTAAATACTGCATAATTAATACTCTCGCCTCGACTTCTCCGTAATTCGCATGCCAATGCACAAGATTGTACAAATAAGTCCTGTTTTGCCGGTAAAAAGCAACTGGATCTTGTGCCGAGCCAGCTGCCCATTGATAATTAAGAACACGCTGGCTTTCCCTCCCTATTTTCTCGATTTCTTTCCAAGGCATGCCAACATAGTCAGCTAACTCGCCATACACTTCAGAGGGAAAGTCACGTTCCTCACACCTCGGGTGCAGCGCATCGCGCCAGATTTCCTTAATCACCTCATCATCTAGCCTACTTCTAACCATCAAGAGATACCCCTTAACTTATACAATCTAGCTTCGCATTTTCACATGCGAACGCCTTGCTGATTTAGATCGAAGCTCTTTCGTATCCAAGATCGCTCTTTCTAATTAGCTTTCTCCTAAATGCTCTATTTCCTACGTTAAGTAAAAAACCTTTTCCAAGGCTCTTTTTTAGCAAGACCCGCTTTCGAGGCACGGGTTATGCAACGTTTCTATGTCTAACTCTCCCGAGCAGATATTTCACCTTACGCCGGAAGTCGTACTTCACATCTATCAGCTTGGAAAATTCACACAAGGAAGTGGAGCGAAGCACTTTTTCCCTTTTCACCTCAAAAATATCAGTACTCCTTGTGTTACTTAAAGTATTGCCGAAGCACAGACCACAATCGTATCCACTATCCCGTGCGTTGTGTTTCACACGATTGTCGAACATGCCAAAAGGGTACGCCAGAGGAAAGAAAGTGAACCCTAGATCATACTCAAGGATTTTTCTAGACTCGTTAAGCTCTTTGCGCAACTCCTCGATATCTAGCTCCACTAAGCTTCTGTGCGACATCCCATGAGAGCCATAGCTGATAGCGTATTCCATGGATTTTTCGATATCTGCCCAATCTAGAATTCCCCTGTCAGGTCTAGGGTCATCGTAAGAAAATGAATCAATACCCCCAACATAATCAAAGGAGATGAAAACTGTCGCAGGATATTGGAATTTCTTTAGCACAGGAAAGGCAAACCGCCTTAAACTTGTAGATCCATCGTCAAAAGTAATCGCAACCGTCTTATCCTGAATTGCTCCTTTCTCTATCATTAGAATCGCCTGTTCAAGTTCAATTACGTGACACCCTGCATGAGACAGAAGAGACATCTGTTTTTCAAACTCCTCCGCTTCGACCTCGAAAGGATCATGGCTCACATCCGCCACGGAATGATAGGCGAGGATTTTGAACCGGGGCCTAAAGCAGCTAAGAACGCCCCTTAGCACTCTTACGAATTCCGCATACTTCTTGGAGCCCATAAGCCGTCAGCTTTCATCACGTGGCTACCCCTTTACATACATTGGAAGCCGTCTCTTCTTTCATTTCCCCCTTGTCAACGTAAACAATTTTTCGCAGCAACACGCCAGAAGCTAGCAGCGCCACAAAAAGGTGTGAACTGGCTTCGGAAATAAAAAATGCACAGAACAAGAACAGAACGAAACTGATCTCTATGGTAATCGCCATTTCCGATACCGAGGGGAAATTTTCATCTCGGATTCCCCGCATTTTCCACAAACCTCTGAGGCAAACTGAAATCATTGAAACATAAATAAGGAGCCCTGGTAATCCAACCTCGGCCCATATCAGCAGGTACGTGTTATGAGCGGTCTTCCAACCTCTATCGTAATGTGAATCACCGACTAATTCGAATTCGCCTGAACGAAGTTTTCGGCCGTAGGCTGAAGCAAAAGCACCTGGCCCAACGCCAAATATTGGATTCTCTGCTACCATTTTAAGACCGCGCTTCCACACTACAGTGCGACCTGAGCCCGTTGCTCCCTCTTCAAAAATTGTACTCATTCTATCCCAGTACGCTGGGCTCGCCACCGTCAAGAAAAACAAGGCAAATCCTCCGACAAATACTAACCTTTTCAAGATACCTTTATTGGGTGCGCCGTGCCTGAATACGTACAAAACCCCCAAAAGAATCAAAGAAAGAAAGCCCATACGAGATTGCGCCGAGACCATGCCTATCCCGGCACCTGCCACTGTGATAGCCGAAATAGCCTTGTACACCCTCTTTTCTTTTCGCAAGCACCAGAGTACGAAAGGAAAGCATGTTATGAATAGCATAGAGATATCATTGGGGTCGTACATCGTTCCCACACTGGACCGTAAAGCGCTTACACCATTTAGCAAACACGTCAAACCTAGTGTCCCCGCTGCTAATAACATTGTCTTCGCAAAATTTCTTAGGTCCCTTCTGGAACTCAAAAAAGCGATCATTGAAAAATAAGCAATTGCCACCTTAAGGAAATCCAATAGAAATTCCGCGCTGTGCCCTTTGTGCACCGAAAAAAATGAACATAAAATCATCCATAGAAATAACAAGATTAAGAGCGCGGATTCCCGTGCCCTAAATCCTTCGGGCCATATCACCTTATCTCTAAACGCCAAAAGGGCAAGCACGAGTGCGCCCCCCAATATATCTCCTAAATGCAAATACTTAAGAATTGGAACTACGTCTTGCGGTCGCCCTATGTTATAATAGAGGAAAACTAATGGAAGAATTTTGCAAAGCTTTTCTGTTGTCAATGCTCTTTCTGCCTTTACTCCTCAACCGTTCTTAACCAATAACCACGGATCTCTCGCTAAGCCCGCATTATATGCTAACGGAAAGCAACTCCAAGCTTCTTGAAACCGCCCCGATTTCCGCTCGAATTCTCTCTTGTCCGCATCTGGATCATTGCTGTCATCCTTTTTTCTGGTAATCAGCCTTTACTGCGGTCTGCGTTTTCACCTCAGCGCCGTGCTTTATGAGCCTGTCTGAAACCGCTCGACTTAGGTAACAGCGTTTGGAGTGAAATCAGTACTCCCGCGGGGTATTTATTTCACGATGCTCAGCAACCTCTTCTTTTGTGGTACTCATGTGCTTCTACCCTTTTCGTGCTCAAGTGCTTTTCCCAGTGGCAAGAATTCCATCCCATTTTCCAGGGCGAAACTGAGAAATATTTTTATGTCTTCCATGAATCGTCTGAACTGTCGTTCATTTTGTACAAAAGGTGATGCCCCTGGCAGTAACGATGTAGAATGAAATGACATATTCAAAAAGCTGTATCCCCTTCCTATGAGGTTCTTCGACAAACTGACCATCTGTGGGCCATCACTTAGCTCCGGTGATAGCCACCTAAAACTAAGTATTTTGAGCCTGTCCAAAATACCGAGTAAACCTATCTTGGAAAATGGGCTGTTCAAAAGCCAGTTTCTAACTCGGCCGGCGCGCTTGATTTCCTTCTGAAGGAAGCCTATACTAGGTGGAACCTCTAAAAGACGTCCTGCCTCGTTTTCCAGTAGTACATTTTCATGTTCAAACCAATAACAGGATGCAGGGGCGTTGGAGAAGTCCGGGCCGTATTCTTTGTCCCAATTGATGAAAGGTGTCACCGAAGTGTCTATCTTGTATCCCAACTCATCGATAGCCCTAGCAACAACCGGACCGAATCCCCATCTTCCAGCGCGGAAACTTACAGGCACCGCATTTAACCGATCGATGGTGGCCTGGCGAAGCGTTTTTATTTTTTTGTATACCAATGTATATGGCAGGTTGCATAGCATCGAAGAGGTAATATTGATCTCCTCTTCGAATGGCGGTGTATTCCAAGGGTGGCAATGAGATGCAATCTCACACCTCCCTTCCATCCCCAAATCTTGGAGGATTTCCATTGCTGCTTCATCCATCACTACAGGATAGTTTACCAGATAAGTAGGCACACATCCATAACGATCAAAAAGTTGCTGAAGAATTGGGATCCTTTTAACGTTTACAACACTTGTATACGTGGAATCGTATTTTCCCCACTGATCTTCTTCAACGTCAACTGTCACGAATACGCTAACTGTCATTGCAGTCCTTTAACCAACCACTATTGTCCAGCCGTGAGTGAAAGGCTATCGCTGTAAAACTAGCTGATTCTCTTCTACATTCTCCCTAAGGATTCCTTGACCGCTGGAGCGTCGCTTGAATGTCCATAAATTCAAGTCAGTTCACCATTTCCTTTCTCAATTCTTTCTAGAAGTGTCGATACCCGTTTCCTAAAACGCTTCAGTGTATTTTTATGAAATAGCCGCCAAACAATGGACCGTCTGGAATTCCCGCTTTTCAGAATAATTACTGTCGAGCAGAACTGAAAATAAAGCCTGAAACCATCTAGCAACAAGGGGTCCAGGCCCTTCTTAGCACCATAAGCGATCAGAAACGATTTAACCAGATTCTGGACGTGTTTTTCAGACACTGTACGGAGGTAGGAAAGGTCTTCTAACGACGTAATGAAGTGGGCGACATCGAAATAAGGGAGGCCAATCCCTGCATTCGGAAAATCGAAAAGAAAAAGGCGGCCCTGACCATCCACAAGCAAATTACCCAGCATAAAATCGGTATGCTGAAAGCAGCCCTGATCGGTTAATTTTAAGGTTCCTATTACGCTTTGCAAGCTCCTCATTCCCGCCTCGACCAGGTCAGAGAAAAACCCCGCCTTATTCAAATACAGGGCAGCTTCGTCAAAATTTAGAAGGATCTTTGTAATGTAATCCTCCATGTCCTGCTGGCCAAACAGATCGAGGAGCACATTACGATTCAAGGACTGAAGTTCCGCCAAAGCGTTGCCTGCAAATCCCACAATCCGATGGAGGTGCCCAAATGAAGGAGCGGTCAATCTGGAGAAGCGAAGAGCCCTAGAAAAAAGGTAACTTAGATTTTCCCCTTCAATGTATTTTGTTACCAATATCAACTCATCAGGTATCACAAAATAAGGTCTCACGACCTTGAACGTTTCGCGGTCGCGCGTCCATTGGGAAAGAGCTTTCATCACCTCGAAATCTCGATATAGCTGGCTATTCCAGAAACACCGGTCCCTTTCGTGGGAAGAATATTGTTTTACAAAAAGCTTCCTGTACCCGTCACCCAACTTCGGTATACAGACCACGAACTGCCTTGACGTCGCCCCAAGGCGATCCAGTTTAACAACTTCTATATCCCTCCAATTGCGCTCCAACTTCTCTTCAGAAGACTCTTTCCAGGACTTTGATAAGAGGGAGGCAAGTTTGTGCTTTAAATCCAGCTCCTCGCTATGCATGTCATCACCTTCTTTGCTCCCCATCACACCATGGCGAGAATCTGTCTAAGGACAGCCCTTTCTTCTTTATTAAACACCGATATGATAATCCCTGACAAGGAATAGCTTGCGATACCAATGCCGATTTTTGGAAAAAGCGGCAAATCTTTTGACAAGATGAGAGCGACTGCCATGAAGACACAGGCAACAATGGGCTTCACGAATGTTTTGAAAATTATCATTCCTTCTAATTTTCGTGTCAGAAAAAAGCTAACAAGAAAGTAAGAAATCAAAATTGACATAACGGTACCGATCGCTGCTGCGGGATAGCTGAAAACTGGCACCAACAGTAGATCTAGGGTAATGTTCACCCCTAAAGCAGTAAGATTGATTTTCATCAACACTTTAACCTCATCAATGGCTGTCAGCATCCAACTGAGAACTGATTTAGCGAAGAAAAAGCACACGGCTACGCTGAGAATGCGCACGACAATGACAGAACCCAAGTATTCATTGCCATACACCAATTGGATAATCTCCGGGGCAAGAAGAAAAAAGCCGAGCCCGCTAGGAATGCCTATAACGTTAAGGAACTTAACAGCAAACCCGCCGGATTTGGCAAGATGAGACATGTTAGACTGTCCATAATCTCTAGAGAAAGCGGGGAACAGAACCGTGGAAAACAGTGTCGGAATAACGAAAAGCATCATTGTTAATTCATTTGCAGCGCTGTATAATCCTGTAGCTTCAACGCCAACTAGCTTCGAAATAATCAGTATATCAATCTTTGTATTCAGGATGTAAAGGATTCCAATAAACACGAAGGGAGTTGCAGATTTAAGAAGGGGAAGAAAGAAAACTGCATTTTCAGGTATGAAGAAATGACAGAAATACCGCTTTAGTACGAAAAAGTAGAAAACAACAAAAAGAATAAGTGCTCCCAAAGTGTGGATTCCTACAATTGGCCGGACACCTAGTCCCATTGCTACTGCCACTAGAACAAGTGTTAAATTGAGTGCTGGCCTCAGCGCATTCATGAGGGCAGCATACTCCATCCTCTGATGTGCTTTGAAAATGGACTGCTGCGCCGCGTTTAGAGGCACAACAAAAACCACGCAGGAAAAGATAAGCACTGCCGTGCGGACCTCTGACTCATACCCTAGAAGGAAAGTCACAAGCAACACCGTGAAAAAACATAGGGACCCGGCTGCCAGTTTAAGCAAAACTGAATGGCTGAAATAGCTTCCAGACACTTTAGGATTCCTTGCCACATCCCTTATAATAACTGGGTCAAGGCCGAGGTTAGCTAGCAGCCCAAAGATAATTCCAAAGGATATCGCAAGAGAATAGATACCAAACCGTTCTGGCCCCAGATATCGCGCAAGAACCACATAAAGAGCTGCACCAATTATCTTGGCAATCCCCTCTGCTGCCGCAAGAGAGATGAAGTTGTATCTCAAAAGCCTAAGCTGTGCCATATGCCACATTCACCACTTGTTCCAGCACGATGAGACATTTTCAGCTAACCTGGCAATCCTTGAAAGGTTAGCTTCTGTATCGAGTTGCGCGGCTCTCTCCCGAGCCGCCGAGCCAAGCTTTCTACGCAACTCTGAATTCCTGTAAAGACCTAGTATTGTATTACGAAGACTTTCGGGATTGCCCGGGGGTATCAGAACGCCATTAACTCCATTATCAATGTAGTCTTTAGCCCCCTGCGGATCGGTAACAATGACTGGTTTACCCATTGCCATGGCATTAAGAAAGGTCTGCTGACCTCCCGAATGCAGCAAACCTTTTTTTAGGACCACGACACTTATTGTTGAGCTAGCTATTAACTGCATGAACTCAGCGTGGCTAACACTTACCGATGTCACATTTCTTGGAAATCGAATGCCTTTCAAAGCCGCTGAATTCGTGCACGCAATCACAACCTTGATGTCTAAGCCAGCTACCGCTTCTACAAAGCTTTCATAGTCACGTGCAAAATTCCCGCCGCTGAATACATAACCCTTATCTTCTACCTTAACTTCTCCAAGATTCACAGTGGTATGGTAAGGCACGAACACGAATTTCTCCGCTGGTATCCCGAAAGCTGAGGCATAGTCTAGAATTTCCCTGCTAGCCCAGACAACGTAATAGCTTACGACCTTATCTAACCATTTGAATAATGCTCTTTTCAGAAGATGTTTCAAACCAGAAGACCTGTACCACAAGCAGTCAATCTTTATGATAGGTACTTGCTTGAAGGGCCAGAGCCTCTGTAGGATCATATACCACAGATCAACCTGCGCGCCCCCGCCAAGGACGACCACCTTACAGTCTGACCGCAGTCGGAAGAGACCCCATGCCCTTAAGAATCGATTCAAAATCGGCACCGGAGTAGAACATTCTGTCCCGTAGAAGTGCGTTAGGCGTGCCCATGTCGGGCTTTTATCTCTTCCGGGATGATTTGTAAGAACTTGCTTTGTCGACACTCAGGCCTCAGATTCTTTCCTGTCCCCGACACCTTCATCTCTTCTAGCTCTGCTCAAAATCAGTAGGAAATCTTTTCTCCCACCCAAAAAAATTCACCCCTGTCCAATAGTACCCTTTGGACTAGCCAATTTTCTCTTGAACTGTGCTACCCGTCACTGGATCTTTCCCATGTGACAATAGTCTGATTAGCAACAACGCTTTTCCAAGCAACTAAAATAGCCTCATTCGTATAGACAAACGCTCTCAGAAAGGAAAAATAGCGCCATCCCAATCTTCGGGACAGGACTGAGAGAATCGTTAAGCCGCAGAATCCTCCAAAAGCAGCTTTATAGAAGTACCCAGCGTAGAAAGAAAGTGCCATGCTAACTATCAGCAAAAGCATAATGAACCATGGGAACATAAAACGCATGACCTTGTGTGACCATAGCATTAACGAAAAGACTCCGTGTCGAAATGGATTCAACACGTCTCTGTGTGCAATAATCCCTCGGATGGTTCGGTTTGCAATGCGCACTTGCCGCTGGAATTCCTCAGACTCGTTGTGAGGGTGTTCCTCCACGGAAAAGGCTCTGTCGTTGAAAATCACGCGGTATCCTTGCCTTATTACATCCAGAGGCATCACAAAATCATTAATATCCGTCTCCGCCAGTGGCCGGTAAAGTTTCTTTCTCAATCCAAAAATGGCGCCATCCGCTCCCACGCAAGAAGCGATTTGAGTCTCTAAGACTTTGATAAATCTTTCAAATCGGGTATAGGAGCTCATGGTCATTACAACGCTTTCATCTTCCCCTCGCGTAAAATAACGCGTGCTACCCGTTATTAAACCAATCTGCGGGTCGGCAAAACCTCTCACAAGCTCTCGAAACGATCCCTTCTCGAACATAGCATTTGCATCTGTGAATACGAGAATGTCACCTGTGGCGATTTTGACCGCTTGGTTTAGGCTATAAGTTTTACCACGTCTTTCCCTGTTAACAATAAGTTGCGCTCCTCTTTCTTTAAAATTGTCCACCACCTCATTCGTTTTGTCTGTTGAAGCATCTGAAACTACAATGATCTCAAGCAGTTCCTGAGGGTAGTCAGCGCTGAGCGTATTTTCCAGTTTTCTGGCAATAACTTTTTCTTCATTGTACGCTGGGATGATTATCGACAAACTCGGCAGTTCATTCCCAACTAAAACACTCTGCCTTCGAACAAAGGAGCTGATATAGAGCAAAAGCGGATATCCCAGATAGGTATAGAAGATCAAAAAGACCAAAAACCAGAAGACTATGCTAAGTGCGGCCACGACTATACCTGGTCTTTATGGAGGGTTTGTTTGAATGTGCCGTCTTATTGTCTATTGGCCTACTGAGCCTTTAAAAAACCGACGTTCCTGAAGAGTTTTTCATAATTTCGCACCGATTTTTCAAGACTGTAATGCTCATTGACAAACCTACACCCATTCTCGGACAATGCGTTTCTAAGGTCTGCATTCTCAGCTAAAAGCAAAATCCTTTTTGCCAACTCCTCCGCATCATTATCTGGTAACAATAATCCGTTTTCATTATTCCTGATAACTTCCCTAATACCCATTACATCCGTGGCTACAATTGGCACTCCAGCTGCCATAGCCTCGAGCAGACTTAAAGGCAAGCCCTCGTATCTTGAAGTGAGACAATAAATGTCAAAAATGCCATAAAACCGAGGCACATCAACACGAGTACCAAGAAAAACGACCTTATCCTCAACTCCCAGCGCAGCCGCTAGCGATTCGAGCTGTGACCGCAAAGGTCCATCCCCGATAAACACAGCCTTAAAGGATTTTGAGCTCCTGCTTATCAGTGCCAAGGCCCTTATCAGAAGTTCCTGATTTTTTTCTCTGCGAAGATTTCCCACTGTCCCCACTACGATATCATGCGGCTTTAAATCTAATGCCGCTCTATTCACAGTCTCTTCCTTAGCCTTTTTGAAACGGTTAATGTCGATACCATTAACAACGAGGCCGATCCGCTTTTCTTCGATGCCGTATGCATCCCGTAAGTAATTGAAGGCCGTCTCTGAAACTGCGCTTACCATCTCGATCCTCTTCAGAAAAAATCTGTAACAACGGGTCCAAAAAAACGACAAGCTTTGCATCTCCCAGATCGAATGCTCTGTATGAATTATTGGCAAGCCAGCAAATCGTGCTGCCCAGAACGCATAAAAAAGGGAAACAAAATGATGACTGTTCACGATTCTTATCTTTTTCCGTCTAATTATCCTCAAAAGTTTTATAATCAACATCAGATCGATTCCGCTACGCCGGTTCAAAACGTGCACTTCTATGCCGGAGTCAGTCATTTCCTCTCTTAGCGCACCGTCTCTGAAGGCAGCCACGATGGGAAAATAGGAACGATCGAGATGGACACACAGGTTGAATATCACCTGCTCCGAACCCCCAGCGCCCAGCGTTGGAAGAACAAAGAGAACCGGGATAGAGCTCTCAGTGCTTATCCTATTCATATTCGAACTTGTTTACTAGGGAATCTTTTCTGAAAATAATACGCTAGTCCCGGCCTGCCTCTGTTCAGGTATCGCATTTTTCGATCAGCTTCTACCGATAGCGCTTGACGCTGCCTGAGAATCCTGGGCAGTTCTACCAATGCATGACCTACAGCTTTTACCCAGAAGCGCAAGTAGCCGTCACGTACAGAATAAATGAATGTCGCTGGAAGTCGTCTCAAAAGATGATTTATCCCTAGATAAAACCGGTAGTTTCTGATGACTAGCCAAAAGTCATTCCGCGTATCATAGTAGTATCTCCGCCACTTGTCTCGAGCTATGTCTGCATATTTGTGTTTTACGCAAATAAGTGGACTGTAATAAATTCGGTAACCCATATTCAGAATACGAGCTGCCAAATCAGCACCTTCATGACTGATAAAAAAGTCTTCAGTATACAACCCGGTCTTTCCCAGCATTTCCGTCCGAAAAGCTACCGCTCCTTCCGGGATCTCTGTTGTCTGGAAAGAACGCTCAGCTGAATCCTCGGGCCTGTTCGGGTGACACCAATTACAAACATTACCTGTGGAATGATCAATAACCTTGAAACATATTGCCCCTATCTGCTGATCCCTCTCGAACAAATTTTGTATATTATCCAGAGCAGCGTCATCTAATCCGAGGATGTCATCATCGATCGTTACTATGTATCTTCCTCTTGCCAAGCTAATTCCCCTATTACGCCCCACTGCACCGAGATTCTCTCCTAATGCCACAAGCCTAACATCTCCAAACCTCTCTCGGATCATATCAGCAGTGCCATCGTGAGAACCGTTATCAACGACCATCACCTCCACGTCCGATCGTCGAATACACGATAGTTCCTCCAGAAGGCCAGACAATATTCCTCGACGGTTATGACTCAGAACCACGATCGTGATTGCAATCTTATCTGCATCTGTTGCCCTCATGTTCACCTACTTTATGTATCTCAATGTTGCCTTTGGCCGATTGAATCCAAAATGCGTTAGCACTTCCACAGGTTCAAATCCAAGGCGCAACATCGGCTTATACTGCGGGATATTGCTAACATTAACTACGCCGAACATCCTTTTTAGATTCTGCTCCTTGCATGACTCTATGATATACGCCATCAACAATTGAGCTAATCCCCGGCCTCGGTACTCTGGTAAGATTGTGCTGTAGTTCAATTCAACATCACCATCCCCTAATTCCAAAAAACGACTTGCTTCCCCAGGATAGACAAGCCAGTAAATAGCTGCTACCTTGCCGTTAACCAACGCAATATACGGCGTGTTGAAACGATGGGTTATGTCACAGTAGAACTCGATTGGCAGTATTTTATGCTCATGTCTGAGTGATTCTAAGTCCTCTAGGGAAATCCTCAGCAACTTGATGGAAGAGTCATAGCGAGGCCACGAGAAAGAATTCTGAAGATCTTTGTAGAACACAATGAATTTATTGACCGTCAAATAGCCATAATACACCCACCGTAGTGTTCCGTAAGTTCCCCTTGATTTAAGGGACTGAGATAGTTGTTTAATCACTCCCATCTCACTTCTCTATCCCCAATCCTGTGCAATTAAACACCTCTCTAATTAAACCATACCGATTCACATTTTTCATATAGCACTGTATCCTTTGCTTCCAAATTCCTAGCACTCGGAAATCCGAACGACGCCCTGCCTCCGATGTCATCTTTTCCACAAGCACAGAAGGCAATAGAATCCATACATTACAAAGAACCCTACACCGAAAGCTATCAAACCTGAAAACTCGTGCAATAAACCCTCAGTTGCCCTTTTCCCGAACCAATCGGACACCACCCCTGTCCCCGTTATCCTCAAAACATTGCTAAAAAAAGCTATTGGAACCGCCGAAAACACCAGTAATCCCTTTTTCCAGATTTTCCCCGCCAGGAAATAGGATAAAAGCGTCCCAAGCATTAGATAAGCCACAACAGACCGCATTCCACTGCATGCCTCAACGACCTTCATGCTGAAATTTGCAGAGCGCAGAATATTTCCTTCTAGGTAAGTCGGAATTCCAATAGCCTGAAGTAACTCCGATGAAACACTGCTGACAAGAAGCTTAAGAGGATGCGTCACGCTCACATAGACCGCGTCCGGTATCGGGAACATGAAAATCAGGAAAACATAAGGAAACAGATAAGCCCTAAAAACACCTGCCCCAAAAGCACATATGATCAGCCCGCCTAGCGAAAGCATCAAAGAGATATTCGCTAATGTGTCAGCCGCCGCTAAAAGAGCTCCCGTGTAAAGCAACAACCCTGGAACTAGTAAGAAGAAGCCTAAATAAGAACCGCCCTTTTGAATACCATCCCAGCGGCTCCTATTTCTCCAACATAACCAGAGGCTGAGGGGGATAACAAGATACCCATGGGAGCTCTGCGGTTTAATGTTCCATGCATGCCCAAGCTTCCACAAAGCAGGCCAATAGAGTAGAACCAAGCCGCAAAGGAGAATAAGGCCCTTAATTGCCTGACTTGTATGCCAAATTCGTATGTCGGAAGCAATATCCGCGCTCACAAATCTCCCCAGTTCAGTTTCTGAAGGCTCTATCTATAAATACATAGAAATCCTCTAAAAAGCTTTCTAAAAGACTTCTTGCAGCCTCTTCCTTTCCCTGCACTATCGGAGTAGACAACCGAATGAAAGCGCTGTTGCTCCTACCATCAAGAATCCTCCTTTTCACCAGGTGCAGCCGAGCCATGGTAAGGCTCCCTGTCATCAGTCTTCCTGTTCTGTAGCCATAAATTACCATCTCAGCATCGTGACCTTTTTCAAGCCTCAGTTGGGTAAAGCCTAAATCCCGTCCATCTACTTTGACTGTGATACCTTTTTTCTCCTTTATATCCCAGCCGGCTCCAGGATAGCACACAAGAGGGGAGTGAGCTAAGTCAGACTTGTCTAGGCCTTCGTAGTAACCAAGGTAGATGTTCACTGTTTTTCCGTCCCGCACGTAGTTCCGAAAAACAAACATATCCGGCCTTATTACTTGAATTACTTCAGGGCTCATCTGCAGTTCGACGCCGCGCCAACCCTTATGTTCTAAGTGAAAATCCACTTTTTGGAATTCTATTACATTGGGCTCTAATCTTCCGATCCACGAATTGATCATAGAGAATGAAATTAGCAAAAGAAGAGAAAGCGCGAATTTCATGTCCATGTCTTTTGTAAATCTCATTAAGCCAAGAAAATCGAAGCCGTTAAAGAATGCTCTGGTCATAAGCTATAAAAGTATTTGCATGACGTTGATTAGGAGCCCAGAGAAATTTAGCTCACCATAATTGAGCGCCCATTTTGAAATCATGGTTTTTCTCTGGGCGGATACCATAACACCATGGTTTTCTGGTCGGCACCTTCATAAATAACCCTTGCGTCATAATTTTGCATAACCCTGATTATCCCATTACCCAAATAATAGTCGCGCGCCTCAGCCGTTTCTCCACTTGTAATGACGTAAATGGAGCCACGATTTTTGTTGTTTAATATTTTCTCCAAGTCTGTGCCAGAGCCGATAAGTGGCGTTTCCGTGTAGATGTCCACTAGAGCTCCCTCCCTTTCCTTAATAAAGGGCTTGGCATCGTCAAAAGCCCTTAGCCAATAGTCAACCTTCCCGAGATAGTACGTTTGTTGTAAAACGTCCTCTGCCAATATCTTGTCGCCTGGAGCCAATTCAATACTCCTTACAAAAGACGCCGCCCCTTTGTGAGCGGGAAATTCCGCTTGATCGGGATTCACCGTTTTAACCAATTCGTAAGGTTTTACGAAGCCAAGGATTAGCAAAGCCATCGCGACAAGCGAGAAAAACCTCTGAAGGCGGAGCTTAGACTCTCCCACCCATCTATTCGCTATGAAATACATCCCTGCCGCACAAGAGAGAATTAGGTACGGTACGAACTGAAAGGTATACCGGGGGAAAATGTACCATTTAGCAAAACCTTCCCCTAAAAGAGGTAGCCAGACCGCAACAATGAAAAACAAAAAATGATCAGGAACTTTATCCCCATATATTAGTAACCGCATCATATAGCAAAAAATTATCCCATAAATAACTATGCCGAGTGGAAACATCTTCCACAACGCCAAATAAGGACTAGTAGAAAAATGCCCGAGGCACCTTTTCAATACTTCATTCAGCGTTACATATTGTCCTGAAGCATACATCAAATAGAACTGTACCAGAAAAAGGGATATAAGTAAGACGCTAAAGAATGCTAAAGCAAGTTTTCTCCCATCTGAAAGAAGAAACAGTACACCCCCGGTAACACAAAGAAGAAACGCCGCATGATACTCCAATAAAAACGCTGCCACAGCCGCCATTGCTAAAAAGACGACTCCCGTTACAAAGGTCCCCGTTCTTTCTTTCTGTGAATGTACTGCGAATGCCAGGGAAGCTCCACAAAGTGCCAAAATTATACATGGCAAGACTAGATGCTCGCTGAGAGCAAAGCTTGACGGAAAAATGCCCTCTGCAGCACTGGACATTGATTCTCCCACTGTGACCGGATATTGTGAGGATTCGAATTTCCTTTGAAACAGAAAGGCTACGAATGCTACATTAACCCCTACTAGGCCCTGCAAAGACCTTTTTACCGAAATTTTTCTAACTAGGGGGAAGAAGAACAATAGCGATGAAAATATTGCTAAAGCGTGAAACTGTTGAGTAAATAGATACGCAGCAATAGCAGCGGAGAGATTCTTCCAACTGTCGGCTTCGTCCCATTTGAGGACAGAGACCGCGAATAGAATCAGAAAGGAAGAAAAGAATATATACATCCTTGCCGTTTGCGACATCATAATCATCCATGGATTCAACGCGATCATTAATAGGAATAGGAGATTCCATTTTGGAGGCAAAAACCGTTTTCCCAAGAAAAAAGCGAAAAAGATCCCCAATCCACCCACAACTACCGATGGAAGCCTAATCGCCCACTCTGAGGTTCCGAATAACCAAACGGATAAGGCAACGACATAGGACTGAACGACCGCCCGTGGATACAGCATGCCACTTGGCATGAGGGGCCTTCCAGACTTCAGAACTTCGCGGGCCGGCATTGCAGTTGTCTCCTCATCCCCATGCAGGCCCACGTTACCCAATCCCCATAAGCGCAGAGTCAGCCCGAGCACAACAATCACAGCCACAAGGAGATAAAACCGCTTCCCATGCTGAGAATCCACTCTATCTCTGTAGAAAAAGGAACTATTCTGTATACTGTTTTTCATGTTTGACATTTAACCAGCGGAGACTATCGAAGTAGAAAATCGTTCTCCCATTTCTGTCGAGATGAGACGTCCTTGTGTCGAATGTGCTTTTCTTAAGCTTTGTCAGCCGCCCCTCTAATATCTCCCAAAAAGCCTTTACTGCAGGTCACTTTTCTTTCCTTTGTGAAAATCGAGAATCCCGCTGACCACAATTCATGGCTCCAACAAAGCGCCACGCTCTGCAAACTCAAAACAACATCAGAACTCCTCAGCACAGCCGTAAACTTCCTGATTCGTTCTCCTGTATGCCCGCAAATGTCGGAAGATAAGATCCTCTATACCCTAGACACTTTTGCAGTATTTACCACGTGGTCTTGTAGAGAGGACTAACAACGTGTGCCCAATAAAGGCATTGGATTCGAATTGTGAGGGTTTCTGGAGAATCATTTTGATAAACATAGATACTTCTCCCTGGCTTACGCAATAGAGGGCCGTGAATGCCTCGGACCGCTGACGCGTAAGTTCAAGGTCCTACGCGCCTTCTTTTTCAATGGCCTCCAAGAATGCCATCTCGATGCTTAGACATCCCTGTCTTTCGGGCATTAGATAACATCCGTATCACCATATGCTATTGTCCAATTTTGGGGCAAAATAAACAGGTTTTCTAGCTTCTTATCGTCGAAGACTCGACCTCCAAATATAAAATTGGATGTTGGAATTATGCTGAAACCACAAGCGCTAAACACGGCATCAAAAAAACCGCTGTCATATCCATAGAATTCGATTTTCTGAGCGGTAGAAGTCTGATAATAAAGCAGAACATGGGACAACAAAAAAGCTGACTGGGGCACGTCTTTTGTCCTGTGAAGCAAATCGCAAATAGCAATTCTTTTTCCATAGTCTGTACTCACGACAAGCCCTTCTGGCCTTCGCTGAGCATTAAGGATATGGAAAGTATAATGACGATCAGGATGATTTTCATACCTCCACCTTAGATATTGCACATCTTTCCAGATAGACAAAACTTCATAGTCACGGATTTCCTTGAGGGTATCTTCCAAGCCCTCAGGCAAGTGTGACGATACGACAATTTCTAAGTCCTTGTGTAGATATCTTAACAACGTATATTTCAATCTAATCGGCATACCTTGGAAATATTTAAACACATGATCAATTTTTGAACCCCATATTTTCTGAAATCCAATTCTATAGAAATAGTACCTAAGATTAGTAATTCTTCTCCATCCAAGGTAACGTACTAATCCTAGATAGGAATCCCTGTTTGGGAAACTGAAAACTGCTGCAACACCTTCTTTTGCCGCATCTCTGTAATTACGGATACCCATTCTGATGAAGCATTTTTTCCCCCGTTGATCAGAGCGAACCATTGTATCACAGCGTTGCCCTGCAATGATCTCACGGCCCATGAGGCTCAAGTGATTGCGCATCATACAACAATGACCAACCATTTCATTTCGAACTTCGGCCACGGTAATCCAAGCTTGGCCTTGTACATGATTCTTGAATTGCCAGTTCCATTGCTCCACGGTTCGATTTATGCCGAAGATATCATGAAGCATCTTTATGACGGTTGCTTCATCCCCTGGCCTATATTTGCGTATTAGTATCTCTTCTTGAGTCATTTCTACCCCATTGGGATTCTAAGGAATTCAAATGTGTCATGGTTGCTCTAAAACGGCCATTGACACTTTTCAGGATCGCTTAGATCGCCGTGTTCGGATAAATATTCAACGGCTAATATGTTTCTGTTCCTTGGTCATTCCGCGGGATGTACACCGGGAAGCTTTTTCAGGTGCAAGACCCAGTCGTTAGGATCAGGAGGTGCAAAGGAAGCGATTTTACCACCCGCTATCTTAGACTTATCCGGATAGTATCCACTCTGAGGATTGTACCACGCCACACTAAAGGTTCCCTTCCCTGCCAAGAGATCAACCATGCATCTGCCACCAGATGGGAGGTAGACCACGTATTCTTGCCCAGGAATCGCAGTGCAATAGCCCGTACCTTGTTTTACGTACTCACTGTGCGGGTCTAATCTCCAGAACTTTGTCTCTTTGGTGAAAAAATACGCCAAGTTTGCACAATATGTTCTTCCGGGTGTGGTTCGCTTCAGGTTATCGCCATATTGAAAATAGCCGCCGTTGCATACAATGCCCCATGCTCGCTTGCGGAGTACATCAGGGGATATATTTCCTTCGTAGCCAAATTCGAGGTTAACAACTGGCTTCTTATTCTTGCGGTCAGGGATAATATAGGAGCACCCTGCGATCTGCTCCGTATTAATGTCTAGCCAGGAATCGCCACCAATAGATGGTGATGTTCTATTGGTCACATGGGTCGAGAGCAAATGGTTGTAAGGATCCAACTTTTTTACTGTTTTACCGAAATAACGAACCTTGTTTTCCCATCCCATGCCGAATTCATCGGCTTCGCCGAACAGGATCCACATTACATTGTAGGCAGCATAGCGGGCGATCATGTATCGCAAAGCGCGCATGAGGCGGTTATCCCCGAAGGAAGCTATGCCCTGGTCCGGCCACCCGACCCCTAATCCGGGTACCATCCCCTTCGAGACAACATATTGAAGGCGTTTATCCGCCCATTGCCAAAAGGAGGGATTGAGTAGATCGGGGTTTGATTTGTTAAAATTGTATCCTCCTTCATTCTGGGCAAAATTGCCTTTCTTTTTGAATAGCCAGCTTCCAAAATAAAGGCTCGTGATCCCTTGAGATGCACGTAGGTCTTGGAGGGACTGAAAGGTGCCATTGTCAAAGCTGTAATCACCCTTGTTGTGATGATAAAATATTACCTGTGTATCTCCCATCCAAAAGAACGGTGTTCCATCATCGTAGACGAAGGCGTAAGGGTTTTGAGGATGTATGCGGATAAACCCGGGGCTCTCGGAGCGTATGCACTCGAAAGAGCCCTTATTTCCATTCAGTCCCGGGTCAGGTGAGCTCGTTTGGTAGGTCCAAATTCCTACTGCCATAGGAGCCATACGGATCTTCCAAACTCTGCCACCATCCCAAAAACCGTCAATTTGTATTTTTTCTCCATTAGGGCCAATAAAGGCCCCTACCACGAAGCTGGGGGAGAAGCTATTGCCAGGCATCTGAAGGTAAGGGTTCCAATAACTTTTCTCGGCGGTTAGGGAGAGCTCTAACAAATCATATTTAGCCACAACCGTTGCGTGAGATACGCTAACGAGCAAGCCTCCCAGTATAGTCAGCATGTAAACAGACAGTTTGATCCCTTTGTGTATTTGTCTATAGAGGAGAATCACTTCTAACGTGTAAAGCAGGTTGTTGAACATGATGCTTTCAGTCAAGCTTTAGCAGACGATTGTTCGTAATGACATTTTATCAAACATCGGTAGGGGTGCTAGTTTTCAAAATTAGGCGCCAAAACTTGCAAGGATTTCATAATTCAGTATCATAATTCCTTCAATGATTATTCAGTTATCATCTCCGAATTTAGATGATGCAAAGAATTTAATGACATGTATAAGACCTGTACGGGTAGGATACCACTCTCGAAAATTAATCAGAAAGTGAAGCTCAACTGGCTTGGTTTAGAGATGCCAGAATTCATATGATCGTCTTTTCTGTCCAAGTTTACCCGCATACCGTTAAAACGGTAATCGGGTAGAAGGAACTTCTTGTGCCAGATTGGGCTGGTGGAGTCCGCGAAATCGTTAGCTTCAAAAGTCTTTTCAAGCAAAGGAGGAACAAGTATTTTTGAGTCAAATCTGCCCAATATCCGCCAATGATCTCTTTATGCTTTTTGACCAGCAATAGAATCAGATCTAAGAACATATGTTTTGGCAAAGCGTATTAGGATGAGCTATCAGTTACCAGTGGGGTTTGCGGAAGGTCGGAGTCGAAAAGGACAAATGCATAGAAGCACCGCACCTGGTAAAAAAACTGAGATCATCTCTGCCATGCGAAGCAGAAGTGAGATTGAAAGCCCATCTGCGGCGGAAAACCCCCCAGCCATAAGAAAGTAGGCAAAAAGCCCTTCCTGTATGCCTATCCCTTGAAATGAAACAGGTAGGCGAATCAAAATATGCAGTAATGGAATTATGCACAGAAAGTATCCGAAAGAAACATTGACGACAAGAGATCTTGCAGCTAGATAGCTTATGCCGACGAGTAATATAACCTCAAATGCCGTTAGTAGTGTGAAGGCTAACAGGGCTCGGGAATGGCTCCGACTTTCGGCATAAGTTAGATAGAAGTCACGGAGCCTTTTGGCTATACTAATACGAGACATGTAAGGAAATCTACGTGCAATTCGCTCAACGATGCTAGGGCGAAGCGAAATCAACACTGCAATTATTACTAATATAGCCAAGGCCATGATTGTCCACACAATTGATTTAGCCCCCTTTCCAATATATTGCGCAGAGATAGGAAGTGCGACCAAAGCAAATGTGGCAATAACCGCTAGACCAATGAGTCTTTCCAAAATCACTGTGGAGGCCGTCACCTGGTTCTTGTGGAATCGAGAAAGAGCTGATATCCGGTATGCATCTGCCCCGATAGCGCCTGGGGTGAATGTTCCGAGCAAATTGCCTACAAAGTATAGATGTATCGCTTGCCATAAAGATAAGGAAATCCGACGTGCGCGTAAAAGTAAATTCCATTTGTAAGCCATGAGCACACGGTCCATAATGGCAGTGAAGCAGAGAGCAAATGCTAAGGTGGGTCGAATGTATATGAACTTAGTGACAACGGCACGCAGATCGATTGACCAGAATACGAAAGCAAGAATTCCAAATCCCAAAGCACTACGAATTAAGATGGCAGACCAGCGGCCTTTGAGTTGAGATTTTGCCATAGAGGAATCTCCGACGATGTGTCCTGTAGCAATAGATCAAGTCTTATGTGCTACCTGAGATGATTCATCCATTTAAGGCTGGGGTAAGGTGACGACAACAGAAGATTAAGCCGTCAGATAAATGTGGGCGTATTCTTAAAATAGGGGCTAGCAATATGTCGAAAGCCTGCTCGACCGCGTTTCCAGATTGTGTCTTATAACAACTCATGCTAACCAGCTTTAAGCCGCAGCGGGAGAGCAGTTGGCTCATGGTTGAGAAAGAATAATAGGCTACATGCTCAGCATTAACCTTTTCATGGCCTATTATGATGTGTAGCAGTCCCTTTATGGAAAACGCATTTGGAACGGTTATTAGAAGACTACAATTAAGGGGCATTTGCTGAGCAATTTCCTTCAGAAAAGGCCCAGATGCATCCACGTGCTCGAGAATCTCACCGGCTAAAATAATTTCAGGGCTCCATCCGAGATTGTGGCTAATCTCCCATATTCTTGAGGCATCGCCAACGAATAAATCTCCAATCCCCCGACTTCTCAAAAAGGAGATGCCATCTTCTGAGATATCAATGCCTGCAATAGCAGCGCAGACTCTCTCTAGTTTTTGGTGAAGAAGCTGTTTCGCTTCGTACCGGTTTCTGGTGAAGGGCCAGTCTGCACAACCAAGATGTATGACATGTTTCCCCCAGCAGAACCGTAATAGAAAAGTATCCCGGATTACTAAAGGGGCGTACGGAAGAGGATGGTGGGGGGCAAACAAAGCCTTCTTATTCGTGAATGAATTTAACGGCATCTATCAAGTATCAGTCTATTACCTTAACAAGTTTGAGTCACTATTCATGATACTACAATCGCCTAAAGCATGATCTAATTTGAGTGGAGATTCTCAATTATATCAAGGGTTTCACTTGCACATTTTGTCCAACTGAATTTTCTAAACTGTTTTAAACCCTTTTTTATGAGATTTTGCCTTAACTCGCGGTTGGTCAAAACATCATACATGGCTTCTGCCAAACCATTAACATCAAGGGGATCAACAAAAATAGCTGCATCGCCTACCACTTCTGGAGTGCCGCCGGTGTTACTTGTAAGAACCGGACAGCCACAGGCCATCGCTTCCCAAGGCGGGGCCGGGCAACTCTCATATCTTGATGGAAATGCGAATAGTTCAGCCAGATTATATATCGCAGGCAAATCCTTTGGTTGTACCCATCCGACGAGACAAACGTCGCTTTGTAAGCCCAGTTTTTTTATAAGCTTCAGATCCTGACTGTACTTCCAATAGACATCACCACAGACGACGAGCTTATGCGGAATTCTATTGCGGATTTGGGAAAATGCCTTTAGGAGTCTCCCAATATTCTTGCCTGGATATATCTTGCCCACAAATAGGATAAAACGTTTAGGTAAGGCGTATTTCTGACGTATATTCTCAAGGAACGCCTCATCGTCTATTACTTTGAAATGTTCACCTGGAGCCAGGTATACGGTTTTTATCTTGTTCGGATTCACTCCAGTGTATGAAACAATATCCTCTTTAGCTCTTTTCGAAACGGCGATGACGGCAGTAGCTCGTCTAAGATAGATAGGCATCACCGCTTTTACATATAGCGCATCCCACCACTTGGAGAACTCGGGGTAGATAAACCACTCTGAGCCGTGCAGAACCATTATGGTTTTGCAGTGGACAAAAAGGGGCACAGTGAACTTGGTATGAAATAGTAAATCAAGTTTCTCACGGCGAGCAATCAAGGGCACCGCAACCTGATCCCACATGAGTTTGTTAGGAGCATTCACGACGATTTCTTGCACGTGAGGATAGTGTGCATATGTGCCAAGATAGGCAGGCTTGCGGTACATTAGCAAGTATTGGTTTCGATAATCCAGCTCCAGAAGCTCCTTAAGAATATACCGAGTGTACATGCCTATCCCATATTTTTCATCCAAGGTCCGTAGCATGATACCTATGCGCATTGCGTCTTCAGGCCCCTCTTTTTCCGATTTTGGATCTGAACCTAGGCCTAATGCCCTTTTCTGGCAAAAAGGCCGAAGGGGGTTTCCTATAGTCCTCAAGAAGCTATAATGGCTACAGAAGGTCTCTATTTTGGTTCAGAATATTCCGTGAAGTCTAATCCTTACGACTTCCGATAATTCTGGCTGGCACACCAGCGGCAATAGCATAATCAGGTATGTTCCTGATTACAACTGCTCCAGCGCCAATGACACACCCATTACCAATGTTTGCTCCATCTACTACCTTTACCCCTATTCCAATCCAGACGTCATTTCCTACGGCGATTCCCCTAGCTTTACCTTTTTGCTTCATCATGGGGATGTCAAGTCGCTTATAGCTCGGATTTCCTGAAATGATTACCGTATGAGCACCGATGGTCACGTACGATCCGAGTTTCACCGGTGCGCGACTTGCTCTTATGTAACAATTGGAGCCCACTGAAACATTATTCCCGAGATGGATTTCAGAAGACGAGCAGGAAAGACTGGAGTTCTTACCGATTAATATCGAATCACCTACTATAATATGGGATTCTTCCCCCTTTGCATCCAGGGTAACATTATCGTCTAAGAACACATTGTTACCCAAGGATATCCTGTCAGGGCATCTCAAGGTAAGATAGGGACCAATTACTGTACCATCCCCGATTTTGGCAAATAGCTTCTTATAGAATAGCCTCCTTAAGAAAAACCCGATCGCCCCGGGAATTGGAGAAACAAGAGAGGTTAGCAACTCGTACTTAACAAGACTTGAGATGGACCTCGTCCCTACGTAAATATCCTGATACTTTCTGAAAGCAGAGTCTCCATCTTGAGTGAGTTCATCCATGACGGTTTTGTGGAGATTATTATTCATTGGTTTGTATATCACTATATTGACACATTCAAATTCTCAAAAATCTCTTGCTCAATCGATTCTATTTCCGTTTTCGAAATGTATATACGATACCAGATTTCCAAGTTGAGCAGCATCCATATTCTCACATGGTTGTCGATTCTATTTTGACGATGTTCTTCAATTAGCTGCAGGACCCTTTCTCTTTTCAACAATCCTTCATTGACTAATCTAGATTCGAGAAGAAACTTTTTTATAAATTCATACAACTCGTTTCTGAACCAGTAAGCAACAGGGAACATGAAACCCTGTTTATCTCTCTTTACAATCTCAGGTGGCAGATAATCCTTTGCCAGCTGCCTGAACACATATTTCAAGTGCTTCCCACGAATTTTTATATTGCTTGGAAAAGTCGCTAGAAGCTCCACCAAGGAGTGATCAAGGTAGGGTGAGCGTGCTTCTAGCCCATGTGCCATGTTCATTCGATCTGTCAGCATTAAGGTATGTTCAGACAAACGCGTCATAAAGTCCGCGTACAACATCTTGTCGATCGGGTCATGGGCGTTGGGTTTATTATACTGATCAACGATAATATTGCTTGATTGAATATCCTTTAGATCTTTCCAAAGAGAATCATCAAAAAGCATTCGCTTTTGATCATGGTTAAATCGAAAAAAAGCGGTTGCCTCAGCGTATCTTTCACCATTCTGAAATTTTGACAGTTGATTAATCCACCTCAGTTTTTGAGAAAAACTCTTATAAGTAAAACTGTCAGGAATGAGCTCAATGATGGGTTCTAGCAGTTTATTTCTGATAAGGGCGGGGATCAAATTATAATAATCAATAAGCCCAACTCCCATGTAGCGGTCGAACCCGGCAAAGAGCTCATCGCCTCCATCCCCCCCTAAGACCACCTTAACATGTTCTGATGCCAATTTTGCGGCATGAAACATGCAAGCGGCGATGGGATCGGAAGGTTCATCTAGGTGCCAGACCATCTTTGGAATCAATCTTATTAGATTAGCGTCAACAACTCGTTCTATGTGTTCGGTATTGTATTGTCGCGCGACCATTCGTGCATAGGGTAGTTCATTATAATCCTGTTCCTTGACCCCTATAGAGATTACTTTAAATGAGTGTTGTAATGAATATGCCATGAGGGCCACAAGCATGCTGCTGTCCAGTCCTCCACTCAGGAATGCTCCGAGTGGAACGTCACTTACAAGGTGGGATTCGACAGTTTCAATTAACTTTCCCCCTAAAGCTTCAACTAATTCCTCTTCACATAGATTGAGTTTATTTTGAAAGTACAAATCCCAATAACGAGAAATTTTCATATCACCGTTCTGGTAAATTAAAAAATGACCTGGTGGGAGTTTTCTTATTTTTCGAAACATAGTCTGGGGTAAAGGTATAAATCGTAATGAAAGGTAGTGATGGATCGCTTCGATATCGATTTCCCTGTCAATGCTCCCTTCAGCTAAAATGGCCTTAACTTCTGAAGCAAACAGGAATTTGTCTCCATTTTTTGCGTAAAAAAGAGGCTTCTGCCCAATCCTATCTCTTGCTAGAAAAAGTTTTTTTGACCTCTCGTCCCAGATGGCAAAGGCGAACATGCCATTCAGTTTTTCTACACATCTCTCACCTATATCTTCGTACAGGTGAACAATTACCTCTGTATCGGTAGTGGTTTTAAATGTGTGGCCCCTCTCCTCGAGATTACGCCTGATGAATTTGTAATTGTAAATCTCCCCATTGCAGACGATCCATATAGACTCATCTTCATTACTGATGGGTTGGTGTCCCGTTTTAAGATCTATAATGCTCAGACGACGATGTCCTAATCCGATGCCACTATTAAAGTAAAAGCCTTCGTCATCTGGTCCACGATGGGCTAATGTATTTGCCATCCGACGAATTTCTTCTGGCTTAATTTCATTGGTGCTCACTTTTCCGCAAATTCCACACATAAAAACCTCGCTTCAACTCCGGCTATTTTGTATTTATTTCAAGCCAATCAACACTATCCCTAAGGCCTTCTTCAAACGAAAATTTCGGCTCAAAGCCCAGCAGTCTCTTTGCTTTGGTAATGTCAAAGGCGTTGTTAGTATCAAAGAATTCCAGCGTTCTTCTCGACAAGGGAGGCTCGATTCTTACCAGACTAAATACCCATTCGATTCCCCACGCCATGGCCGTGCCAAGCCAGTGGGGTATTCGAATTTTAGGTGGTGAAAATTCCATTACTTTGCTAAAATTTTCCACCAATTCGTTTGTGGTGATAGCTTCCTTTCCAGCAATTATAAACGATTCCCCGACAGCTGTGTTGGCTTCCATGACAAGCTGAAAGGCTTCTACCATATCAGAAATATAGAGTGGATGACGTAAGTTTTTGCCATTCCCAATCATAATAAATCGTCCTTTCTGTAAGGCCTTATAGATTTTAAGTGTCCTCGGGCAGTAAGGACCATAAACCCAAGCTGGACGAATAATCACCACGGGGAACCCTGTTTCTTTGCTGAATTTACGTACCTCAGCTTCCCCAGCTAATTTAGTTACACCATAAATTGATTGGGGTTTGCAGGTAGTTTCTTCATTTGCTGGTAACTGTCTCAAATTGCCATAAACGCCTACCGAGCTCACGTGCACGAACCGTCTAACTTCACTCTGAGCGGCTATATCCAACAAGGTGCGAAGGCTGTGCACATTGATGTTCCAATACGCGCTCTGATCACGGCTGATTTGAAGATGGACGCTTGCCAGATGAAAGACGGTATCCACCCCTGAGAGCCATCCTTTCATAAGGCTGTGGTTTCGGAAATCGCCCACCTGAGCTTGGAAGCCCGGATGATGCTCTCTGGATACTTCCTCCGGATAGTGGAGGTCAACTCCAATTACCCGATAACCCTCTTTTGCGAGATGGTTACACAAGTTAAAGCCGATAAATCCTCCAGCACCTGTAACCAGAATTTTCTTCATTAGAATATCTTACTCCTTCCTCCCTGCAACCATAACGACGTAGCCCTTCGAACCAAAGAGGAGGAGGTCTAGTTTTGAAATCATCCAGAAAAATGGATATACCAGCGAGTAAAGCTTATATGTCTTTTCAATAGAGTTTAGTTGATTCTTGGTAGCTGGTGCGATTGTTCCAGCCTCCACTTTGGTTTTACTTCTTCTGGATAGAATATTTACATAGAGAAAATTAATTGAAAGCTCTAATAGTTCAGTAAAGAATCTTGAAAAGCTAGTCTCTGCATAAGGCTGAATGCCGTTTGCCCGGAACACCCCCTTGAGCTCCGGAATATCATACCCTTCTCGAACATGACTGTATTTCTCCCTGGTCATACCAACGAAATTTTTTATTCTCGTTGCCAGCTTTGTTTCATCCCCATTAGGAACCGTCACGATCAGTTTTCCGCCAGGTTTCGTTACCCGCCTTAGTTCTTTAGTGAAAGGGTTTGGATCTTCAAGATGTTCGTGTACGTCAATCGAGATGGTGCAGTTGAACTTATTCTCAGGAAAGGGCAAATGAGCTTCTGATACATGAAGAACTTGCTCACCCAGAAGTTCGCACATTTCCTCGATACTCCTGGCTTCCAGGTCGCACCAAGACCACTGCCCCCCCATTTCTCGCAAGTAGTAATTCATAGCACCATTGTTATCACCGCAAGTGACCAACAAACTTTGATTTTGATTCGAAATATGCCCCATATGTTTCTTTAAGGCTTTAAGTCTCAGTTTTTTCTTAAGTGTTTTTCGAAACATACGGAGTTGCCACGGCGTGCCCCTTCTATCTGAAGTCATAAGCCCTCCCTGGTGTGAACACTTTTCTGACGTCGTATTGTACCATCCTCTATTTTTCGGAAGAAATCCAAAACCATATGCATGAAAGGGTTGAAAAGGTCAGGCCGGTAGTAGATAACGTTTGAACCAAAGAAGTTATAGACTCCGCAATAATGCCCTGTATCGGGCAAAGTCTGGTAAAGAATAGGCGGGCTAATTTTTCTGGCAATCCCAGCAAGATAAGTCAAATTTAGCTGTCCTTCAAGCTCTCCGTCGATTAGAAGGATCGGAATGTGCTCTTTGTTTTCAAGGAGGTTCTTATCCAGCTGTGAGAGATATTCAAGAACTCGGGCTTTCATTACTTCTTCAGCGATAGGTCGTTGTAGGTGCCTGTCAGCTGAGAATCGGGCTAAATTCCAAATAGAGTAAGCCGTTTTAGTGCCCTCGGGATAACGCGGGGGGCCAATGAGTACAACCCCGTCTACTCTGGGGTCGTCAAGGGCGCCACCAAGCGCGTGCGCAGCTCCCATTGAATGGCCTATAACATAAATACGATCACAGTCTGTCCGTGAATGCTTTGCCAGATAATCTAGGCATCTTTTCACGTCCTCTTTTGAGTTCCAAGATACCGGATTCGCAATGTCCTTTGGATCATCTGTCTCGCCAAAGCCACGGGCATCGGGGGCAAGGACAATCCAACCCGCATCCCGAAAACGAAACGCCATATACCGAATCAAACCAGCTTTTCTTCCATAACGTGAACTCCCGTGCAGCATCAATATCGCACCTGTTGGACCTTGTCCGGTTGGTACCCAAAGATCCGCCACAATTCTTAATCCTTCATTACTAAGGATAATTGCGTGGGCGGGCGAAGGGACAGCTACTTTCTCAATCCCGTTCCATTGCGGTAATACCGCCAATTCTTTTTGAAAATAGGCAATCTCGCGAATTGGCTGGAAAACGTGCGTTCTAAATCCGACTGGATCAAGAAAACGGAAAGAAATACTTGCGGTAGCTACGACTCCACATACCAGCAATGCTGCGAACAAAAACCTTAAAAAACTCTTTTTGATGGATTGTCTTGCGAGACGACTAGTTATCTTTTTCATTACTGTATGGTGTTAAGAAAAAATTAAATATTTTCGTGCCTCTTAATGATTTTCAGCCAATTTCACAGGTACATGTGACAGGCAAGCATTTAATAATCGTAAAGGAAGCTCAGGCTCCCAGAAACGTCGGTTAAAACGATAACTAAATTCATCAAGG
>Ga0307378_10001219_pt1 | contig 42294 bp, 49 predicted proteins | sample UN1MG_FD_202238 | JGI IMG/M metagenome (GOLD analysis project Ga0307378, IMG submission 202238) | Soil microbial communities from Risofladan, Vaasa, Finland - UN-1 | ecosystem: Environmental > Terrestrial > Soil > Coastal area > Acid sulfate soil | place: Finland: Risofladan, Vaasa | collected...
TCTGGTGGTAAAGGCTTTAGATTCGGGCCTTTAAGAGAGGTGACCTTCAATCTGTGGAACAGGGGGTCGGCGGTTCGATTCCGCCCCCCGGTATTTCTACCGATGGTACGGGAACTTACCGCGAGTCCCACGAAAGAAGATATCACCTGTCTCAAGGTCCTGCTGTCATTTACAAGTATCGGCCCGGTCCGTTGCCTGTCAAGTGTAAAATTCACGGCGCCTCTTTCCGGATCCGCTCCAGTTGCCTGCATATCCAGTCGCTCATACTGCGACCTTCGCTGCGCGCCTGGCGCTCGATCCAGCGTTTCAGGGCTGCCGGGACCCGGACCGACAAATGTTCATCTCTTGATTTCAGCGCTGGCATTGTGCTCTCCGCTTACAAGTAAGCACATTGCCACACATCCTGTCAAGCACTTTTTTCAGCTTTTTTCAGCAGCCGGGACCGGTGGAACACACCGTGTCACTGATACCTGGGAAAGGAAAGTGACGGTTGAACCGGCCCCGGCGCTCAACTATATGTTCAGGGCGGACACCGGCGTCCGCCGCTCGTACGACCGCAGAACATCCTGCTGCTCGACCTTGAGATACTGCTGAGTCGTCGTGACGTCGGAGTGCCCTAAGATGTTGCGGATCAGCATGATATTGCCAATGTCCTCGTAGTAGTGTGTGGCTGCCGATCGGCGCAGCTGGTGGGGAGCCAGTGCAACCGGTGGATCTACCAGCTGGCCGCACCGCTCGAATATGTGCCGCACGTTTCGGTAGATCAGCCGACGGCCGCGTTTCGTCGAAAACAGCAGCTCGCCCGGGATCTCGAGCTTCGCCCGCTGTGCCAGATACACCAGCAGCCGCGCGGCTGTCGTCGGTGCGAAGCCGAGGATCCGCTCCTTTCGGCCCTTGCCGAATACACGGACCGTCCGGTCCCGGATCGACATATCGTCCAACCGGATCGAGATCAGCTCGTTGAGCCGACACATCGTGTCGTAGCCCAGCATGAGCATGATCTCAGCTCGCAGGCCGAAAAATTGACCTCGCCGACGCCGACGTACGGCCCTGATGACCCGTTTGAGATCTTCTCGAGAGGTCACCGGTCTGACCCGTCTCTCGCAGCGGACCAGGGGAATGCCGCCTGTCGGATCATGTCCGATCAGCTCCTGACTCAGCAGGTAGCGGTAGAACTGGCGATACAGTTTCAGACGACCATTGATCGTGATGCCGGCCAAGCCCCGTCGCATGAGCGATAGTAGATATTGCTGGACGTCGGATGTTTGCAGGGTCAAAAGCGATTGGTCTTTCTCTGCGGCCCACCGGATCAGGTAGTCAAGCCGCTCCTGGTAGACCGATAGAGTTTTGTCAGTCAGCCGTTTTGCCTCACAGTTAAATATGAAGGAGTCCACGGCTAAGGTTTCATGCGGGTTCATTTTGCCCCTCCGAGTTGCAATTACAGGTAGCACCTCTGGTGTAGCGCAACGATGTCAAGGGAATATGGTGGGCAGCACTGACAGGTTCTGGCAGTACGACTTTAGTATAATGACTGCCCTGGGATTGTCAAGAGGAATCTGGTCTGGTTTGTCAGGTTTCTCGGCAGCGAAAAAAAAAGGGGCGGAACACCGTCCGTGCTCCGCCCGCGATTTTAGCCGCGTAGCACCTCCCGGTTTGCTATCGGGTGATTCTCCCGGCTAAAACACCAAGGTTTAGCTCAGAGCTTCCTTGGGGTCCTACTATAGGTAGTATCGGCAATTTCCTTGAGATGTCAAGGGGAAAATACTACCTTTCTGTAGATTGGGGGAGTAGCTCAATTGGATAGAGCGGGGTCCTACTAAGTCCAAGGTTGGGGGTTCGAATCCCCTCTCCCCTACACAGACACCAAAGGCCCGGCGCCGCGCACGCCGGGCCTTTCCTCTCCCCCCTCACCGCGCGATCGGCCTGGCGAACTTCAACCCCACATTTGCCTGGAGTACATTCCCCGTCGGGTGATCGACGTCCGCAAAGACCGTTTCGGCGAACACATCGACGCTGAACGGCACCATCCACTCGGTCCCGCTTGCTGTGTATAATCGAGCGGACAGGCCGACACCGGTCAGAAAGTCGGCGCCGTGCTGGTCACCGTCGAGCCAGGCGTCCGCGCCCATTAAGGTGTAGAACGCCAGGTCCTGGCTCACATACCAGCTCAGCAGAGCCGTCGCCTGCATCGCCTGTAGTTCGCCGAAATTCCATTTCGTGTAGAGCGTTCGGAAGCTCAGATACCGTTCCCCGTCGATCGGGAACTCCGTGCCGGCCTGCAAGCCTCCCGCCCACTGGCGGAAGTCATCCGTGGCGAGCGCGGATCCGCAGATCACGCCCGAGAAGCTGGCCGCTGGCTGCTGTGCCACAGTGATATGCACGGGCAGCACCAGCAGCGCCAGCAGCACTACCAGAAGCAGTTTCATCTCCCCTCCTCTCATTTGTTGACCTTGATTGCTTTGGCGGCTCCGCACAGTGCCGATTTCCCCCCGGCTATGCCGAACGCCCAGGTGACGACCTCCCGCCAGAAAGCGGCATCGACCTTGCCGGTTGCCAGCAGGATCGTGGTCGCGACGAGGATGAGCACGAAGGCCCACCAGGTGCGACCGAGACCAAGAAACTCTCCGTTCATGCAGTCCCTCCCGTTGTCAGTTCAAAATGCACCAGATCGTCCAGCTGGTTGTTTCGCGTTGTCATATCTCCATCCCAATCGCCGCCCCACCGCAGGTCGATCTTCATCCGGGCGGCAAACGCCATGACAAAGCCGGCCAGGTAGAAGAACCGTTCCCGGTCCCGCCACTCGATCGGGCACGGCGCCACGTCGACCGCTTCGCTCAGCCAACGGTTGTGATGGCTGTCCGGCCACTGTAGCCGCGACTTGCCCGCCCGGTAAACCGCCTGCTGCTCAGCCTCGGTCCGGTGCCCGCACAGGATCTTGCAGTTCACGTGCTCGATTACCGCCATGAACAGGCGCACCAGATCCGGGTGGCAGGTCTCGAGCGCCGTCAGCGATTGGACCGAGAACCGTGGCATTAGCTCAGCTCCCTCACCAGACCCCGCAGGCCCCCTATCATGGTGAGCGCCAGCACCAGCAGTGTCTGCCAGCTGGGCCATGTGAACATCTCAAAGATCTTCGAGATGGCGATCGCCACCAACCCGGCGTAAACGATCAGCAGGAAGACCTTGTGCAACGCGCCGTATGCTGCTTTCCTGATGCTCCTCGGAATCACTTGGTGACCTCCAGGCGCAGGGAATCCTGATCCGGCAGATACACGTCCGGCCAGTCAGCGACCACGCGACCGGCGACCGTCAGTGAGATGTCATAGAGCGACGTCAGGCTGTCGTGGAAAATGTAGCTCTTGGGCACTGTCACGTACGCCAGACCGGTGCTGTCCGTCCGCATTCCCTCGCGGACCGGTCCGAAGATCACCCCCTGGGTCGTGTCGGTGGCCACGTTCTCGTTTCGCACCAGCAGGTAGGCGCCCCGGTACGGCTCTCCCCCGCGATAGTAGTAGCAGAAGACCGTTGTCAGCTCCGGAGATTGGGCTGGCGGGATCACTGCGCTGGTGTATGTCACCCACACCGTGTCCACCTGGTCGGTCTGGGCCACCACGATCGTGTCCTGCGGTCCGTCTTCTAAGAACGTGCCCGCTTTCGTTACGTCCACGGTAAACGTATCCAGGTCAACGGTGAAGGCGGTCGCCCCCGAGCTGCCCGTCCACAGGAAGCCTTCAAGGGCCTGTGCCAGGGTTCGGACGGTCAGTCTGGCGCCTGATACGGCGCCACGGATCTGGCCGCCGGTCGTATCGACAACAACCACGTTCCAGTTGTTCGACCCGCTCCCGCCGCAGCCACCAGAAAACTTGCTGTCCGGGAGCGAGAGTACCGTATCAACGCTGCCGTAAAGGTCCCCGTAGAGCGTGCCCCAGAACGGTCGCCCGCCGGTCAGACGCAGACCGCAACCGGAAACGCCCGTCCAACTACCGCCGTGGCCCACAATGCCGTCGCCGCCAGGTTCGGTGGCAAGACAGAAAAGACCGTCATAGCGACCCTTTATCATCGCACCCATGCCCTGTGGAGCCGAAATATAAATGCCCATTCCCCGCGTGCCTATATCGACGACCTCCACCTTGTCACCACCGATGAATTCAGCCCCAGTGGCCGTGTCACCCCCCTGGACAAACATTCCGGGTGCCCTGCCTATTCCCCGAATTTTGAAGGCGGTGTCACCCGGTTGGGTCGCGATGAGTTCCAGTCCCCGGAGCGACATGACAGAAGTGCCCTGCCCGTCAAATGCCGCCTCGAGAGAGCTCGCCGCCACGGCGTCGTCCGAGATCTTAACCGAGTTTACCGGGATCGTATCATCCCTCAAGGTGTCCGCTACCGCCTTTGCAACCTGCTCCTTGGTCAATCCGGACGCCGCACCCTGGAACCCGGCAGAGTCTTGCGCCATCCAGTCGTCAGGCATCACCGCCACCTTCTCACCGTCCGAGAGCGTATCCTCGATCATTTGAGCTGAATCCGATTGCCGGTTCGCCATCCTCTGCATGAAAGCGCTATCCACTCCAGCAGCTTCACCCTGGTACGCTACTGAATCTGGCCCGGTCCAGTCGTCCGGCATAATCGCGAGCTGCTCACCGCCCGCCAGTGTATCTTCCGCGAACTGGTACAAAGGGGCTATGCGCACCAGCTTGACTTCATCGACCTGAGTATTGGAGACGTTGGAGGTGAATCTTATGAAGACGTTGCACAGCCTGCTGTACCCACTCTCGATCCGAACGGCCGTCTCCCGTATGCGGTAAAAATTTGGCCCGGCGCCCGAGTTGAAGTATATCAGGCCGAGCGTGTCGGACGTGATACTGTCAACGACGCCGACCCAGAGGTTCGCGAGCGCCCCTGTACAGAACCCGGCACTCAGGGCGAAATATCCCGAGTCGACATATAGTGGCTGTATATAGGTGATTGTGTCGTCCGTACCTGACGGGATCGTGAAGAGGTAGCGTCCTGCGCCGGCGCTGTTGGTGACCGTATCAATGGAACCGGATCCGGTCCCTGACTGCTTGCTCCAACGACGGGCGCTTGTGGCTGACCATTCGAATCCGCCGTTGCACACAAGATTCACGTCGGTCAGGCCCATCGGCGTGTTCTGAAGTGTATCCAGTGCCGCCAGGAGCGAGTCGATTATCAGATGCAGGCTGTCAAGCGCCTTGCCGGAGCGCTCCGCCGCCAGCCCGGCTGAATCCAGCCCGCTCTCGAAATTCGAGTTGATGATCTGGAAGTACCCGTGGAACGGCGTGATGAGGTCTGCACCCGTGTTGTCGTCGACAACCAATATGTAGGTGAACACCCCGTCCGACGTGCTCGATCCGTCAAGGACAGACACCTGTTCGGTGTACGCGTAGTGCTTGCCGCCGTTGAAATCCTCCCAATCGTAGGCCTTGATGCTGGCGTCGTCGTAGGCCATCGAATCCTTGAACACCACCGTACCGCCGGGTGAGAAGACGGTGACATACACCGAGTCACCGCTGGCCAGGTCGACCGGTTTGGCCAGGCTGTCAAGCACCTGGAACGGTATCGAAAGCGTGTCGCGAGTCGCCGTCCGGTTCACGATGCCGAAAGCGTTCAGGCTCCCCGGTATCAGCAGGCATAGTGTCAGGCAAAGCAGCAGTCTTTTCACGTCATCCACCTCCTGTGAGCAGCCTCCGGCGTCGCGGCAGCAGCACCTCGCCACCCTCCGCCGTGACCACTTTTACGTATGGTCTGTTTCCGGTTGTCGCGTGGTCGTCACTGCAAAAGAGGATGTTTTTCCAGTTATGACTATCCTCGATCGGCGCAATCATAAACCCCTGTGCGTTCGCCGTATCGGTTCCGTCCCACGTCTGGACCAGTGACGTCACGTCGAACGCGAACCACTGACCGGCAATCGTGTCGCCCACCCCGGTATGCACGTCATACATGGTGGTGGTTCTGTCGGTGCCGCTTCCGTCGGCCCCGGCCGTTGTCCAGGCCACGCCGCCGGGGTCCTTCTGCGCCGAATCCCAGCAGATCTCCGTCTCAACGGAGTGCCTCAGCAGGCCGTAGACACCGTACTGCATGGTGGTCGCGCCTTTGCTGTCGGACTCATGCAGTTTGACAAACAAGCTGCACGACGTAACCGCTTCCCCGTACAGAGAGTCCTTCAGCTCCGGCCAGTCAGCGACTGCGCGGTGCCGACCGGTAGCTGTGCCGTCCTCGTAGATCTGGATCAAGTTGTCGGAGCCGTAGTTCGTGCCGGTGGCCAGCTTGGACATATAGGACGCGTCCGCGTCATGGTTCCCGGCTCCGAGCGTGAAGCTCGCTCCCCTTACCATGGCCGGAAGCAGCAGGAGTATGAGCAGCCAGTGTGTCATTGGACCGTCAGATCGAGATCTATCACCGCGCCCGGCGGGCGATCGTCAGCAACGAAGACCGTCTTGAGGTTTGATATCTGCGACCAGTTTCTGCGTTGCCGGACCGGGCACCATTCATCGGCAACCTTGAGCGCGAAATAGTGGGTTGTGCCGTTCGCCAGTTCGAGCGTCACCGTAAATGCTTCCGGCGTCCCGGCCATCGCCGGAGCCGGTTCACCGTCGATCTCCCGCGCATTCGCCCAATCATTCAACAGGGTCATTGAATCCGTGGCTGTCCGGAAATCGTACAAGGATGCCTGACCCACATCACCGTCGTCACCGACCGCCGTCCACGTGAAGTTGATTGTCACCTGGTCGGGATCGGATTCGACCGAACCGCAGCCAGTCAGGCCGATCAGCACCACCGCTGCGAGTGCAACGAGTACTCTCATAGTCTACCTCCCCGAAGTTGTCGTGTCCACTGGCCGTTTGCTCATAAGCAGCAGGATCACGTCCAGTTTGCCGTCTATGCTCCTGGTGAGCTGAGTGTTCTGCTGCACCAGTTCCTGAAGCCCCTGGATCTGCTCTGACTGCCGGACGTTGATTTCCTTCTGAGAGGCCAGCCCGATGTTTACCGTCGTGTGCCACGCCGCAAAGCCGAAGATCAGGGTTATCAGGATCCAGTACTTTTTCAGCCAGCACAGCAGATTGCCATTAAGCTTCGCTCCCTTGACCCTCATAAGCCCTCCTGAACCCGGACAGGGGGTCGAACCTGCCGGATTTCCCTTGACAAATCTCGCTTCCGGCCGATGTTTAGCATGGAGGCACGGATGGATCTAATTGAGGGCATTAAATACGTTGCTGCTGCCGCTTTTGCGATCTGGCTTGTTGACCGTGTCGTACCACGTGTCGCTCGGGCGCTCCGCCGAGTGATCGAACCTATCCGCACCGGCTTCGACAAGTTCCTGCGCAATATGTCCCGCCGGTAGATCACAGGACTTCCTCCAGTTTCTTCGCGCCCTCACTGAGAACCCGCTCCTCAGTCGGTCTCTGAGCACTTTTCTCTCGAGCCTTTTTCCGCGCTTTCAGCCCCTTGTAGCTGATCGGCCACTCGGGCCACATCTCATTCCAGCGTTCCTTGGACTCTGAATCTTGCGGGTACTCTCCTGAGTTGATCCACTGCATGACGACCTTGTCCATGATCTCGTCGCGCTGAGCCGCCAGGTCCGACAGCGCATCGAACTTGATATCCTGCCAGCCCAGCTTCGTCATGCGCGCCCCGACGGCGGTCATGAGTACTTCTCTGAGATCTCCCTGAAACCGGAGCTTGCCTGTCGCACTCCGGAAGTCATACTTGCCCTCGTCCGCACCCTGGACCAGCTGCTCCAGGGCGATCATCCACCGCAAGCCCGGGACCCGCTGCACAACCGAGCGGATGCCCCTCTCCATAGGGCTCTCCACTACGCCTTTGGTGTTAGCCGCGTCCTTGAATGCCCGGTACGTGATGTTGCCGATCGGTCCCATGACCAGGTTGAGTACCTTCTCGTCCAGTGTCTTCCCGAACGGTACGTCGAGCAGATCCACCGAGTATGACAGATCCATACCGAGCAGCCCGGGCAGGCCGAACGCGACCACGTCGGCCAGCGTCTCATCTTCCTCCCGGATGGCCTTGTAGATTGAATACGGGACGTACGCCTTCCCGATCGCCTTGAGCGGGGCCCCGTAAAAGTCCTGGAAGGATTTCGTCCCCCCAAGCAGCAGGTGCGCACCGAGCCACTTGGCGAAACCCGGATACTCGCTGTGGCGCAGGAGCGTGTAACCGAGCTCGAGGTCCTTGATCGGAAACCGCTTGAACATGAACATCGTGGAGAGGATCGGCCCCCGCGTGAACAGCGGTCGGTCCGTCTTCAGGAAACAGAACTGGCTGAACACGTTGCCACGCAGGAAGGCATAGTCGGCCGCTTCCTTGTCTGACAGGCCGCGTTTCCGAGCCACCTCGTACATGGTCAGGAAGGCGATCTCCTGGTTGTAGGTCTCCGGTGCAAATCCGTGGAACTTCTCGCGCAGCTCAGCCCGTCGCGTCCCTGCCCCCACCTCAGCCAGCTTGCCCCCTGTCAGGTAGCGTACGCCGTGTTTGCGGAGCAGCTCCTTGCCTTCCGCACTGTGATATGACCGCCGACCTTCGGCGAAGTCTGCCACCCCCACCAGGGGAGCCAGTGTCTGGAACGTCTGCATCCGGTTCAGCAGGTGGAATCGAGGGTTGAGCTTCAGCAGCCCGGTGAAGGCGCCCGACTTCGCGATCGCCAGCCACCGGTCCAGCGCCATGGGTGTCGTACGGTCGCGGATATACGGCACTTTCTGGAGGAACGCGTCCACCGCCCGTGACGCGTCAGTCTGGTAACCCCACAGCTGGTTAAAGATGTTCTCCACGTACGCCCGCGTGTTCGGCCGTCCCTCGCCGCCGATCTTCCGCAGTAGCGGCTGGATCTGTTCGTTCAGCGGTGTCAGGTATTTCCAGCGGTTGTAGCCCCGGTTGTAAACCGTCAGCGTCTCCCGAAGGTTCTTTGAGTAACCGAGATAGCCCTGCCGTTTTTTGAAGGCGAAGAAGTGTTTCTGACGCGACTCCTTGGCCCCGATCCGACCGCGCATCGCCGCCTGGACTTCTTCCCTGCTGACCTCTGCTGCCTCATGCAGATCCTTGACGATCGCCCGGTAACGCGGTCGAGACACCCGCGTGACGTCCGGATCCATGAACAGTCGCTTGTTGACCCGGTAGGAGACTACCGGCTTGATCTCGTTGCGATCGACGTAGTCCTCGGCGATCTTCGCCAGGGCGTCCATCTTGTTCTTCCCGCTGGTCACGAACTCCGATGTTCCGTCGGCGTATTCCGCAATGACACGATAGTCGCCCGGGAAGAAGTGCGGCAGGTAGTCGTCGATCCCCCAATCACGCGGCATGATCTGGTCCAGACCGGTTTCCGTCAGCTTCTCGATCGCTTTCACGTGCTCCGGATGCAATCGCTTGCGCTGGAGGCCGTTTTCGACCCGGTACTCTTTCTCCACCCGCCTGCGTACTGCGCTGCGCCACCGGTCCCGGGCAATCTGGATCCGTTCCTTCCGGTCGTTGTCGAAGAACTCCCGCAGTGACTTGGCGGCTTCCCTGGTCTTCTCGCTGATATCCGTCCGTGCGAGGATGGCGTTGATCTTCTGCCCCTCGAAAATCTCCCGGAACCGCTCGCCGACCTTCCCCCAATCAGCGGTCGGGATCTGGCGAATTGTCTTGTCCAGAAACTCGTCGCGCTGCGCCGTCTCAACCTTGATCGTCCGCTCAGTCAACAGCAGGGATCTCATTGCCGACTGTGCAGGCCGGCCGAACTTCGGCTCCATGCCCGGAATGGCTCCGAGCACGAACGACGGCGTCAGGAACCACTTCCGCAGACCCACGTCCTTTGCCTCCGGCTCGAACATCACCGTCGGCAGCTTCTCGCGATCCCGGTCCTTCTCACTTATCGCCTGGCGTAGCATCTGCGCGAATCTGGCGTTTCTGCCCGGAAGCGCTGCCCCAAGTCCACCGTGCATCTCCTGAATGTTGGGATTGACGACATCGCCCTTTGGCGCCGCTGCCTTCAGTCCGAACTTCCTGGCAAACTCGGCGGGATCCTCTACATAGTAGAATCCCGTGGGATGGTACTTCAGCCCATACTTCAACCGTTTCTCGCCACCGACTTCCTCAACCACGTCGACCATCTTCGGACCGCTGACGACGCACCTGCCCTCGCGGTCTCCTGACCGGCCCAGGTGGATCGTCCACCCATTGGCCAGGTCAATCTTGTCACCCGCGCCAAGAGCCTCCCGCAGTGTATCCAGGGTCACTTTGGTGCCGAAGCCCTCGGCCTTGAACGCCTCGGCCAGTGGCTTGATCCTCATGTACGGGATCCGCAGCCCGGCAACACCGCCGCCTTCATCGAAGCTGAAATCCTGATAGACAATGTCCGGCTTCCCGTTGGGCTTTCGTCCCAGAAACGGGATCAGGTCCGCCAGACTGTCAGTAATCAGGCCGCTGACGATTCCGTACCTGTGTCCATCCTTACCCTGAACCTCGTGGAGAAAGAGTTTGTCGGTCAGTTCCGCCTCGCGGAGCAGCCCTCCCGTCTCATGCCGCTCTCGGCGGATCGTCTTCCATGACTTGCCTGCTTCAATGTCATCCAAGTACTTGGCTATCTCTGGCTCACTCAAACCCTCTCGGCGAAGCCGATTCAGTTCGCTTTTCGCACTCTCGACCTCGAGTTGGAGATGCGTTTCGTCATACAGCTTTTGGATTGCCTGAGCCTGTTCGAGAGGTACGGTCTGTATCGTTCGCCAGAACTGCTGAAGCGTATTATACGAAACGTCCTGCAACTCGTCTCGCGGCTGACCGTACTGATCGCGGAACGCTGTCAGGTTGGTAAAGAACATTCGCTGTTCACGTGACATCACGTCCCACGTCTCTCGGAGACTGTGGTAAGAAAGCGCGTCTCCATACTCGAACGTACCAAGTGACTCCGTTCCGGTGGACCTCGCCGCACCCTTCGCGGTCGCTCCGAGATCCCGCATACGGTTGGCGATCGTACCTATGAACTTGCGTTCGCCTGCCAGCCCCAGCGTGACGAAACTGATCTTCGGCGAGCTCTTCTGGCCGGAACGATCTACTCGACCCAGGGCCTGTTTGAACGTGTCGGCTCCCCACTCCGGGTCCGTTTCGATCATGTGCCGCCGCACGCCATTGACGTCATGAGCGTCGATCCCGGTCTTGCCGGCGCCGGAGAGCACCATGACTTTGCGCTTGCCTGTTTGAAACTGCGCGTTATGGATGATCCGATCCTGCGGCTTGACGTTTCGGCGCCGTATGATCGGGCGCCCGGCCTCGTCATGGGCAACGTACGTATATGTTCCCGTGATGACTGCCAGGTCGTTTTCTCCAAACGCCCCCTTGAGTTGTTCAATCGGGTGCGGCAGTTTCGGCCATACCTGGTGGGCCTTCTCGTACATTGCTTGCTTCGCAACTACGGCCTCGTCTATGGCTCCGTGGTCAATTTGCTCCCCCTCATCGGTCACCTCTACGACTCGGGTGTTTATCATTTCGATAATGTTGGTCAGCGTCTTTGGAAGGCCAGTCTTGACGTCGAGTTCAGCCTCGGCAGCGACTTCTCCGACTTCTTCTCCGCTCACCCGGATCAGCGAAATCACCGGCTGCTCGCCGCGCGCCAGCGCCTGCTTGGCTTCCTCGATCGCCCGCCTCAGCCGCATATTGAAGTGCAACTCTTTGGCAAGACTTTGAATCCCGGAAGCTGGTCCGAATATGTTCTTGATCGTTTCGTTCTCGTCCTTGTATTCGTGAAAGAGCTGCTCAGCCTCCCGTAGCAGTGTCATGGCGTCGTCGACTGTGACTGATTCATCTCGGGTCAGCGGTTTTTCAACCACATTGAATTCGACCCCCTGCCGCCACAGGTCCGTCGTCAGCATTTTACCCTTAGCGACCAGCTCTCGAACGACCTGTTCAGCCTCTTTCGGATGAAACTCGCTGGTTTGACGCTTTGCCCCTATTTGGAGCTTGCCACTTACCACACTCTCGAACTCATCAAACGCTGCCTTGACATCACCCAGCGTTACCTGTTCGCCATGGACCTTCCGCTTCCAGATATCGAACTCTCCGACACCCCATTCACGCAGACCGTACAGGTAGCCCATTTCCTCGATGTCGCGGCCCGGCGTGGCGCTCATATACACGATCCGCGCCTTCCGGTTCAGCAGGGCCTTGTGCAGGGCCACCCATAACGCCCCTCGAGCCGATCCGGGATTCCGGAACTTGTGGCATTCATCTCCGATCAGCGCGTCTATTCCGAGATCCATGATTTTGTCGTGGAAATTCCGATACCTGTCAGCGTTAACGAAGTAGACGGTCTTGTCAAAGCCTGGGATGTCGACATCCTTGGCCTTGCGCGCGTCGGAGGCATCCGGGAATTCTTCCCGGATATCAACGATCCGGTAGGGAAACTTGCCATCGTGCAAGTCAGCCCACTCTTTTATGACCTTCTTGACGTTCTGCTGATTGCTCGTGATGTAGAGCACCCGGTTGGCCTTGCCGGCTTCGAACCACTCCTCGACGTGTCCCATGGCCACCCGCGTTTTCCCCACTCCGACGTCGTGAGCGTGAAGAAACCCGCTGCCTGCATCCAGGGTTGCTTCGCCGCGAACCACAAACTCAAGCTGCTCGTCTGAGATCTTCCCGGTCTTGTTCAACCGCCGGACGGCCTTGCCCACTTTGACGTCGGAGACGTCGGGCACACCGGCCGAAACCGCCCCCTTGGTGGTAACGATTATTCTTGGGTGATTGCTTCCGGATCGTCCTGGATAGTCAGGTACAAATCGAGTAAAGATAGGGCTGTCGACATCGCCAGCTCGTCCTCGCTCAACCCTTTTAACTTTTCGTGGTTCACGAGGTGCCTTGCCCACAGCCACTGGAACTGTTTCGGGCTCCCCGGAAACCACTTCGGTTTGTGCGGGGGCTTCGGATCGAATTGGCTTGGGTGCAGGAGTTGCTGCCAGGGGAGGCTTAGATACTCCGGATGGTCCTCCAGGTCGTACTCCTGGAGCGGGGGTAGGCCTCCGAATTTCTCCGCGTACTCCAGGTACTTTGGTAGGGCCCTGAGGTCCTTCGGTGACATCAGCGCCTCCTTTCTCTTTAATATCGGCCCGATCTGCAATTTTGTCAATAGCTTGTCGCCAGGCGTCCCACGTCCGCTTGCCTGCCAGGCCGTATCCCTCCATGGTCTGCGGCTCACCCAGGAAGACCTTCAGCAACCGGACCGTTTCACCGATGTCTTTCAGCGCCAGCTTGTCACCCTTCTGGACCTGGAACACGTTCACGACCGGCAGTGACACATCGCTTCGCTTGTTCGGGTCAACCTTGTCCACAACCAGCGTGAACGACGTTACATCCGTCCCTCTGCCTTTACCGTAGGCTCCCGGTGGGGACATTATCACCGCTCTGACCGTGTGGTACTTGGCTACCTTACTCAGCCATGGATCCGCAGATTCCCCCGGCAGTAAGGTGGTCGGCAGCAGTGCGACCAGTCGACCGCCCGGCGCGAGCTCGCGCAGATTCTTATTGATAAACGATGCCGCCAGGTCAGGCAGACGGTTCGCCTTGGCCAGTGCTGACCGACTCGCGGTCCCCCATGGCGGGTTCGTGAGCACCACACCCGACGGCGGGAACTCCCCGGCTTCGAGGTAGTCCAGCTGGGTTACTCCCCGGCCCCCCATCAAATTGTCCAGAATCTCGTACCGGTCCCGGTGCAGCTCGTTGGCCACCACTCGGCCCCAATCCGCCACCGGCGCGATCAGGTTGCCGGTCCCGGCGGTCGGTTCGAAGACTCTCTCGCCCGGTCGTACCTTCGCCGCCTGGAACATCCCTTCAGCAAGGGTCAACGGCGTCGAGAATTGCTGTCTGGCGAGCGAACTGGCCTCAAGGGTACGTCTACGTGTCGGAAGGCTTTTCTCGATCTCCTGGGCGATCCTGAGCCGGTCCTCGAAGGCGTCAACACCCCGGATACGCTCGTGGTACTCCCGTGCGACCGCCGCTTCGAGACTGTCGTAGATTTTGTCGTTGTCGCGGTCGGCCTTCAGCTCCGGATCAAACTCCCGGGCCCGCGTAATGACCTCCGCCGGTGCCTTCGGCATCCGCCCGTCCCGTATCACCTGGTGGAAATGATCGATCAGGTTGCCCGGCTTGCCCCCCGCTTCCGGCGCCACCGGCTGTGCCGCCGGTTTCTGAGCTTCCTCGGTCGGCCTCTCAGGGACCGGTCGCTCCGGCGGCTTCTCAGGCGTAGCTTCTTGCTCCGCCGGTCGTTCAATCTCATCCGGGATGTACTTGGGCTGCCCCATGGGATGTTGTCTGCGGTGATCGTCAATCAGCCGGATCCACCCCGCCAGCTTATCGAATACTTCTCGCGCGGCCTCCGGATCCGTTTCATCCGCCCGACTGCGGTCCAGTATGATGTCCGTGACCGTTTCTCCCGATGTGGTCTGCCGTGGCTTGACCGAGATCCCATCGACCTCCTTGATCGCTTCAGCAAGGGCAGGATCAAGTCTGCCATCCACCACGATCGCCCAGGACGGCTCTGCATCGTTGAATTCCTTGGAGAAATCTCGGTGGAAACCGGAGCTGAGTGTCTTGACACCTGCATCTACGAGAGCACGAGTAGCCTCTGCAACCGGTTCCTCGACCGATATCCCGTCAACGTCGACTACCGGCACTTCCGGCACCTTTTCCTCGGCCTTGGTCGGTGGCTTCGCCGGTGTCGGTTTGGGTTTCGGCTGCTTCGCCCCCTTAGTACCCTCCTCCGTTGCAGTTAAGGATCCGAACCACTTCTTGGTCGCCTTTGTAATGGCATCGGGTCCCCCTGCCATTTCGACCGTTACCATGGCGTCCTTAATTGCCTCTCCCTCGGTCCGCTGAGGCTCCCCGATGCGTAGGCCCGTAGAGGCTTCTGTGACCCTGTACAAGCCGTCTTTGCTGAACACGAATGTGCTATGGCCGGGCCAGATTTCGACTGGTTTGCCCTTTACCTTGTCGTACGTTCCGTCCTTCTGAGCAGTCCAGAACGTCTCATCGTATCCCGGCTCTGCTTCCTCTGCCTTCGCTGGCTCAGCCGGACGCGGTTTCGGTGCAGGACGTCCGGGCCTCGCCGGCTTCGGCGGTTTGACCGGCTTCCCTGCCTGCGGGGCTTTCACCGGCGCCGGTGGTGCCTGTGGCTTCGCTGCTTCCTGCACTTCCCGGACCGGTTCTTCCTCAGTTGCGAACGCCTCCATGGCTTCCTTGAGAGTCAACCCCTCGTCCTCGACCTTGGAGTACAGCCACTCGGCTGTCCGTCGCTTTAATGTGCCGGTAATCTTCCCCTGGAGCTTCAGTCCGAGCACAAAACCAGCCGCTTGCAGAAAGTCGTCGATCCCTGGCGCCCGGCCCTCGAGTGTCGCCGACATCCCGCCGAACGCCGCTATCTCTGATCCGAGCCGCGCAGGTAAGGGCATCCCGGCTGTTACTCCGCCGGTGGTCCCGAGTACGAACCCAAGAGCACCGCCGCGCAGGGCGCCCTTGCCGATCTCCGCCGTTTCTCCCCCGGAAATGAACGGTCTCGCCGCTTCATACGTAGCCAGTGCCGATCCGCTCTTCATAGCCTGTGTGGCCGTAGCCGCTGCCCACGTCGCTACCTTTTTCTCTACGCCGTTTGCCACCAGTTTTCGGATGATTGCCGGGGCAAAGGTCTGACCTACGACCTTACCCACCCTGCCGCCGACGACGAAGCTCGCCGCATCGACTGGCATTATGAGGGAGAGAAGACTTGAGGTCAGGTCAGCGATAACGCCCGGTTCGTAGTCACTCAAGTCGAAGGCCTGTTCGCCGAACAACATTTCGTGCGCCACACCGGTAAGCGATCGGTTGTAGGCCAGCTTCACCACATCCGGCGTCGCCTTGTCGATGACGTCGGATATGACGGCCCCTGCCTGCTGTGTCAGCGGTGTCGGGCGCTCCTGGATATATTTTGGCGTCAGCCACGGATAGGCTTTGCGCATCTCCGGGGTGACGTGCTCGATCTCCTGGGATATCCCCGGTTCAAACAGAGGCAGCTCCTGCTGGCTCAGCGGTGGAATCGTAAACGGACCACCCGGCTTTTCCGGAGCTGCTGGCCCGGCCCCCGGCATGAGTTGGCCTGCCGGTTGCGCCGCAACCGCCATGCCGTAGACATCGGTCTCGGTGGGATGCAGTTCGGCGTACTCGCGTTCTGTTGCCTCTTGGTCCTGGCGGATCAGCCGATAGTTGATTGCCTTGAGCAAAAACCTCGAAGGCGGTTCGAGGATCGGCCGGTTCTCCGCCCGCCGCTGCCGGTATCGGTCTGCAACTGCCGTGAACTCGTCCATCAGAGTCCTACGCTCTCAAGGTACTGATCCAGCCACTCCTGGTCCTGCGGTCGCATCCAACCCTTTTGCTCATAGAACGTCATGAGTTCATACGCGCGCGCCGCATCCGGACACCGCTCCGGGTCCGTGTAGTACCCGGGATCCAGGTCGGGAGTCAGGTCGACGGCATCCTGATCCGACCCTACCGGCTGGCCCCGCGAGTTCAAAGGCGCTGGCCCAGCTGGCATCGTATCGGTGGGGTCTGCGATCCGCCCCGATCGCATAACGTCCTCGTCAAAGGTGATCTTGTCGTCAGTGAAATGGATCTGCCCTGTGGCCATCTGATTATAGACATCGATCCCCTGATTCCCCGTCTGTGGATACTGCTGTGGTAACTGTCCCCCCTGCGGCAACTGCGTCCCCGGTGTTGGCAGACCGGCGGTTGGGGATCCCCGGAACTCAAGTCTGTCTCCGGCTGCTGGCGCCCTCCCCCACTTCCGCTCTGCGTCCACGTACTGCTGGACGTAGGCGTCGAATGTCTCGCCGTTTTGTTTCCGCTCATCAAGATCCATCTTCGCCCATGTTGAGAACAGCTGCATAACCGGGACCTGCGCCTCCTCCGGCCCCGCCGCGCCTGTAACTCCGGCCTTCTTCCGAAATGCGCTCACCTCTGCCTGCGTACCTGGCGTATACCCTCCGCGCAGCCATCGGTTGTACCTGGCGTCGAATGTTCCTGCCTTCACCCGTGCCGCGTGCTGGCCCACCTCGATCGATTCCTGTCTCTCCCGGATCTCGCGGTCACCCATCAGCGCGGCTTGCTCTTTGGCCTCCGCTCGCTCCCGCTCGTCCAGTTCGGTGTCGATAACGTCACGACGATGCTGGATATCCTGCTGCGCGGTGAACCGCCGACGGTAGCGTTCTTCTTCGCGTCGGAACAGGTCTTCCTCGCGTCCTGTCTGCCTGGCCTCAGCCTCGTACTGCCGTCGGGCACGTTCTTCTTCTTCTCGTTGCCGCTGTTTCAGGACACTCAGTTGGGAAAGCCCGTGCGCGCCTCCCATCAGTATGTGACCGATCAGTTCCGCGTTCATTGCTCTACTCTCAGGCTGCCAGTTGGGCGTAGGTGCCGTGCAGTTGTCTCAGATTCCTCTGACCCTCGATCAGCCTCTGCATCCACGCCTGAGCGACCATCGGTGCCATGGCTTGACTTCCCGCTTTCAGGCCGGCACCCAACCCGTAGCTCGATCCGGATCCGTACCTGGCCGCCCCGGCTCCGGCTGCACGATTCATCAGCGGCAGAATCGCCTTTCGCATGGCCGGGAGCATACCCGCTATGTCCAGACCGGTGATACCCGTCTCGAGCTGGTTTCCGACCTGGTCCATCTGGAATCGGGCCTTTCGCTTGAACTTCCGGTCCTCGGCGCCCAATAGGTACTGTCCAAGACCTTCGAGCACGCCGCTGCCCATCGGCAGAAAGTCGGTCAGTCCGAGATTCACATTCGACTTCCCGTAGACACTCCCTTGTGCCATCCATCCCTCCTTCCATGTTCACGGCCCGGGCCGCGTCAGCCCGCCCGGTCGTACGTCCAGATCCAACCCCTGGATTTGTAGTTCCGGCCTGTTCGCAACCAACAGGCCTATATTCAGATGATGAAAACCCCTGTTGGCCGGTGAGGTCGCGTACCGGCCATGTCGGTACTGGTGACTTGCCAGCGAATCGAACGCCAGCACACCCACCAGAACACTGTCTTCATCGCGCATAGTTAGCAATACCGTTTCGGTTGCCTGCATCGTTGATCGCTGCTGCAAGATCGCCGAGTGAAATGTGGAGTACCCCCACGACTCACGAAACAGCCAGCGCTTCTCCCATGCCGCCAGGAACGGGCTTCCGTTGTCCGTGCTGTCGGCCTCATCCCACACATACAGCCGCTCGTCACTGTCCTTCATGAACCACAGATGCTCGAACCCGGCGTGCTCTGTGCCTACCGTGTCATACAGGACCGCATCTGCAAAGTCGAAGTCGAAAATCCCCCAACCGCCCGTCCGGAAGAAGTACACGAACGTCGTGTCGGTACCGCTCAGCGACAGCAGCCAGCGCTCGCCGACCACGATGCCGACCGCATCTACCATGCTGGCTTGATCCCGAACCAGCAGGTTACGAATTGGATCCGAAAGGTACTTGTCCTGGCGTTCTGCCTTTTCCGCCCGGTAGCGGCTGTCGACCTCGTATGACACCCCCTGCGGACCCAGGTAGATATTGGCACCCTGGTACTGGCTCAGGGAGTGCGGGGCAATCATTCCGATCCCTTTGCTCGCTTTCGACCGCTTGTAAATCTCGCCGTCCGTCGTGAACAAAACCCACCGGCTGTTGGCCTTGTAGACGATGATATAGCCCTCAAACGACATGGCCCCGTAGATTCGCTCCCCGTCGTCAAGGTCAAAGGCGACATTTGTCAGGGCCGGGAACCGGGCCGTGTCCGGCAGTGACGCATAGATCCGTTGCCGATCCCAGCCGTACATCTTCGCCTCATGGATAATGGCCCCGCTGAGGATGTTGGCCGGCAACTGCCGGTCGTACATCTCGTTATCTGTTTCCACCTTTGCGGGATCGTGATTGTCAAACCACGTGGTCGCTGTCGAGTCGTAGATTGTATCCACGGCGTAGAATGGCGGGCACAGGTAGCCCGACCACGGGTTGGGATTATAGTCTGCTGGTGACAACGGAATCTCGCCCAGGAGCATATGCGCCCGGTAAACCACCCGGTAGTATCGCCCGGACGGTGGGAGAGGTACGCCGAACGTCATACTGCTATCTCCCTGACCGTATGCCCGACCGATCCTAAGCAGCCGCGAGGTATCGGACTGGACGTTTGTCTCCCTGTCCAGCAGAGTGTAGGCGTACAGATTCGCCTGGTGACAGCCGCCGGGGGTCGTACCGGGCAAAATCGTTGCCTCACCGCTGTCGGCTGATACCAGTGATATCATTGTCATTGACCCCAGCGCGTAGCCTTTGTTGAGCTGGCCCCTGTTCCATGCGAAGTCAGCCGTGTCCCCTCCGGCCAAGTCAAGACGATCGCGCAGCCAGTTCCAGAACCGCGTCGAGTCAAGCAGGGTGTCGGAAAGCGAATCGATCCAGACAATCGTGTCGGTGCTGCTGTTGGCCCTGTGCAGGCTGTCCACGATAAACAGGCTGTCCTCATTCCAGTCGTTGTGGTTGCCGCGCGTCCGTACCAGCAGATACCACAGCGAATCCGGAGCCGCGCACGCCGAATCTGCCCCCATCGCGTAGAAATTCGTCAGGCGTACCTTGCCGCTGTCGACCGGGATTGCGCGAGAAAGGGTGGCGCTACGCTTGGACCAGGTCGGCACGACCGTACTGCACGGGATCTGCCCGACCACACCGTAGATATACTCGCCGTCCAACGGCCCCGCTTCGGCAAGAGGGATCGCCAGCAGTTGACCTGGCCCGGGCGGTATCATCTCCGCCGCTTCAAACGAGTGCGGTCCACCGGTGACCACGATTGCTGGTTGTCGACCGTTGAAATAGTATTGCGCACCCAGCCAGTTGACCCATTGTCCCGTATTCGGGTAGAGATGGCTGGCCAGCTTTGTGTTCAGGTTGTACTTGTTCGCATCCGAGACATACAGGTCGCACTCCTTGGTCACCGTATCCCGCTGGACCACCTGAAACAGGAAGCCGTCCCATGTCTGGAACCGATACGTGTTCAGCGACCGGATCCGCGTATAGTCCGCCAGGCTGTCCGTGACCGCATGGAACCCATGACGCGGCCGCAGGGTCCCGACCGGATCATCGAGCACGAAATTCTGGCATCGGTAACCCTGGTTGCCGGCAACAAACGGCCAGCTGCTTGAGGTATTCATGCCGCCCGAAAAGTCATAGATCCCTTCCGGGCGGCCTTGCGCAATGAAAAGGAGCCAAGAAAAGGCAATGAGCAGTCTAATTTTCATCGGCTGGCCGTCCCTGTATGTAATCGCGCACCACCGCAATCAGGCTCAGCGCCTTCTGATCTGACGCCGGTGTCATCGTGATATAGTCCTTGCACATCTGGATCAGGACCTCCCGAAACAGAGGCAGGTATCCGCCTGGCAGGTCAACACTGTCTCCGGTGTCCGCCATTGCTGTCGGCGTGGCGATATAACAGACCGTGATCGTATCAGCGTTCGTATAGGTCGTCCGGTTCAGGCGGATCTTGCCGTTCCAGATCGACCAGGCTTGTGGTCGGCCCGATTGCGGCCGCGCCGTGCTGCCGTAATCCTCGATCGGCACGTACTGCAGCGCTTGCTCGGTGTTGAAGGGATCCCCCTCGTCGACCTGCGGAGAACCATTCAGAAGGACCGCTTTGACCAAGTAGAAGTCGGCTGGCAGCGTGTATGTGATGGCCGCTCCGAGTTCGATAACCGTATCGGCTTCATTGGACTGAGCCACCGTCGCGATCAACTCCTGCGCCTGGTTGGCCAGGTCCAGCAGCACGGGCGTTGTGAACCGCGACGTATCGAAATACACTCCCCGGTGATAGATCGACTGTATCACTTCGTTCAGGGTCTCTGCCCTGCCGGAAGCAGTCGCAAGGAACACCGCCAGGGCCGTAATGATGCAGCGTCGTATCAGCATAGATCGTTTACCTCATCAAGCTGGCTCTGAAGATGATCGTCCACGACCAGTTCCATTTCCTCGTCTGCGGCGCCCGTCTCCAGCCGCACCATCTCCGAGAGCCAGTACACGAACGCCTGATCTTCCTGAGCTGTCAGACCCGTCCACCGCCCGGCCTCCATGGCCTTTGGCGGCGCGATCATAGACATCCCGCCGTGTAGGATCACCTTCGACCACGGCACTGGCAGCTTGTGCAGGTTGTCAAGAGTTCCTGCTTCCTTATAGTGGAGGTAAGCAGATACCGAGGATCCCGGCGGAGGATAGACCTGAATAACTGGGTGTGCCTGCTTCAAGCCGCGCAGCGTGAATACCTTGGTCGTACCGGACGACGTGTCAGATCGCCCCGCCCGGTACAGGTTGAATTGCCGCCGGCCCTTGTACGTCCAGATCACCCGACCGGCGCTGTCGGCAATGTGCAGCATCCGCCCGATGTTCTTGGCTTCCAGTTCGTAGGTATCGACGTCAGCAGTCAGGGTTATTTCTAACGGATCCGGACTCTCGAGGAACCACCAGTCGGCTCTTGCCGCCACCAACGCCCACGTCGTCTTGATAACTGTGTGGATGTGCGACACGTAGGACGCGTCCTGGTTTTGAATCTTCAGCTGAAACAGCCCGGTCAGCTCGTCAAGCATTACGTGATCTCCTGAATGTCGCCATCCTCGAGAGTAGCAAGGAACTCCTTCTCGTGCGCCACAGCCTCGTCCATGTACGCGTGCCGATACTTGGCCGGGGTAATGAAGATCGTCGTCTGGTGACCGACCTGGATGCTCCAGTCCACGTAGATCTTGAATCCCAGCTTCCGGGCCTCACGGCAGAAATAGAGGTCCTCACCCACGCTCATCCATTCCGCCCGGTACGGGTCATGCACATGGTCCGTCCAGAACGGCGGAAACAGATCCGGCTTGCAGGCTTGCAGATAGTCGGCTACCTCACGCGGCAGCCCGGGGCGCAGGTTCGCGTCACGCCATACCTTGTAGCGCCGGGTGATCTCCTCGCGCTCTTTGAACCTGCTCTTGAACATATCCAGCACCGTCCGATGGATGCACATAAACCCGGTTCCGACCCCGTCAACCTCGCCCAAACCTGTCTCCGGCGGCATCAGTATATGCCGGTAGGCCTTCTCCCCTCGGAAAAGAACCTCCTTGTATACCAGAGGCAGGTGTGGTGAATGCCGGCCGCAGTAGTACCCGGCGCAGATCTTCAGCCGGTGATCCAGAATGGTCTTCAGGTAGGCCAGCATAATCGGCAACTCGTACCGCTTGCCGTCCGGCGAATCAACCACCACCCTCCGCATCATTTCCAGTTGCGAGAAACCCACGTCGTCATCAACGAAGAAGGCATAGTCCCATTCGCCTTCGAGCAGTTCGTTGCGCGCAAACTGAATGATCGTTCCCTGCTTCTTGGCAATGACGACGTTATAGCCGGGCAGCCCGGAATGGGTCAGTTGCTCGTTCAACTGGACCGCCGGCGGGGGCAACCCCTCGTAAAAGGGGATGCAGACCCGCACCGTAGGGCGGTCCGGCGGCGATCGCCGCAAATTGTCCAGCTTGACCAGGTTCATTTGCCCCGGGCTGTCTCCGATGCGGCCGTCGCTATGCCGTCAACGTACTGGGTCCTCGGCTCAATAGCCTGAGATCCCGCCAGCCAGAACTCGTGGTTGAAGTCCGGATGCGACTCCAGCTCGGCCTGTTCCTCCGGTTTGGTCAGCGGTAGGCGGTGATCGTGGAATGAGTACACTTTAACCGGCGCGTTGGGCTTCTCCTTCGTCGCCCGGCTAAAGTGATAGTCGTGCCGGACGGCCTTGGAGAAATACACGCGCTTCTCGATCGGCCGTTTGCTCGCCTCTGGTGCCTGCTCTGTCGTCGCTTCAGCTGGCTCGTCCTCTCGGAGCGCAAGCTTGGCTTCTGTCTCAGCCAGCCGTATGCGCAGAGCCTTGTTGTCCGCCGCGATCTCAGCCTTGGTTTTCGTCCTCTTCTTCTTCGCCACCGTTTCCTCCGGTTCTGTGTGGGCGCCCGGGAAGGGCGCCCACCGTTTTTCTTCAGCTAACCTATCCCAAGTCCGCTTGTCATCAGGATCAGGAGTAGGTCACGACGCCGGTCAGTTTGGAGTGCGTCTCCGGCAGGGCCAGTTCCAAACCGACTTCTGCCAGGTAGCAATCCACCGAACCGTCGTGACCGTCCTTGACCACGTCCTCGAAGAGAGCCATATCGCTCTCCTCAAGGTAGCGGAGGCCCAGATTCTCCGGGTCAAGGGTGAACCCGGTGCCCCCGTGGCCAGCCCCGCTGCCGGCAGGACTGTTCTTCAGGTCCCGATCGCGGACAATCAGCAACCTGCCATGGCCGGTTTCCCACTCCGCCACGCGGATGCCGTACAGCTCGTCGGACGGCTTCATTTCCAGCTTCCCGTCCTTCCAGTAGTCCAGCATCTCGATCAGCAGCGGCGCGCACAGGAAGACCTTCGTGTCACTGCCATACTCGAAGCAGTTCCTCACGTAGGTCAGCCAGCCGGTCTTGGTGAACGTCTCTGTCACGGTGGTGACGTTGCCGCCACCCGTGACGATCCAGTAATTCACTCCCCCGGTGTAGCGGATCACTTTGCCGTTCGGCCCTCCGGTGGCGTCCTCCTTCGGTTCCTGCCACAGGAAGGCGCGCTCGATCCGTTTCTCAAACTCGAGGAAGGCCTCGCGTCTGAGTTCCGGGACCTTCTTGCCCGTATGCAGGCGCGTGTGCTTCAGCGTCCGAGATACCCCGAAGGGCAGCCGGAAGATCTGCGTGTAGTTCACCCGCTTCCGGTTCTTCAGCATGAGGATAGTCGGCAGGGCCGAATACTCCTCGTGCGCGGAACCGATCGTGTACAACGGCGTATTGTCCGCGATAGCATCGGCCGTCGTTTGTCCGCAGGCACGAACAACCGTTACGACTTTGGTGCTGTTGTTTTTCGCCGTGACGCGTACGATCTCACCGCCGAGGACCTGAAGCATATCGTCGGGATTTATGTGATCGCACGAGTCGACGGTGAGTGCGGTGTCGCCCGCCGTGTAGCCCGCACCGTCGTTGATTGCGGTAAAGCAGGCGCGTTCCTCCTTCTCGAGGACCTTGAACTCCGGATCGGTCGTCAGCTCTTTCTTGATCGGCAGGCCGTAACCCTCACGGCCCCTGGTCAGTTTGATAAGAGGTGCGTTATCCGGCCGGAGCCACTCGAGCTCGGTTGGAACATCCGCCTTTCGCTCGTCATCGAGTACCAGGTCGGTGTCCTGGACCCCTTCAATGTAGTTCGGCAATGTTGTCTCTCCCGCGCTGTGGGAGAAACACAACGGCTCATCACTTCATCCGGTCAGGCTTATCGCCAAAAAACGTCCGGCGTTGCCTCTCACGTTTCGTATTCGGACCGGTACCGTCGCTTTCCCCCGCAGCGCCAGTTGTACCGGCAACAAGATTTCCCGCGATCAGCTTCCTGCGGTCTTCCTCGCTCAGAGCCTTCACGCGACTCAGCACGCCTTTCTCAATCAACGTGTCAAGCATACGGCCCTTCACCGCGTCAACGATCAGTCCCATCTGATAGAACTGATCGTCTTCGTGCTCCCCTGCTTCCTTGAGAAGCGTGGCAAGCGCCTCCCGGATATCGGGATCCTCGGCGTCCGGCCGCTGCTTGAAGAACTGCGCCTCGAACCGCTCCTGTTCGAGTTGCTGGAGCTTCAGCGCGGTCTCCCTGTTGCTGGCTTGGTTCACAGATGTTGCTGCCATCAGCCCGTCTTCAAATGCCTGGTAGGCATCCTCCCCGAGCACGGGGAGCAGGGCATCACGAGCCGCTTTCATTGCCGGGTTGTCACGAAACGCCTTCAGGATCTTGGGGTCGGGTCCGCTGGCCGGTTGACCGGCTGGCTTCCCCTTCTCCATCTCCTTGATCTTGGCCTCGATTTCAGCCATCTTCTCACGCAGCGTCTTATTCTCCGTCTGGAGTGTGACACTGTGGTTCATCAGATTGCTGTAACCGGCGGCCAGAGCCTGCGGTGTGTCGTACTTCCCCGCATACTTCTTCTGCGGCTCGCCTTGGCCTTCAGCACCCTTTGCGGAGCCATCACCAGGGGTCGTCCCTTTGTCCGGGTCACCCGCGTCCGGTGGCTTTGAGCCATCGTTCGTCTTCTTCGCTGGGTCACCTGGCGGCGTACCAGTCGGCTGCAAACCAAACTTCGCCAACACGTCCGGCGGTGTTTCCGTCGCAGCTGCCTTGCCGGTGCCGTCACCAGAGCCAGCGTTCGGATTTTCATTCGGCTTGGTCATTCAAATCCTCGATGTTGATATCTCCAAGGGGGTCGTCCCCTTCTTCCTGTCCTTGTAATTGGCGCATCAACTTCCTGGAGGCGTTTATTTGGTCGTCAACCTCGTGGAACGATTCGAACAGTGTAACGATTCCAGTTCGCTCTATTGCCATTGACGTCGCCTTGTCGTTGTTACCCTCCAGTATGGCCGTCCAGACGTCGTTATCGAACTCTCGCGCCTTCATGAGGAGGACTTCTTCGATAACCTTAAAGCCTTCGGTCTGCCGGACCGCTTTGACCCTGAGCAGCAGTGTCACCCGGCGGCGCAGTTTGCTCAGTTGCACCTCCGGTTCGTCGTCCGGATCGATCCTGGTGGTCGGGCGAGCCCAGAGGTCCTTGAAGTACTTCATCCCGCTCGGACCGGAGATGTAATCGAACATTGACCGGTCAAGATCCATTTTGATCCCCTCCCAACAGATCTACCGGCCTTGCGTCGCGCTCTCTCCAGCACTCTTTGCAATAGCTCTTGCCACCTACCTTTACCCAATATCCCCCATCTTGCGATTTCCCGCAGACGGAGCACTTTGGAGCCGGTCGGTATCCGATCGGCGGCATCACGTGGGCAAATTCCGAGATCGTCATATCAGCTCCAGCGCTTTGACACGATTCGCATTGCTGACCACCTTTTGCGGATTCGTCGACCGCCGGCGGGCACCCGTACGCGGGTTCACCTCTAACTGATCCAGGCCGGGAATCGCTGGCAGGCCATACTGGGACAGGAGATCATTATTGAGCGGCTGCCCGAAGACTTCCGGCCGGTACAGCAGCTTGTCGACGTTCTTGCGGTTGTAGCCTTCGTACAGGTCCCGCAGGGCGTTGTACGTGTCGAGCACCGGCACCGGTACCAGTGCCCCATTCGGCATCTGCACGAGCTGAGTCGTCCCCTGTGCCTTCGAGAACAGTTCAATGAGTTGCTGCTGCACCACCGCCCGGTTGAGTGCCTCCGTGGGTCCGCTCACCTGGAAATTGAACTCTCCGCGAATCTCATCACGGGTGACTGTCTGGAAATCCCTGGCGCCCGGTCCGCTCACACTGATCTCCAGCTCGTCCGGCATGAATTGCTGGACCACTTGACTGACAATCTTCGCTTTCGGGATCAGGGTCTGCCGTTCGAACGTCAATATGTCGCTGTTGATCCGGGTGTTCCCTTCAGACTGGAAAATCGCGTCCGAGGTGGCCGTGTTTCTCTGCTCGCTAAACCCCTTCTGCGCTCCAAAATACCCCGTCGTCTCCTCGATATTTGCCTCGAGCATCGTCTTGATTGCCAGAAGGTCGTGTTTCATCTCCGGCATCCTGATAACGTCGACGTCGTCCATGTTCTTCACCGGTATGCGCTGATTTGGTAAAGACAGGAGATCGTTCGGGTTGACGCCGGACGAGCGATATTTCCATATCGGCCAGAGATGGCTGACCGTAAGATCCGTCATTGCGTTCACGTAGAGATTCACCAGCTGCTGCATTGGGAGAATAGCCCGTCCTGATCCGATCGGCCACAGGCTGTCCGGGTCGATAGTCTTGACCCCCTGCACCATCGGAATCCACGGGTGCCAGAAGACGCCAGTTTCGTCGCGGATAACCTGATCGTCATTCGCCAGGGTCGTGATGCGCGTCCCGTCAAACATATGTTGCAGGCATACCAACTCAGGATCATGCTCCAGAGCACTACCCCCCATCTCTGTGTGGCACCGGCGGATCTCCCATTCTTGCTGCTCGTAGCAGTTCAGCGCCACCTGCATCACCTTGGCTTTGTCGTAAACGCCCATTTCGGCCCGCTTGACGAGCTCGCCGACCGGGACAAACTCCACCACGATCACCCAGGGCGCCTGGTCGATCCACGATGAAAACGGAGCCGGGAACACATCGAACGGAGAGAAGGTTTTGAACCACAGCCCCTCGTACAGAACTTCATCGACTTCGTGGTCAACCGTCCCGACGTGCTGACCCGACAGCACCACCGGCACCCTCCGATGGACTTTGCCTACGTCCCGTCGCCAGCTGGGGATCATGAACCCCGTCCCGAACAGGAACGAGTACTTGACCAGCCGGCAGATCTCGAGAAAGAACGTCGGCGCGTGCTCCAGGTAGTGCTGGACTACCTGCTCGTGCCGCTGAGCCTTCTCAACCGATCGCCCGGACGTCGGCGAGACTGCGACAAAAGGTGTGTGCTGGAAGTACGTGGTGATGAAGCGCGCGGCTTCAAGCTCGATCTGCGGGAATAACTTGTGGAAGTGAAAATTGGCCCGCCCCCTGCGGCCCGAGGTTTTCCTTACATAGCCATGGTAAGCCCGGCGGATCTTCCGCCAGTTGTTGCGTCTGGCCCGAAGCGCATCCTTCGCCCTTTTATAGCGGTCACGGATCTGCTTCTTCGGGTCGCGTTTGACCTGAAGCCAATCATGTACGGTGTTGCCGGTTCGTCTTGCCATCGCATCCGCGACGGCCGGAGTTCCGGTGTGCTTCGCCTGGAACGACGCCTACACTTAGCCTAACGGGAATTTTCAGCCGTTTGTCAAGTGTTAAATTTGCCAACAAAAGGCCCCCGGTTGCGCTCTGATTCCGGGGGCCTAAATGCCGATAAAGCAACACGTTATACTTACCCAATCCTAAACGGCACTGCCCATCGCATCACCTCCCCTCAGAGTTCCGATTGACCCGTCGCGCCCGAGTCTGAGCAGGGTGGGCCACCCGGATCCTCGCACTCCGGACCAACGTATCTGTCGATCGGCTTACCCAGCATTTGTGCCGCAACGCGGTCACCCGGAATCAGAAACTGGCGCAGTCTTCGCAGCTGGCCCTGCAATCGTTGGGTTTGACCGTACAGGTGTCGGGATTTACTGTGCCAGATAGCGAAGACGCCCGCCTCAGCCCTTAGCTTCGGTCCCTTCTGTTCGGGTGCGTGAGGCGCAACGGCCGCCTGCGGTCCCGCCAGCCTGGTTTGAATAGTCTCTGCTTCCGTGAGGCATTCGGCCAGCGTCGCTCTCAGTTCGTCAAGATCCTGAAATAGGACATCCGGTCCCGGTCCTGTTAAACCGGTGAGTTTCGCGTTCCCTGCATACAAGTTTTCAAGACTCACGTACAAACCTCCTCAATGTGTAAACAACAGGTAAACTATGCGATAAGGGTTTACATATAACATTAAGCGAGGCCCCCCGGCCGCCCAGAGAGATTGCGACCGGGGGATGTCGTTCCAGATGCACATCTCCGGCCTCGCATTCCGTTTCTCACGTTCCTACTGCCACCTTGCCCACAAAGTCATTTCGTGGCACGTACACGTACACCTTCAGCCCGTCGATCTCATCCACGCCCGAAACGATCGGTCCCCTGCTTCCGTCGCCATCATCGAACACCAGTCTCACCTGACCATGCAATTCGTGCCATAGAAGCGGGTACACGTCATACGGGATCCAGACCGAAGTCGGCTGCGACGGGAACCGCTTCTTAAACTCCCGCTTGGCCCTCAGCACGCTGTGCATGATCGGGACCGACGGGTCGATCGGGCAGGCGATCAGCTTGCGGTCGATACTTTCCGGTTGCTTGCTCATTCTTCATCCTCATCGAAATCGTACGTCGGCTGCCCCGTATCGTCATCGTAGTCTACCGTGACTGTCGATTTGTGCTCCTGCCGGTATTCTGCCAACTCCCTCTTGATCTCCGTCAGGCAGCCTACAACCGCATCCACCTGGTCGTCCGTGTCTCCATCCGGAAACATGGTCAGTTCGTCTATCAGGCACAGCTGCGCCGGATCCCGGTAGTTGAACCTGACCTGGTTCAGCTCAAAAAACTCCTGAACGCGTTCTGCTCGAGATACCTTGTCCAGCTTCTTCGGTAACGGCTCCCCCTTGATCGGCCGGTCCCGGTAGTGTGTCGTGAAGTAGTCGGGATGGTAGTGCTTCTCCTGGCACTGCTCGCCGAACTCCTCGGCCAGGTACGACTGAAACGCGATCGCTTCGAATCCAATCCGCCCATGCCACTTCCGCCAGGTCTCGATCGCCGCCGCCACACGTTGCCGGAACGACGATCGGAACTGCTTAACCTCGAGGACATAGATCTCGGGAACACGCGCGAGGGCGTATCCCACCGTGACGATTGCCGTCCAGTCATCCCGCTCGTCCTCTCCCACGTTCGGATCAATGAACGAGATGCGCCGCAGCTCCGGCAGCACTTCTTCCTTGAACTTCGCATCATACTCGAAGCCGTTGTCTTCCTTCTTGAACCAAGCCTCCGGGAAGACCGGGCTGGCCGATGTCTCTGGTCTGTTCATATACTCGCTCATCCAGACCGACCGGGGCACCGTCGCCTTACGCCATGCCAGCGCATCGTGCGGCCAGATCTCCGGCGCCAGAGGCGATCCGTCCGGAAGCTCCGCTTCGAATCGAAACTTCTGCCACTTTTCTTCATACCGACTCTGACCTTTCAGTCCGACCGGCGGTTCGATCTCTTTGTCGTATAGCTCCTTCAGCAGGGACGACGGGTGCACGATAGTGCCGACTACCTTCAACCGCGAGTCCGGCTCCAACGCGCCGTAGGCATCGGCGTAGAAATACTCCCGCACCTTCGCGCGGATGTCCGGGTTCTTGGCTTCCTTCCGGTCCTCGAGGTCGTCGACAACTACCTCGGTCGGGTGATCGCCACGGATCTGTGCGAAAGACCCCTTTGAGTAGATGTGCCCGCCGTTCCGGAGGACAATCTCGTCTTTCGTCCACACACCGCCCGGCAGCCCTTCCGTCGACTGTTCTCCGAAGTCGGCAATCAGTCGCCGATTGGTGGTCAGCTCCCGCTTGTGCCTGCGCATCCACTTCCGGGGCAGACTGCCGCCGTAGCTCAGTTGACAGATGATTTCCTCGTCGCCTGGCAGATATCGGAAGCCCCCGCCGTCCAGATGTTCGACGGGACGCCCGTAAGGATTCGTCAGCGTCACCCACAGGGGATATCCGCAACTCCAGACGACCGATTTCCCGTGATCGCGCGGCTCGATGTCCAGCAACCGTGGAGCACGCGCCTGTCCCATGACGGGTACTTTGTATTCCGGGATTTCGTACCGGTGGTAGTGCGGGAAGTACCACCACCAGAACAAATAGAAGTGCTCGGTGCACAGCTCAACCCTCGCCCTGGGATCGCTCAAGTACTCGCGTAAGTCGCTTGATTTGCGCCGGCGCCTTGTCCGCGAACTCTTCATCCGGTTGCCTGTTGACAAAGATGTCTGTTTTGTGCATATGGACCTGCCGTTGGTCGACAAGCGGCCGATCTCCCTGAAGGATCCCCACCGATCTCAGGAAATCCCTGGCAGCCCACAGGTCGCCGCCTGTCATATCCCCCTTGCCTTGAAGGTACTGCTCGTAGACCTTCAGCGATTTCTGCGTCATTGCCGCCACTATCTTTAGCCAGCGCTCACTCGTATCCAGAAACAGATTCTGGAAATCGTGCCGCCAGTTGCGGATCGTCCGGTCGGTAACATTCAAGTCCCGGGCCACGTCCGCCGGACGATCACCCTTCAGCAATCGCGCCATCGCCTGTTGCTTCTTCGGCGTGAGCCGGAAATGGGTTGTAATCGACCGGTCTGCTGCCATCACGTCTTCCCATTATCCAGGTCCGGGAACATCCCCGTGACCATCTGTGACCGGAGCTGCTCAAGCAGCTCGTCCCAATCGGTCCGGAACCACTCGATCGGCAGGCCGTACTTCTCTGCGCCTTCCATAGGTTGCCCGACGGTCTGCTTGCTCACGAGCTTCGCCGCCGACTGTTGCACCGCTTTCAGGTCACCCTTCCGCTCGATCGCCTTCCGCTGTCGGGCCAGCCGGACCATCGTACCGAGGAACCGGCGGTCCAGCAGCCGCTGCCCCACGCCGAACGAAAACCATGGCAGGCCGTCGGCATCGAAGAAATCCCGCCAGTACACGTACCCGATCAGGTTGCAGCGCAACTCACGGTCGAAGTCTCCGACCTGTGCGCACCGCCCGTGGCCTGGCGAAGCACAGATCCACACCGAAGATGCAAACTCGTACTTGCTGACCAGAAGCCACCACGCGTACGCGGGCAAGGTGCAGATCCTCACCTGGGGCACGAGAAAGCCGCCGACGAGGGGCACATCCTGCCCGGGACCGTACGTCTCGGCTCGGAGCGCATCGCGTGTCTCGTCAGGCAGCGGCAGATCGGCATCCGCCAGCCATTTCAGTACCGCCACTCGCCCGGCCAGTTGCTCGGCGCGATCGAGTTGACACCGCAACTCGGTCCGGTATCGCTCAGTGCCGGGGTTCTCCGGTCCCTTGACCAGCGACCGCGCCGCTCTGAGACAGTCCCGGCTCTGTGTTTCTGTCAGTAGTACCTGCAACATACCTCTTGCCTACACCGCCTCTGGGCAATCCTCGCAGGATCCAATCCCGCCCTTGTCTGGCACGAGCAAGACAATGAGCCTCCTGTCCTTCTCATTCAGCCGCAGATCGGCGCCCTTCCTGCCAACCCTCTGCGAGAGATCGTCGCAGAGGTAGTCCCATTCCTCACGTGTCTCGGCCTGGAAGAGCAGGTAGATCTTCGGGCTGGCCATCGACCTGCTGCTGTACACCTCGCCCACCTCGTGTTTCATTCTTGTTCGTCCTGGATGGGCTCCTCCGTTTCGTTAATTGCTCGCCGGATGATCTCTACGTTCGGCAATAGAATCTGATCTTCTATCCATCGCGGAGGCACCGTACATGGATCACGGGATCGTTGAGCGGCTTCGGTGGCGGTCTCGTCTGCTCGGCGATCTGGCCCGGACAACAATAGTATCTGATCTTCTGTCCATCGCCAAACGGCGGATTGTAGTGGTAGTTCAGCCATTCATCATCCCTCGTCACGCGCCCGGGTCAGTGCCACCCGAAGTGCGTCCATAGCCGCAGCAAAGTTGTGGTATAGGTCTATGCACCCCCAATCACACACGATTTCGACATTGCCCCGCCGCCAGAAGCCCTCTGGACAGCAGCAAATCGCTGGCCGGACGCTCGGCAACTGCATGATGATGCCAAGTTCCAACAGTGTGATGGGTGACCTGGTATTCGGGTCGAAGCAAATGAACTGCATCGTCGACGCCCTCAACCACCGCAACTCCCACTCTACTTGTTCTTTGAATCGGGAGTCTTCCCTTGACTGCCGCCAGGTTGAGTCCCAATCGTCCCGCCGGGGGTTGAAGATCACAACGTCGAAGTCCGTCAGTTCCCGGACAACCCGCGCCTGCCAGTGTTCGGCGGTTCCCATCTCGATTGACCCGGACAGGAATATGGTGTCTCTGCCCTTGATCTCATGTGGTTGCGGCCCTCGTGGAGCTTTGACTTCAATCATTTGGCTTCTCCTTTGTTGCTGTTGTCTGGTTCAGCGAACAGTTCCTCTTGTCGTAGCCGTGCCCGCGCTATCTCGCAATAATTGGGTTCAATCTCGATGCCGATGAAATGACGAGTCCCCCGGGCCGCGGAAAGCGTCGTACCGGACCCCGCGAATGGATCAAGGATAAGCCACCCGGGCCGCGAGAATTTAGCAACCAACCATTGTACGTGAGTCTCCTTTCTTGGACAGGGATGGGTATTCCAATCATCTCGATGCCCCTGGGATGAAGAATCACATTCTCCAGGCAACAGCCTTGAACCATCCCCAGGGAGTGCGCCATCGCCAAATACGTACGCCACGTCTGCCCCATACAGAATGTTGCCTTTATAGGTCGGTGGGGTGCGGCGTAACCAGCAGGTCCGAACGAATGGAAAAGAATCGGGGACTGCCGACAAAAATCGAGGGTCGGAATCACAACCAAGATGAATCACCAGTGGCTTAGTGATCCGCCTAAATTCCTGGACGGCCCGGCCGAATAAACGATAAGCATCATCACTACCCGCCATGACAACATTGCAGTTCGGCCAAACTGGATCTGTGATAATAACATCAACCGCCCCGTCGGGGATGCCCTTCATGACCTCAAGACAGTCGCCGCAGATCACCTTGTCGATGTAGTCGTCAGGCCAGGTCATTCATCCCTCGTCACGCCGTCTGTCATACTCTGCCCTCAACCTGCACTCCAGCGCAGCCAGCCTGTCCATCTCGTCTACGCCCAGCCACAGGCCCAACCGTATCCAGTACAGACAAAGGTCACAGGCGAAGATGAACGGCCACGGCAGCAGGCGAATCCAGAAATGCAACTGCCGACAATTGAAGACGCTGTGCTTGACCACCAGCGGGGATAGTTGGTGGCCCCATCGCAGAGGAACGGAAACGATAAGCTCAATCCGATAGCCGTACCGTCGTGTCCAGAGGCCCACATAGTAGCCTCTGTCCGATAAGCTACCCCCGATGTGGACCCTGAAGGGTATCCACTTCCTCATGTTCAGTACCTCCCGTCCAGCTCAAACTCGGCGTCCTGTGGCAGCCTCAACTCCGCCGGCATCTTGCGCACCTGCAGCGACGGCGGGAACCGCCCCATCTTCTTCACGGCCTTTCCATTGATCTGCACCTGCTTCACGTACGCCGGAATGTTCAGATCCCAGCACTGGTTCAGCAGGTCCTCTATCCAGCTATCCTCGCAGGGACGGGCACCGGCCCCGCTCTCACACCCGATCACGAGCCAGTCTATCTCACCGAGCGCAACATTCAGCCTGATCGGCTCGAGAAGCGGTTCGATCGACACCCAGCGGTACTCCGATTCAAGCGATATCAGAGTCGGGATCCGTTCGTCAGCGGTGTCCTGATCTTCAACCGAGACCCCCGGCCAGATGTGCTCCAGCTCGGGCGCCGTGCCGAACAGCTCCCACTCCACTGATTGCCAAAAGCCGATCATTGACCTGGCGCGCTTCGTCAGCAGGAGAAACCTATGCTGTGGTGCCCCGGCCATGGTGGCGAAGATCTCAGAGCGGACCTCATCCGATACCAACGGATGAAACGGGTCGCCCATCGAGCAGACGAGCATTCGCTGCGGCTTTCGCCACCCGATCGGTTCACGAAGCCGATCCCGATGGACCGTCACCTTGAACGGATGGTCGCTGTCGTACCGCGCGCACTTCCGCAGCCGGGTCTCGGCGTAGCGTTTAGCGTAGCAGTTGTCGCAGCCTCGACTGACCCAGGAGCACCCGGTCACCGGGTTCCACGTCCGTGTGGTGTACGGTATGCTCATCTGTGCTGCATCCTCCTGACCGTCTCGTCTTCAAACCATTGGTAGGCTATCCGCTTTCGCGACGCGACATCCCCGATCATCATGGCGTAGTTCGCCACATCCACGGCCTCCGCTCGCAGCTCAGATGCTGATCGCTCCGCCACAATTGCGAGTGAGAGTTCCAAAATTTTGTTGCGTAGCCTCAAAACCAGATACTCCGTCCGGCACGTGCTCCAGTGAGTTTTGTGGTCGTGGCGCCGGAGTGTCGTTTCCATGTCGTGTGCGAAGTCCAGCAGCTCTGGCCGTAGATAGAAGGCAGTCCTCAGCCGTTTGATGAATCTCATCCCTTCCTCCCTTCAACCATCGCTCGAAACATCGAGAATTCGCGCAACCACCTGCGGTACGATGCCGTCGCCAGAGCAGGTATCGCGGTCCATCCCATTGGCCACCCCATGTACCAGTCTTGCCAGTCGGGGTTCACGATTCCACCAGCTGGAGACCAGTTCGCCAGGAACCCATCCAGGCACTTGTGTTTTTCCCGATGAATCTGACTTTTGCTGCCGCGCGGTCCCGTGCCGCGATAGTCGGCAGCTCTCGGCGTCGGTGCCAACCGGCGCCGCTTGTGCAGGAATGTCAGGAGATCGTCGGCGCCGCTCGCTGCTCGATTCGCACGGGCATAATCCGGTCCACTCGGATGGCTCTTGGGGGTGGGCCAGTATCCAGACGCGCGTCCGCCGGTGCCAAGCCCCAACGAGCGCCGCTGAAACACAATCCCATTCACAGTCATACCCGCTCTCGGCCAGGTCGCCGAGAATGGTGCCAAAGTACCGGAAGCTAAGGAGCCTTGGAACGTTCTCCAGCAGCGCATACTCCGGTCCCACCACGCGAATGGTTCGTAGGACGTCCGGCCACAGGTTCCGGGGGTCATCTTCTCCAAGTTGCGGCCCGCTCTCAGAGAAAGGCTGACAGGGGAAGCCGCAGGTAACGATGTCAACCAGTCCCGATAGGCTGCTCCCATCGAAGGATCTGAGGTCACTGTGAATTGCGGCATCGTCCAGATACCCTTGCCATGCACGCGAGACAAGAAGCGCCTGACGGTACGGCTCCGCCTCGACGTACCCGACCGTCCGGTATCCTGGCACGATATGTCTGAGCGCAAGGCTGAACATACCGCTGCCGGAACATAGATCCAGGCCATTCACAGTTACCTCACGTGCCCTCTCATCTCGGCCACAAGCCGTCTCAGCCTCTGACCGCTCACGGGAACCGCGCCGGCCTTGATAGCTCTGCGCCGCCAAGACTGGCAGACATCGTAGTGGTCGTTGTGCCGCCATTCCGGGCGCAGACCCAGCCGCCCCGCAAACAGGTCCAGCTCGTCAGGATCCGCCGGACAGGCAAACAGGTGACTCATCACGAACCTGCCGTAGCGATTCCTGGCCTCGTCGACGTAGATCACAACTTTCCTCTGAACCGCACGGGTAGCATGGTTCTCCCCGGCCACTGTGCCACAGCATTCACGTACTCCCCCTCATGCTTCCGTTCCGCCAGCTCCTTGCGGAACCGCTTTCGCGTTCCCTGAGAACACCGGCTTGGGTGCGGTCTGAACAGCAGGAACACATACGGCTGGCCGTTGGCGATGTCCGCTGACTTGGGCACCTGCTTGCACTCCAGCTCGATATTCCCGTCGTTGTCGTCGTAGATCACCTCCTGCCGCACCAGCGCATCCAAGAGCAGTTCATCGACAGCCACGTACAGGTTCTTTTTGTCCTTGAACCTGCGCTTCCGCGCCACCGAGACCTGAATCTCAGTCCGCTTTCCTTGCCCGGCCTGCTGTCGCTGAAGCTCCCACAGGACCATGCGTAGATCACCCATGGTGCAGATCTTCAGGAACCACACCCGCTGCGCCATCTTCTTCCGTCGGTTCGAAGCGATCGACACCGACCTATTGAACCGCGCGCTACGCAGTGTCGGCAGCTCGCCGTACAATGTCACTGAGACGCTCGAGATCTGACCGTCGTCATCCCTGACGATCGTCGCCGATCCTTCCGGCCCGGTCAGAGTCCTCACTCTTGGCATATCGTTCACTTGTCATCCTCCCAACCGTTTTGTTTGACACCGGCTTGCCTGTCGCGCTGCGAAGAAGGTGTAGGTGTAGAAGGAGGTATAGAGGTAGAAGACGGGCGGTCGAGCCGTGGAATCGCCGGGGAATTTCCGGGAAAGACCAGGGTCGGACCACGGCTTTTCCGTGGTCGCGGAGGCGGGATAATCGACCGTGCCTCTTTCGGATGAATCGGCTGGTGCTGGGTGAAGTTGATTATCTGAATGTACCGCCGTTGCCCCACGCGATAGCGTTTGACGAACCCCCCCCTGTGCAGGTCTGACAGCAACTTATCCACATTTACCTCTGGATTGTGCGGGAAAATGTTCCCGTGGATGGTCGCTACGATGTCTTTCAACAGTCCCGCCCGGTCGGCCAGGCACCACAGCCCTTGAAACAGCCTGCCTGCCGCCCATCCCAGCCGCGCCAGCTTCTCATTGCTGAAGAACCCTGGTCGAATGATCCTCGATCGCATCGTACCCCTCTACTCAGTACCGTTGACGGTTCCGCCGGTAGAACATTGGCTCCCGGACCGGCCGCTCTGCCTGCTCGCGCCGGTAGGCGCTCAGTGATTGCTCGTCCTCGTCCGGTCGCCGCCCTGATCGTCCGAAACAACAGCAGACCGGATCCGGATATCCCCATAAGGCCTTGCGCACTATCCGCCAGGCTGCCTGTCGCTCCCGGTGTCGATCGAGAATGGTGCTGCGACGAGCCTTCACTCTCAGTTGAGCCTCCTGTCCATGTCACCCATCTGCTTCGCCGCCCAGCAGATACTCTGTGTGACTGCTTTGGCCCTGACCAACGACGATGGAGCTCGCAGTTCTCGACCACCATCCAGCCAACCGAGCGTGAAGGCCCTCAGGTTGCACTGTGGTTTCCGGTCCGCCAGAACGATATAGATGCCCGTCGCGTGGTCCAGGTCGCAGAACATGGCATGATCCGGAGGAATCCGTCCAAGCGCATACCCCAGGTTCCACTCCGGCAACCGGCGCAGTTCGTCGATCTGATCGCGTTCCATTTTGGGGAAATGTTCTCTGACTTCTTGTAGCGTAAGCATCCATGCTCCTTTCGTGCGTCCATGCTGTGTTGTGTGCACGGGCACGGAGTCCAGAATGGGGGACTTTTGGGTGACTGGCTCTCCGTGTCCCGCGCACCAAACACTGTCGATTAGGTTCTGATTCCAGCCTCCCGCGCGATCGCCCTGCGCTCCATCCTGTCCAGCAGTAGATTCAGCCGGAGATCCGCTCGTGCAATCATCGGGTGCGATCGCCGCTCCAGACGGTAGTCAACGAACAACAAGTCTTCCGCCGCCCTGGTCACCGATTGACGTAACTGTCTCAGCGAGTCCTTGCGCACACGCCAGAGCCCGGTGACCTGATGGTGCACCAGTTTGCTGTCCATGTGGCATATCACTGTGGCTCCCGAATGATGCTTGCGGCAGTGTATCAGCCCGCAGAGCAGAGCCGTGTACTCGGCCTCGTTGTTCGTGCCTGGCTTGACCGGGGAAGCGTGCTCGTGAATCACGTACCGTGCGCGCACAACGACCACTCCGATCGCCGACGGGCCGGGATTGCCACGGCTCCCGCCGTCAGTGAACAGATCGATTACTTCCCTGCTCATGGGATCGCCTCGATGTTGAAAATGCTAACCCCTTCTCTCATCGCGTCATACCCCATATAAGACCGGAAAAAAACGGAAATTTCGGAAATTGGTGCCGGGCCGGACGGAACACACGTTGGTATGGTCTAAGGAAAGGATCGTGTGATGCTGATTTGTCCGGTCCCGGCATATTCACTCTCTCACTCTGTCGCGTTCAAGGCTATCCCTGCGCGCCGCCCGTTTCCCCATCTCCCGCGCCGCCCTGGTCGGCACCAGTGTCGGCCGGACCTTGGCCGGTCCAAGCAGATCCAGACTCACCCGCCGCTTGCCCTCGTTGACGTAGCACACCCGGTAACGCAGTTCGCCGATCTCGACGATGTCACCCACCTTCGGCAGATCACTCATCGCACTGTTCGTCATCTTCCTCCACCTCAGGCCCGAACGGGTCCGGGCACAGCAGCTTCTCTGCCTCTGACAGGGCTGCGTAGTTCCGCTGGCACTTGGCGCACTGCTTGTGCCCCATATACACATTGTCAGTGTCCCACATGAGCGGTCCGGCCAGATTGTCGCCGATCCGATCCTGGCAACGGGTACAGATGACGTAACCGAAATGGTGGTCGCGGACCCTGGCATGATCGAACACCTGGCAGAATATCCTCGCCAGCTGCTCCCGCTTGACCTTCTCAGGGTCGATCGTGACGCCCTTTTCCGCCAGCAGCCTCAGTGCGCTGGCTATGTCCTGATCGTCATGGCTCATTATGATTCCCGCTTAGGTTGGCCGACCACAGTCCAATGGATTCCATCATTGCCGGGGAAGGCCAAACTCAAACGCTGACGTAATCCCTCCTCGAACGCCCTGCGAGCGAAGTCAACGTCCGCATCCCCCGGATATCTCACCTTTGACGGTTCTGTTGTGCATGGAAAAGTAAACTCGATTTGACAGAACCATATTTCCTTGTTTGGCAGGTCGGCCATCTCGCGCTCAAGTACGGCAACGCGCTTCGTCAGTTCTTCCATCGCTCACCTTCTCGCTCCATTCGTCCGGCCAGGGCCGCGAACCGTCCCAGGGGGGATCCAAGGGACGGCCACGGCCCCCACTCCGGACGTTTTCTCCTATTGTGTGGCTGCTGGCTCCGCTGCCTGCTCTCCTTCATGCTCGATCCGCTCGATCTCTCCGTCCAGCCAGTCCACCTTTCGCTGAAATGTGGCAACCGTCTTGGCGTATTTGCTCCGTTCGTTTTTCAGGTTGGATAAATCTCCCGAGACCCGCTTGATCTCTGCGTCCAGCCACTCCACCTTTGGTCGGAACACACCAATAGATCTCTGGTAATGGCTCCGTTCCTCTTTCAAGTTCTCCAGATATCCCATGGTCCACCTTTCGTTTTTGCGGCGCCGGGCGGCACCCTTGCCCTGATGTCATTCCCGATGTCTACCGCCCGGCAACCTGTCTCAACCACCCCGAAGGTGCGGCAGTTTTCGCTGCGTCGGCTCTCGTCCCCAGGTCGGGTTCCCCTCAGACCTGCTCCACCTGCGCGGGACGAGGAGCCGACGCGCTTCCCTCAGCCTTGCCAGCCGCTGTCTTGACCCGCTGTCTCTTCCCAGCTGCCTTCGGCTTCGGTTTCACACCTGTTGGCTTCGCTGCCTTCGGCTTTGCCTCCGTTGGTTTCGCTGCCTTCTTCATCTCCCGGTACGTCTTGGTCAGATGATCGAGATACTGCGTGAGCTGCTCTGTCGACGCCTCACCGAGGTTGGTGGTCTCCAGGTGCTCAAGACGAGCTGCGTCTGCCGCCTTCGAGATCGGATACACGAGCTGCTCGCCGTTGCTGATCCGCCCGACCAGCCTCACCAGTTCCGTGAGCCGATTGTTGGCTTCTTCCAGTTGCCCCTTGTTCATGCGCGAGATCGCGAGATCGGACGTCTCGCCGAAATACGCCTGCTGCATGAGCGCCAGCCGAAGTGACTTGGCGTCCTTGGCGGTTCCGGCCGCTACCTGATCCAGCAGTGCATTGTTCCTCTCCAGCAGGATCTTACACTGGTCCCGCTCGGCGCGGTGATTGTCTTCTTCACCGATCAGATCCCAATCGTCACCCGATGTGGTCTCCGTCGGTTCTGCGACGTCTGAGAGCAGGAACTCGACGACCGGTTTGAAGTCCTCGTAGGTCGGATCCCGGAAAACCTTACCATCGATCAGGTCCGCCCGATCCTTGATGACCGTCGCCTCACGCCAGACCTCTTTGTTCGGCCCCAGCAGCCGCTCGTATCGCTCCATTCGGATCAGGACATCGGGTTCGTACGCCGTCTCCCCCTCGACCTTCATGCGGACGCCGTCCTTGATGAGTTCGCGCTTGCCCGTCTCCTCATTGACCTCGTAGGAGTACGTGTACCCCTCGCGGCCGCTGAACCCCACGTGGGCGCGAATCAGCACCAGTCGGTCGCTGAACTCGCGTTTCCACGTTGGCTTCAGGAAACCCCAATCCTGAAACTCGATGCGGTTGCGGCCCTTCTTCTGCTGGTAGGCCTGAAGGAACCCCTCGTAGACGTGCGTGATGGAGTCGATGAGGAGGATCTCGGCGTTGCCTGCAGCACAGTAGTCCATGGAGTCGATGAGATCCGAAAGCGAGCGGGAGTCCTTCAGCAACACCGGTATCCCGCGCTCCGCAAAGAACGGCCGGAGGAACTTGGCACTCCGCTCCGTGTCAAAGATAACGATCGGCTTCTTACTGCCGATCCGCTCGTACAGTCCGGCTGCGATCAGAGCAAGGGTGTACGATTTGCCGGACCCTGCCTGGCCCTGCACCGCAACCTTCAAGTACGGTTGCGTGTTAGCCAGGTCCGTAAAGAAATTGTCGTATTTAGCCATCTTTTTCGCTCCTTCGTCATGCTTGAGACTCGTGCCCCGCTTACCCCTTTTCGACCGGTTCGACTTGAGACGTGCCATCCTCGCCGTCTATCTCGGCGATCTGATCCCAAGCGACCGGCTTGGGCACCGGTCGGTCCTGGATGCTGATGCTGACGTTCCGCTCGCTGGTCAGGTCACAGCCGGTTTCCTGTTCGACCAGCTCCAGCAGCGCGTCAGCCGCATCGCCGTCCACCTGGACCGAGCAGTCTGTGTTCAGATTCGTGATTTCAATTCTGCCCATCTTCATCGTCTCCTTGCGGGCCGTTTGCCGCAACCCCGTCAGCAAACGGCCTTATTAGTGATCTGGAATCAGTCACGCGATCACCTACCTGCTAATCAGTTGTGCCCACCATATTCCGGACCTACCGCGTCCACGCGATCAAGCCTATGTGCTTGAGCGCGAACAGGATCAGGTGCGTCCCGAAATACAGTATTATGGATATGATTAGAGGTGGGAACAGACGGTCCGAGAAGTCAGGAGTACGTGTTGGTGCGGAAAGACCCTCTAATCGCCTAAATGGATGGTGTTGCATTCGCAGTCACCCCTCTCTGGTGGTAAAGGCTTTAGATTCGGGCCTTTAAGAGAGGTGACCTTCAATCTGTGGAACAGGGGGTCGGCGGTTCGATTCCGCCCCCCGGTATTACTACCGATGGCGCGGGAACTTACCGCGAGTCCCACGAAAGAAGATATCACCTGTCTCAAGGTCCTGCTGTCATTTACATATATCGGCCCGGTCCGTTGCCTGTCAAGTGTAAAATTCACGGCGCCTCTTTCCGGATCCGCTCCAGTTGCCTGCATATCCAGTCGCTCATGCTGCGACCTTCAGTGTGCGCCTGGCGTTCGATCCAGCGCTTCAGAGCCGTCGGGACCCGGACCGACAAATGTTCATCTCTTGATTTCGGCTTTGGCATTGTGCTCTCCACTTACAAGTAAGCACATTGTCACACATCCTGTCAAGCTCTTTTTTCAGCTTTTTTCAGCAGCCGGGACCGGTGGAACACGCCGTGTCACTGACATCTGGGAAAGGATATGAGTGACTGGACAGATCCGGCCCCGGCGCTCAACTATATGTTCAGGGCGGACACCGGCGTCCGCCGTTCGTACGACCGCAGAACATCCTGCTGCTCGACCTTGAGATACTGCTGGGTGGTGGTGACGTCCTCGTGCCCCAAGATGTTGCGGATCAACAGGATATTGCCAATGTCCTCGTAGTAGTGTGTGGCTGCCGATCGGCGCAGCTGGTGGGGAGCCAGTGCAACCGGTGGATCTACCAGCTGGCCGCACCGCTCGAATATGTGCCGCACGT
>Ga0307378_10001220_pt1 | contig 42293 bp, 28 predicted proteins | sample UN1MG_FD_202238 | JGI IMG/M metagenome (GOLD analysis project Ga0307378, IMG submission 202238) | Soil microbial communities from Risofladan, Vaasa, Finland - UN-1 | ecosystem: Environmental > Terrestrial > Soil > Coastal area > Acid sulfate soil | place: Finland: Risofladan, Vaasa | collected...
TTCAACGGCCTTTCTAAGCAAATCGTCCACCAAAGATACTATATCTCCTGCGTCTGTTATCTGCTTGTTAGAGTCGTTATTACGATGGTTTGTATTCATATTTTCGTGGTTAGTTTTTGACAGATTATCAATTCTAAACATTAATTTCGAAATATTAGACGCAACGGCATAACAAAACGTTATCTAAAAAAAACAAAATTTTTACCATTTTCCACAAAATATATGTTAACATATTGTTATGCTCTGCGTCTTAATAGATAGAACAGGGTAAGAAGATTGGAATGGGCGCTTATGCTTGGTAAGACCGTAAGTTACGGATCACTTTGGGATTTTGCTGTCCCTGAGACCATCGCCGAGAGCCAAAGGTGGGTACTATCTGCAATGCAGAGGTATGGTCAGGAACTTGTGACTATGCTCTGGCGAATACTGGGGAACGAGCAGGATGTTTGCGATGCCTACCAGGATACATTTCTGCAATTGGCCCATTATGAAGGGGGAAAAAAACCTGAATTTATAAAAGCATACATCTTCCGTGTAGCGAACAATGTAGCGATCTCAATGTTAAGACGCAGGATCGCTGAGAGAAACAGGTTATCCATGCCTGTAACAACCAGAAAAACCGCAAGCTCGCCCCTTAAGGAGCTTGATTCCAAATATTTACAGGAAACTTTAAGATGCTGTATAGCCAACCTGCCTGAACATCTCAGGAATGTGGTAACGTTACGCGACCTTGGGGAATTATCTTATGCTCAAATAGGCAGGATATTAGGGATAACAGCGGCAACGGCGAGGGTTTACAGATGTAAAGCAATCCAATTATTGGCAGTATGGATGGGTAAAGAAGAATAACAATGATAAATATAAAAACAAATAAATGCCGGCGAATCAGAACCTGGTTGTATACAGCTATCAACAATCATTTTAGCTCTGATGCAGACTGGTTACAAAATCATATTTCAATCTGTCCGAGATGTCAGCGGCGATTTGTCTCCGCTGGCCAGGTTAATCTTGCACTGTCACTTCTAAAATCCCAGTCCCATCGGCTCGATTTATTGAGGTGTGCAAATTCACAGGCAATCAGCGTACTGAAGCACTGTCTTCGTCAGGCGCCGAAAGCGACGGAGCTCAAGACAGTTATGCCTGAGCCAAAGCTGCTGGAAAGGTATGGTCTATATGGGCACTCTGTAGCGAATTTTGCAGCCTGCATTGCAATTCTGTTTCTTATGAAGATTGGTGTTTTTTCGTCTATGGATACGTTCCATACACAAGGTCAAAACGTCATTAAGCAGTATTATGCAAGCCGGATTGGCGAAGACCTGGCGGATGAGATTTTCTCGCAGGATACGAAGCAATTACCTTCTGCAAATTCCAACAGAGCTCCCACAGCTTAGTTGACTGACATTTTGATTTCAAGATTGCGGACCAGGACAACCAACCACGTGTACTCCAAATAGCTCCGATAATCATTTCGATACAAAATCTTCTCTTGCTGTTTAATGCAAAGTTCTATCGGTCGCAGAAAAAGTATCTTTATTCTGCCGCAAGTCGATTTGATTAGTCACGAATTATTACGTATATTTTATTTAACGGTTCTCACGGAGGGATTCGTTCGCTCATCGGCATTGGTTATAAAGGGGCTCAATTTGAAACGCCCCATCGTTGGCCAACTGAAACCGGAGCGTTTGATTAAATTTGCAGGTATGGAACTGCTTATTTTGAGGCTGTATAGATTATGGCACGCATTTTTGGATTTAGACTTAAAGAGCAACGGTCCGGCGAGAATCAAATTGACGGCCATTCAGATAATGGCCACGATGAAGAAATTAGCGGCCTGTCGCAGTTGTATTGCCCAGAACAGAACAATGTAGTCCATGTCCGGGATGTGGCTGATGTCCTCTCTGAAATGGGAAAAATTACTTCGGACCAGCTTTCCGAACTAAGAAGGGTACAGGAAAAAAGAACAGGTTGCGACATCTGTCAAATAATCACGGAATTGAACTTCGCCGTTGAACCGGATATTTCAATGGCCCGGGCGAACTTGTATGGATTCAAGTTTTGCAGGCTCGAGCCGGAACAGGTTGACAAAAATGCATTCAACAAACTTGAGATCGACTACATAAAGAGCAACCACATTATGCCCATAGCCGTACGGGACGAAACCCTCGTAGTAGCGACAAGCCGTCCCGCCGACCTTTTTGTCATTGAGGATGTTAAAAGACAAACCCAGATGAATATTGAAACGGTCGTTTGCATGGAAGAAGATATAGATAAAGTCTGCGAACTCTTCAATGACGAAAGAAACGACTATAGTCTTGATGATATTATAAATGATATGACGGACGTCGAGGTTGTTCAGGATCAGGAAGAAGAGTCTGAGGACCTCGAAAAAATGGCGGGCCAATCGCCTGTTATTAAATTCGTCAATTATCTGATTAGCAACGCAATACGTGAGGGGGCTAGTGACATTCATATCGAGCCCAAGGAAAAGTTCATGAGGACAAGGTACCGTATAGACGGGGTGCTTTTCGAGACGAAGCAGTCGCCGATGAAAATGCATCCTGCGATTGTCTCACGTATTAAAATTATGGCCAATCTTGATATTTCGGAAAGAAGGCTGCCTCAAGATGGTAAGATCAAGGTTTCAGTCGGTGGAAGAGCGATCGATTTGCGTATTTCCACACTGCCTACGAATCAGGGAGAGAAAGTGGTGATCCGTGTGTTGGACAGCAAATCGATTCTGCGGGGTCTTGAGCAGTTGGGTATGGAGACTGATGTGATGGAAGTGTTTTCCAAGCAGATAGCTCTGCCTCATGGGATTTTACTCGTTACCGGCCCAACGGGCTCCGGCAAGAGCACCACACTGTACTCTGCACTGTGCCAGATGGACGGCGATAAATTAAATGTTTCCACGGTCGAAGACCCGGTTGAATATGAACTGGACTTTTGTAATCAGGTTCAAACCAACGATAAGATTGGCCTTGATTTTGCTTCGTCCCTCAGGAGTCTGTTGCGTCAGGACCCTGATGTGATAATGATTGGAGAGATTCGCGACAACGAGACGGCCCGTATAGCAGTTCAGGCAGCTTTGACGGGGCACTTAGTCCTGTCGACATTACACACAAATGACGCAGCAGGAAGCATTACAAGATTGGTCGATATAGGTATTGATCCGTATTTGATAGCTGCCTCTTTGAATACTGTGCTTGCACAACGATTAGTTAGAAAGATTTGTCCGGATTGCAAAGAAAGATATGAGATATCAGAGGAGAATGCACGCAGGTATGTAGAGAGAGCCGGTATCGAACCGGAACAGATATATCACGGCGCCGGTTGTGATAACTGCAGAGGTTCAGGCTATTTAGGCAGGGTGGGTATTTACGAATTGTTGATTATCGATGAGCTGTTCAGAGATATGATTAACAAGGACTCATCGGCGAATAATATGCGCAGGAACTTTCATGAAAGCGGCCGACGGAGTATGTTCGACGATGGGATGATAAAAGTCAAACAGGGTCTGACGACAATAGAAGAAGTACTGCGTGTAACCGAAGTGTATGGTAAAAACGAAAATGAAGTTTTTGTTGAAAACATCAATTCCGACTGATGATGAGATGAGTCGAGATGCCAAAAACTTTAGTTAAAGAATGTAATTCATAATTATGCATAAGAAATTTATTACACTTAGTTTAGTACTAATTCTTTTCGGTGCCACCGTGCTCGGATGGACTTTCGCTGAGAAAAGGATAGAACAGCAGAAAGTTGACCGCTCTGAGAACAAGTGCACTATAGAGACGGACGATTATATCAAGCAATATCACGAATGGCTGCAATTGCCTCCGGAAGAGCGAACCCAGTTGCCTCTGGTTTTTGATAAATACGGGAACACCAAAACAAAGGCACAGCTCTTGCAGGAACAGCAGGAAAGACTTGAAGCTGACCTGGACAAGTTGGCTGCAGATGAAATAGATGTTTATCCTTTTGCTGATGTTCTTTACGGTGAAAACTGGCAAAATGAGCTGAAAAATTACAAAAAACAAAAAGAGCGGAATGAGATTGCTCTTACAAGCTCTATTGTGTGTACATCTATGGGAGGATTGTATTTTGTCTGGTGCCTGTTTCTATGGATAGCTCGTCGTGTTATTAAAGATATGTCTGGCCTGAGGAAGTATTTTGTTAATGTTCGTAAAAGTCTAAAACAGGCCAAAGATAAAAAATCCGGTATAACAGACACTAAAGAAATAGAGTTGCAGAAATCCAGTAAACAGCAAAGTCCATCCAGAGGACACTCGAAGGTCCTTACAAAATCAGCCTGGCAAAAGTCAGAACCTATTAAATTTAAATCCAAGGTTGAGAACAAGAATACTCCAAAGCAGAAGACTTCTGACAGTCCTGAGAACATTGCGGTACTGCTATCTGATGAAAAATCCGTCGAACCTGTTATACCGCAAAATACCGGAAAAATGTGTTTGGATACGTCCGAACATTCGAAACCACTTGACAACACCCTCAAAGAGTTGACACAACAGGTCTCTGCAATTCGCCAATACACTACCTACCAGCAGGACAGACTGGAAAAACTTCAGGATGGCTATGACTGGAACATAATCAGAACTTTTTGCCTGCGCGTTATCCGCTGCATTGATAATCTTGAAAATCGCATCAGTCAGTTGAACAAACAGGATTCGAAGGCGACATATCTTGAGGAAGTAAAGGATGAGCTGATTTTTGCCCTGGAGTCGAGTGGTATTGAGCAATTCGAACCCGAAATTAATAGTGCTTACCGCGGGCAGGAAAAGTACGCAGAGGCCATTAAAAACAAAGAAAGCTGTAATGACCAAAAGCGAACGGGGAAGATTGCAAGGGTAATTAGACCGGGTTATCAGTATTTTATTAACGATGAGAATATCAAGGTAGTGCGTCCAGCTCAGGTTAAACTATTCGCCTGATGATGAGATAATAAATTGTGAATCGAGGAACGGTTCACTGAGCTACGAAATAGGGGGTATAAAATGGCTAATATAGTGGGAATTGATCTTGGAACGACTTTCTCGGCGTTAGCGATTCTCAATGCTATCGGCAAGCCGGAAATAATACCAAATGCCGATGGCGAACGGCTCACACCGTCTGCCATTTTCTTTGATGAAGAAAACTCTGATATAGTCCGGGTAGGTATTGAGGCAATTAATTCAAGGCATCTAAACGCCCAAAGGTCCGTTCGCTGGATAAAGAGACACATGGGAGATGCGAATTATCAAAGAAATATCGACTCAAAAAACTGGACGCCTGTGGAATTGTCCGCTCTGATTCTGAAAAAGCTCAAGCAGGATTGCTCTGTCGAGCACGACGAGATACGTGATGCAGTTATTTCTGTTCCCGCCCACTTTGACGAAATGCGCAGAAAGGCGACCATGGACGCAGGGACAATGGCCGGACTGAACGTGATCGGAATCGTCAATGAACCCGTTGCAGCAGCTTTATATTATGCTACTACACGTAAGGTTTCAGGCAAGGTCCTGGTATATGACCTCGGTGGGGGAACGTTTGATGTGACTATAATGGATTTGGATGGACATCAAATGGAGATTGTTTGTTCGCAGGGCGATCATGCGCTCGGCGGCATTGACTTTGACCGCAAAATATTAGAGATGCTTGAAAAAGAATATAGAGACAAATTCGGTAGTGAACTGATTATCTCCGATGAAGATAGGGCAAAGTATGAGGATGAGGCAGAAGATATTAAAAGGACATTATCACGTCGCAACGTTGCGAAAAAGATGCTCTACGGCCCGGTTGGTAATACGAGAGTGGAAATAACTCGCGAGATGTTCGAGAAAACTATTTCTTCCTTGATGGATAGAGCAGACATTTTAGTGGAAGTGGCCCTTGGTGAAGCCGGTGTTAAACCTTCCGAAATTGATAAGGTTCTATTGGTGGGCGGCAGCACTCGAATACCTTTAGTGCAGCAGCATCTTGAAAAAATATTCGGCTTTGTACCGGAGACGGCGGTCAATGTTGATGAATGTGTTGCTCTTGGTGCTGCTTTACATGCCGGATTGACAATGCTCAGAGAAAACCCTGATGTGATACCCGCCGGCATCGCCAGCGGGCTGAAAGATATTAACCTTATCGATGTTTGCAATCACAGTTACGGTACTATTTGTGCTCCTATTGACAAGGAAACCGGCCGACGTGTAATCGAGAATCGTATCATTTTGAAGAAAAACACACCTTTGCCATGTGAAGCTTCACAAATGTTCTACACCGTCACTGAGGGCCAGGCAGAAGTTGAAGTGACTATAACACAAGGAGAGGATAGCTCTGTAGAGTATGTAAACAGGATTGCTACACACAAACTGAAGCTCCCTCCTGACAGACCGGCTGAATGCCCAATAAAAGTTACTTATAGCTACGATATCAACCAAAGAATGCACTGCGAATTCGAAGACCTCGAATCGGGCAGGGTCCTCGAAGTTGATCTGAGCTTGAACCAGGACGGCAAATTGTCTGAGAACGATGTAAGGAAAAAGAAAGAAAAGCTAAAACACTCCAAAGTCGAGTAACAATATGTGCAGGTATGTAGATGGGCAAACTTTTGATTCCAGTTTTGATTGTGCTGTCGGCATCTGCGGCAGCTATTTTATCCGGTTCGATAACTCGCTCCAGGCTTGCAGAGTTAATAAATCACTTCAAGCACATAGGAATAACTTTTTGCTCACAACTTTCAGAAATGGTTGATCGTGTTGATCATATCGTGTTTAAGGATTTGATTGACCAATTTGGGTTGTCGAAGTTATTTAGTCATTTCAAGTCTCGAATTTCGCGTGAACCAGTCTTTTGCCGGAGTCAGGAATCTTACAGACAGCTTGACATGGGTATCCTGAATTGTCGTGTTAAACTGGTAGAGCTAAAAGACGATAATTGTGTTCTTGATGCTTTTAGTGTTGAAGTTTGCGGCACAATCCATGCTCCCGTTGATATGCACAACACAGCTTTAAGGATTTCAATATTTGACGTTACAGAAGGACTGCTCAAAGCCAAACCGCTTCAAACTCGTGTTAAACAGTGGTCCGCCTCAAGCGGACCAGAGTCTGTGTTCTGCTATAAAGCTGAGCTTGGCAGGCTTCCTCACCAGGTCACTACTTTGTCAGACTGGACTGCTATTGCACAATTACGCCTTGATTGGCTGTTATTCCCTCGCAAAGGAGGATGCGACCTGCAATTCAACACTTCAATATTATCTGCCGAAGATGGTGAAGAGCTTGCTTTCGCAAGGTGCTTTTTTACTTACGAAAATTCTGCTTTCGGCTATATTGAGTTGCAGCAAAATATCGAGCGAACAAAGACTCTCGCAGTTGCCCTGGCGTTTGCTGTCAGCGCAGCAGATGATAAATTATATGATTGTGAGATTGAAATTATCAAAAACTGGACAAGAGATAACATTCTCGAAAATTCTGAACGTACATCTGACAATGCCAGGCGTAAACTCGACAAAGCTTTGGACAAAACCATTGCTTTTTTCCGCGAGGGCAACAAACTCGACACTTATAATCTTTGCAGAGAAATTGCTGAAATTGCTCCCATTGGCCATCGATATGACATCCTGGACCTTTGCCTGTATGTAGCACAGGCTAAGGGCTCTGTTGCTGCAGAAGAATTGGTCATGTTAAAAAACCTGGCAAACTGGCTCGATGTTGACGCCGGCAGGTTTCGTATTATGATGGAGAAAATTCTTCCGATGGATATGCATGAAGTCAAGGATGTAGAAGCTATTCTCGGTATAACATCGGATATGAGCAAAGAAAAGGCTCGGCAGCACCTTAATAAAGAATACAGCAAATGGAATTCGAGGGTAACAAACTCCGATCCCGAAATTCAAACCCAGGCCGACCAGATGCTCAAGCTTATCGCAGAGGCAAGAGGCCAGTACGTAGCCGAAAATCCCATTTTGCAAAAAGATACCAAAATACTGATACGCTAAGACACTCCAAAGCAAAAACTCCGAATATATCCTGATTAGCACTTAAGAATCCCGCCTTCATTATTCAAACCCAATACGTCTTGAAGGTTCTATTGCCCCAGGCCGGCTAATACGTTATTATTATTGCCATGAAAACTGTTATGAAAGTAACTTTGGTAGTTGTGTTTATCGTTGTCGCATGCGCGATCCTTGCAGCGGCAATAATCAGCCAGTCCAAATACGAGAAAAACAAAGTACTCACAGGGATTGTGCAGCCAAAAGCAAAGGCTGAAAATGCAGACAGTTGGCCTATGTTTCGAGGTGGACAGGCGCTTTTAGGCAGGGCGTCGGGGACTTTGCCTGACTTGCTGAAACTTGTCTGGAAATTCAAAACGAATGGTCAGGTCAAATCATCGCCGGCAATAGTTAATGATATCGTCTATATAGGCTCATCTGACGCGAATGTTTACGCTATCGATTTGGATAATGGACAGAAGGTATGGGAATACAAAACCGGCGGTGCAGTTGAGGCAACGCCCTGTGTAGTGGAAGGTTCGGTTTTTACAGGATCATCGGACGATTGTCTGTATGCACTCGATGCCAAAAGCGGCCTGCTTAAATGGAAATATAAAACTGAAGGACAGATTCTCGGAGCTGCCAACTGGACACATTCTCCTGATGGCCGGACAATATGGATACTTGTGGGCAGCTACGATAATAAATTGCACTGCGTGGATTCGGTAAAAGGAACTGTTGTTTGGACTTATGAAACGGACAACTATATCAATGGCTCACCTGCAGTCGATGACCAAAAGTCTGTTTTTGGCGGCTGCGACGCGATGATTCACGTCGTATCACTAACTGACGGCAGTAAGATGACGCAAATCGACAGCAGCTCATATATCGCGGCTTCCGCAGCATTTCTTGAAGGACAGGTATATGTCGGTAATTACGATAACGTATTGATCAGAGCTGATATTGTTACCGGAAAAATAGTGTGGAAATATTCGAACAGCGATTCGCCTTTTTTTTCTTCACCCGCAATCGGCCAAGACCTCGTTGTTATTGGAGGACGGGACAAACGTGTGCATTGTGTAGGTCGTAATAATGGGCAGGTAGTTTGGACATTCCAGACACTGGGAGAGGTTGACAGCTCGCCGGTCATCTGTGGCGACAGGATTGTTGTAGGCTCGGAAGACGGCCGTCTTTATGTCTTGCGACTTTCTGATGGAAGCAAAATCTGGTCATACGAGATTGGCCGGGCTGTTACTTCTTCACCGGCGGTGGTCAAGGGGATGATTGTCGTAGGTTGTGACGATGGTTATGTGTATGCATTTGGCGCCAAATAATAGAGTAGAAGTATAGATTTATGAGAATTGTTCAGATAACCCCCAGTGCCGGGGACAGCTTTTATTGTGAGAACTGCTTGCGCGATACGGCATTGGTTAAAACAATGCATAAATTGGGACATAAAGTTCTTATGATACCCCTTTACCTGCCTTTGGCAACCGAGGAAAGCACTTCTGAAAATATCTCGCCTATTTTTTTTGGCGGAATTAATGTCTACCTTCAGCAGAAATCGGATTTTTTCCGAAGGACACCTCGCTGGCTCGACCGCATTTTTGATTCGCCGAAGCTTTTAAGGTGGGTCGGCCGAAAAGCGGGAATGACAAGCGCCAGAGATCTGGGAGAGACGACCATTTCAATGTTACGCGGAGAAAAAGGCCACCAGATTAAAGAACTTGATAGACTTGTCGAATGGCTGGACACACAAGATAAAAGACCTGATGTCGTATGTCTGTCCAATATACTGTTGTTAGGACTCGCCAGAGGAATTAAGAAAAGACTTGGCGTGCCGGTGGTGTGTCTACTTCAGGACGAAGATGGCTTTCTGGATGGATTGGCATCACCATACTCAGAACAGGCATGGCAGATACTTTCGGAACGAGCAAGCGATGTGAATGGATTTATCGCGGTGAGCAAATATTATGCCGATGTTATGCGACAAAGGCTGGGACTTCGCTCAGATCGAGTATTTGTTGTATATACGGGCATTTCTTTGGATGGATACGACTTTGAGCAAACCCGGCCTGAGATACCCACCATTGGCTATCTTTCTCGGACATGTTCTGAAAAGGGATTAGATACATTGGTTGACGCTTTTGTTAACTTGAAGAAAAACAAGAAATTGAAAGATACAAAACTGCGAATAACCGGCGGCAGAACAGTTGATGACAAAATATTTTTAAATCAGATACGGCAAAAGTTAAGCTCCAGTGGATTTATTGAAGACGTGGAGTTTCTGCCGGATTTCGGCCGCAACGCTAAAATTGCATTTTTGAAAACTCTTTCAGTGCTTTCGGTACCGGAAAAACAACCCGTAGCTTATGGTTTATACGTACTTGAGGCCCTTGCGGCAGGTGTGCCCGTGGTAGAGCCGTCAAGCGGCGTGTTTCCCGAGTTAATTGAAATAACCGGTGGGGGAGTGCTGTGTGAGCCTAATAATGCTCAGGCCTTGGCCGCTGCGATGGAAACTTTATTGCTGAAACCGGATTATGCAAGAAAATTGGGGGAAAAGGGCAAAAGCGTAGTTTTCGAAAAATTTAATATTGAGCAAACTGCTGAGGATATGGTGCGTATATATAGAGAAATTGCGCGGCAGCCTGTATAAGGATAATTATGCTTGAACTTGTTCACATAGCAAAGAGTTATCAATCACCAGGGGATAAAGAGTATGTTTGCGTTTTAAAGGATATCACCCTAAAGCTTGAGGAAAGTCAATCATTGGTGATAGTCGGACCCTCCGGCAGTGGTAAAAGCACACTACTTAACATTATTGGTGCGCTGGATTATCCCACGGCGGGGCAGGTGCTGTTTGATGGTAAGGACCTCGCCGAGTTAAATGAAATGGAACTTGCGAGGCTCCGCAATGAGCAAATCGGTTTCGTTTTTCAATTGCACCATCTCTTGCCGCAGTGCACGGTGTTTGAAAATGTATTGGTGCCAACGCTTGCCGGCAGAAATCACGCCCCAAAGAAAAAGGTTCAGGAAAGGGCAATTAGTCTGCTGCAACGTGTTGGACTTAAAGACTTCTTGCTACATCGCCCCGGTCAGCTTTCAGGCGGTCAACGGCAACGGGTTGCCGTTGTAAGAGCCTTGATTAATAGCCCTAAACTGCTGCTTGCCGATGAGCCCACCGGCTCACTGGATAAGGATGCAGCGGAAAACATAGCTGATTTGCTGGTTGAATTAAACCACAGCGAACAGGTTACATTGATTGTCGTAACACATTCGCTCAAACTCGCAGGGCGCATAGGCCGCGTGATGGAACTAAACGATGGCCTCTTGAGAGACGGGAGTCAGCAATGAGTCTTTGGCGACTTGTTAAAAGAAGTCTCTGCTTCTATTGGAGGACAAACCTGGGGGTGCTGCTTGCAGTTTTGGTAAGTACGGCGGTCCTGACAGGTGCTTTGGTCGTTGGCGATTCGGTTCGTCACAGTCTCATGATGATGGTTGAAGCCCGATTAGGCAATACTTCGCTTGCTCTTGTCTCAGAGAACAGATTTTTCAAGGCTGAATTGGCCGATGAGTTGGCGGCCGAATTGAATGCTGCAATCGCGCCTGTACTGCATTTGCGTGGTCTGATTGCCAACAGCGACGGCACGAGGTTAGTAAACAGAGTCGAGGTGTTTGGTGTTGATGAACGTTTTTTTGAAATTGGTGCTAATGGAAAGGAGGAGTCTTTTTGGAGGAATTGGAGCCAGGACGCTATTCTTAACGAACCGCTGGCGGAAAGACTTCGTGTTGCGGTCGGTGATGAAGTTAAACTGCGGATCGAAAAACCCGGTCTAATGCCCCGAGAAGTCCCTCTGACGCCGGATTCGGATTTATCGCTTCTGTTCCGGCCTGAAGTAAAGGCTATTGCCGGCAAATCTCAATTTGGTTCCTTTAGTTTACAGGCGAATCAGGTTGCTCCACTGAACGTATTTGTGCCGATTCGATGGCTGCAGGAGAATATCGGTCACAGTGCCGAGGCTAATATGCTTTTGGCGGCCGCAGGCGACAGGGACAGTATAACGGTTGAAAAAGCCAATGCGGCTATCAGCAGACGATGGCAGCTTGGCGACGCCGGCCTTTATTTTCACAGGTTGGATAGATTAAAAGCACTTGAAATACGCAGCCGCAGGGTCTTTATTGACCCTCCTCTTACCGAGGCCATGGCAAATACTGCAGATGGCGCCATTGGAATTCTGACATATTTCGTTAACGAATTACGTCTTGGTGACAGGGTGACTCCATATTCAACAGTAGCTGCTTTGTCACCTGCAGCCAATGGAAACAGCCTCATCCCTGAGGATATGCAGGATAACAAAATTCTTATAAACCAGTGGCTTGCTGACGACCTCGGAGCCAAGGTCGGTGATTCGATAGAGCTTACTTACTCGGTCGTCGGACAACTGAAGAAACTTGAAGAACGGAAATCAACTTTCGAAGTTCGCAAGATATTGCCTATGGATGGGCCGGCCAACGATCCTGAGTTAATGCCGGATTTTCCGGGCCTGGCGGACGTTAATAATTGCAGGGATTGGAAGCCCGGAATCACCATTGATCTAAACAAGATACGCGACAAAGATGAGGCTTACTGGGACCGGTATCGCGGTACACCCAAGGCCTTTGTTACGCTCAAGGCCGGCCAGACCATGTGGGCCAACAGGTACGGGAATATGACTTCAGTTCGCTACCCACTCGATACTGACTCCGGGGACAATATTGCACGCAAGTTACTACGTTCGGTTGATCCTGCTTCAGTAGGATTGTTCTTTCAGCCTGTACTTGAACGCGGCTTAAAGGCCGGAGGTCAGGCGACTTACTTCGGATGGCTTTTTCTCGGCTTAAGTATGTTTCTTATTTTTGCGGCAGTTGTCCTGACGGGCCTTCTGTTTGTATTCGGTGTCGAAAGCCGCAGCGAGCAGGTCGGAATGCTCTTAGCGGTGGGATTTTTACCCAAGCTTGTAAGGCGGCTTTTACTTCTTGAGAGCGTTCCGGTGGCGTTGCTTGGGTCAATTGTGGGAACCGCAGCGGCACTACTTTATACAAAAGTTATGATGTACGCGCTTTCGGCGGTGATAAAAGGTTCGACAATGGATTACTATGTAAAACCATTTACCTTGATTGTCGGAGCGTTGGCGGCAGTCATTATTTCCCTGGTTGTAATAAGCTTTACCTTGCGCAAACAGGCCTCCAGGCCGGCCCGTGAACTCCTTGCCGGAGCGGGGCAGTGTCAATTTCCCAGTGCTAAGTCCTTATCCCGCGGGCGGATTGGGATAGCCGTAGCAATAGTGACAACGGCAGGGGCGCTGCTGCTGCTGGCTGTAATGGGCACTGGTGACAGCGATAAGGCTGCCGGAGCATTTTTTGGTGCCGGGGCCTTACTTCTAACTGCCGGAATTGCGCTGAGCGGAACCTTGCTGAAAATTATGGCAGGAAGTTGGAAAAAACCCATGTCATCGCTGGCCGGTCTGGGACTTCGCAATTCTACAAGGCGAAGCGGACGCAGTCTGGCGGTTGTGGCATTGCTTGCCTGTGGTATCTTCCTGGTCATAGCGGTTGAGTCATTCAGGCACGATCCTCTGGCCAATGCCCAGAGACGTGACTCGGGTACGGGCGGATTTACATTATTTGGTGAATCAGCCATCGGGATTCTTCAGGATTTGAACAGCCGGTCCGGGCGCCAATCATTGGTTGTCGATAGCAATTTTCTTGATGGTGTCGATGTAGTTCAGTTACGTGTTAAAGATGGTGACGATGCGAGCTGTTTCAACCTGAACCGGGCACAGACGCCACGTTTGTTAGGTATTCAGCCGGTCAAACTCTTAAATCGTGGCTCTTTCCGTTTCACCGATACGGCAGAGGGCGTCAGCAGGGAGACTGCCTGGGACATGCTCAACAGGCATGAAGACCAGGACATTGTACCTGCCGTTGGTGATTACTCAACTATTAAATGGGCGATGGGCAAGTCTCTGGGGGACTTAATTGAGTACAAAGATGAGAAAGGGCGGAATTTTCGACTTCGCCTCGTCGGAATGTTGGAGAACTCAATCCTGCAGGGCAGCTTACTTATTGCCGAGAATCAATTCATAGAGCGTTTCCCATCGGAAGATGGCTACAGGATTTTACTTATTGATGCTCCACAGGAGAAAGTCGACGCAGTTGCCGAACACCTCTCTGCGAGGTTAAGCGACTTTGGTTTGGGACTTACGTCGGCCAAGGAGCGGTTAAAGGCCTTTAGTGAAGTTGAAAATATGTATCTTTCAATATTTCAGATATTGGGAGGACTTGGGCTTGTTCTTGGAAGTGTCGGGCTGGGGCTGGTTGTGCTTCGTAATATGCTCGAGAGGAGAAGCGAGCTTGCAATGCTGCGGGCCGTGGGATTTAATAAGCACGCACTGAAACGCATGGTCTTTTACGAGCATTCGGGGCTTATGTTTGGAGGGTTAGTATGCGGAGCTGTTGCTGCTCTTGTAGCGGCCGGCCCGGCTCTGAAATCGCCCGGTGCTCAGTTTCCGTATCTTTCACTGTCACTGACGGTCGCTGCTATAGCCTTGAGCGGTATTGTATGGATATGGATTGCAACAGCATCTGCACTCAGTGGAAAAATGCTGGATACTTTGAGAAATGAGTAGAGGTACTTTAAGGTCTTAGCGAGGAAAGTATGAAGGAAACAGCTATTGCAAAGACAATACCTTTCGGCCTGGCAATTTTGGGGGCTGTCTTGCTGTACGTGTGGCTTAGTGCAGATGCAGCGATGGACCTTACTGAGCGCGTGCCAACTATTCAGGATGTTCAACAAGTGCTCCCGGGTGATAGTGGAACAGGAAAACTACAGGGTAAGTTGGAGCAGCTTAATGGTGTACCGGCGGATTTGCCTGGTGCCTGGCCGCGGTTCAGGGGAGCAAATTTCGATGCAATAAGCACTGATGATATCTCACTTGCGAGGACATGGCCTGCGAGTGGTCCAAAAACACTGTGGTCTATCGATGTCGGAGAAGGTTACGCCGGCGCAGCGATTCTAACAGGTCGAGTGTATGTTCTGGATTATGATCGCGAAAAACAGGCTGATGTTATACGATGTTTATCACTCGATGACGGCAAAGATATCTGGCGGTATTCTTATCCTGTTAAGGTGAAACGATGGCACGGGATGAGTCGAACGGTACCGGCGGTGACAGAGAAGTATGTTGTGACAATGGGGCCGAAATGTCATGTTACTTGTCTGGATTCCATGACGGGTAATTTTCGCTGGATGTTCGATCTTGTCAGTGAATTCAATACGAAAATGCCACAGTGGTACACGGCACAGTGTCCCCTGATTGATAACGGCAATGCCATAATTGCACCGGCGGGGGATATTCTTATGATGGCCGTGGACTGCGAAAGCGGCCGGATCGTCTGGAAAACACCTAATCCGGATGGCTGGGTAATGACGCATTCATCCATTGTTCCAATGGAGTTCAACGGCCAACGTTTCTACGTGTACTGTGGTGGTAATCATATCACTGGAGGAGTCGTGGGAGTGTCGGCTCAGGATGGGAGCGTTTTGTGGAAGACCGACCAGTGGAAGGTGCGCTTTAATGTCCCAACACCTGTTGTTGTCGGCCGGGACAGGTTATTTCTAACCGCCGGCTACAGTCAATATGAATACGGCTGCATGATGCTGCGTCTTACCGAGAACAATGGCAGGATAGATGTGGAATCGGAGTTTCTCCATCCGACAGATATATTTGGCTCGATACAGCAAAGCCCGATTATTTATGAAGGCCACATCTATGGGGTCAGGCCGGACGGACAGTTTGTCTGTCTTGACCTTGGTGGCAATGTCGTCTGGACAAGCACGAGCGCTCACAAATTTGGTAATGGCCCGTATACTATCGCGAATGGATTAATCTATGTAATGAATGATTCCGGAGAACTGACTTTGTTGCAGGCCAATCCTTCCGAGTATGTCCAGCTGGCCCAGGCCACAGTGATTGATGGACACGAATCGTGGGGTCCCATGGCGGTTGCCTCGGGTAGATTAATTGTACGCGATGCACAACAAATGTTGTGTCTTGACATATCAGGAAAGTAGGAAGTGAAAGTGTGTGACTGCTGTGTTGAATACAGAGATACTTTATGCTATGATGGCATTTTCTTAGATTTTGCTAAGGTAGTTTTATGAACAGAATATCAGGAAAAATAAATTTTAAGATATACGTCGGCATACTTGTTGTTTTGGCCGTCATAGTTGCTGTCGTCGCCATTGCAAGACTTGATGTGCTCGGCAGCAAAGGTGGTCGTCTTGGCAAAGAGTTCAAGTATGACGTCGAAGATCTGGCGCAGATTGATCCAGGGTTGATTCTTTATGAGGAATCGGCGGAGGCGATAAAAACCGGTTTTACCAAGGCGCACGGCATCGCCACCGATTCGAAGGGGTCGATTTACGTTGCCGGCAATAGGGCCGTTCGTACGTTTTCCCGGAACGGCGATTTGCTCGGTGAAATTGTACTTGAAGGTTCTTCCCAGTGCGTGACTGTCAAGGTCGATGGCACGGTGTATGTCGGCTTTAAGGATCATGTCGAAGTCTATGATGTAAACGGTCAGCGTCAATCAAGCTGGGACAGTTTGGGTCCCGATGCGATTCTGACCAGTATCGTGGTTTTTAGGGACAATATCTTTGTCGCCGATGCAGGCAATCGTGTTGTAGTCCGCTACGATACAGATGGGAACATTCTCAATCAGATTGGCAAAAAAGACCCGGACAGAAATATCCCCGGATTTGTGATCCCGAGCCCCTATTTTGACCTGGCTGTCCCCAGGGACGGGCTGCTCCGGGTAGTGAATCCCGGCCGTCTTCGTATCGAGACATACACCCTTGACGGTGATCTTGAATTTTGGTGGGGCAAACCTTCAGCGGCTGTGGAGGGATTCTGCGGATGCTGTAATCCCGTCAATATTGCCGTTCTGCCTGACGGCGGTTTTGTTACTTGCGAGAAGGGACTAATACGCGTCAAGATTTACAGTGCCGAGGGTGCCTTTAAGGGGGTGGTCGCCGGGCCGGAACAGTTAGCACAGGGCGGTACGGCACGGGTTTGTCTACTTCCGAATGAGTGTCAGGCCGGCGGTTTTGACGTCGCTGTAGACTCAGAAGGGCGCATTCTTGTGCTCGATACGATTAACAATAATGTAAGAATATTTACTAAAGTGAAAGGCAAATCGTGAACAGGCACGCTGAAGGCGCCAGGTGCCGAAGAGAATTGGTCCTGGGAACTTTTAGATACGTTGCCTTGGGGCTGCTGACGGCAGGGGGGGCTGTTTTGGTCACCAAGAGACGGCAGCGAGTTCGCGAGGGTCGATGTGTGGACAGCGGACTTTGCGATCGCTGTAAAGTGTTGGAGCAATGCGGTCTGCCTCAAGCTGTGTCAGCAAGAAAGGCCTTGATAGGAATAAATCATGGCAAAAAATAATAAAATAATCAACAGGCGAAATTTCCTGAGAGACGGTCTCTGGGGTGGATGCCTGGCCGCTCTGGGTGTTGTGGCCGGTTCCGCGGCTCGCAAGAACAAGAAAACGGACATGGTCTGGCAGATTGATCCTTACAAATGCGTGGCGTGTGAGAACTGCGCGACGTATTGTGTGTTGGAGGATTCCGCGGTCAAGTGTGTGCAGCTTTACGCCATATGCGGATATTGTGATTTTTGCCCGGGCTATTTTGAACTTGGCGCGAACGTGCTGGAAACGGGTGCCGAAAACGAGCTTTGTCCGACTGGAGCAATAAAACGAACTTTTGTCGAGGATCCGTACTACGAGTACACGGTCGACGAATCTCTCTGCACCGGTTGCGCCAAGTGCGTCAAGGGCTGCGCCGCCTTCGGAAACGGCTCGCTGTTCCTTCAGGTCCGCCATGACCGTTGTTTGAACTGTAATGAGTGTTCGATTGCCATGGCTTGTCCCTCAGGGGCGTTTAAGCGGGTCCCCGCCGACGAGCCGTATTTACTAAAGAAAGTGAACCAAGCTTAATGATATGTCTTCGCAAAATTTTAATCGGCCTGGCTCTCTCTCTGATTTTAAGCGGTATAACATCAGGGGCCGATCGATTTCCACCACCTGATTTTGTCGATACTGAACATGTTATCCCAAGCCCCACTGTCCCCGGTCCGCGCCAGGACATTTACGAATACATCGATGCTGCCGTGCTCCTGGCAGCGCTTGGCTTGTCTTCATATCTGGTTATCAGGAAGCGCAGCCGACGGGCACTGTTCTTACTGATGGTATTTTCGCTGTTGTACTTCGGCTTTTGGCGAAAGGGCTGTGTCTGTTCAATAGGAGCTATCCAGAACATTGTTTTATCCGTTTTTGACCGCGAGTACACCGTTCCGATTGTGGTTGTGGTGTTCTTCCTTTTGCCGCTTATATTTACACTTTTCTTTGGAAGGACCTTCTGCGCAGCAGTTTGTCCCCTCGGTGCGGTCCAGGATCTGGTGCTCTTGCGTCCGGTCTCCCTGCCGTCCTGGGCCGAAAGTGGACTGCGTCTGTTTGCGTATGTTTATTTAGGGGCGGCGGTTCTGCTTGCAGCCACCGGCAGCGCTTTTTTGATATGCAGGTACGATCCATTTGTTTCAATATTCCGGTTGAGTGGAAGCTTGAACATCCTGATACTTGGAGGCTGCCTGCTGCTGATCGGCGTCTTCATAGGGCGTCCCTATTGCCGATTTATTTGTCCTTATGGCGTAATCCTCAGACAGCTTTCGCGGCTGTCAAAGTGGCGAGTGACTATTACTCCGGATGAGTGTATTCAATGCAGACTCTGTGAGGATTCGTGCCCTTTTGGTGCTATCAGAAAGCCGACAACCAATTGGTCACCACAGGATTTTAGCAGCGGCAAGAAGAGATTGTCATTTCTCCTTGTTCTCCTGCCTGTGTTGGCCCTCTTGGGTGGATGGGCCGGTTCCAGCCTAAGCGCGGTAACGTCACGTGCTCATGAAACGGTCAGATTAGCCGAGCGCATCTATCTGGAAGAAACCGGCAAAGCCGAAGAGACCACAGACGCCAGCGCAGCCTTTAGGGCAACGGGCAAGGAAATAACCGGGCTTTATGAAGAAGCTTCAAATATCCGGGCAAGATTTTGGCTGGGCGGCTGGTTTTTTGGGGGATTTGTTGGGCTGGTGATTGGGTTTAAATTGATTGGACTTTCTGTCCGGCGTCAAAGAACAGACTACCAGGCCGACAGGGCAAGCTGTATAGGGTGTGGTCGATGCTTTGAATACTGCCCTAAGGAGCACGTACGTTTAAAAAATGCAAAAGAGGCAACTGATAAATGTTAATGAAACCTCGCAATAACAATACTTCTGAGCATGTTCGGGCGACAGGCTCATGGTACCGAAGCGCAATCGCAACGGCTGTAATCAGCGCGGTTTTTTCCGTTGTGGTTTGTGCGTTTATTCTCCTGAATCATGGTCGCAGCAGAATAGTCAGCACTGATGAGGAACTGGAGCTGACAAATCTGAGATTGGAAATTAAAAGTCGGCCTGATGACGAGCAGCTTTTGTCGCGAATTCGCCAATTGGATTTGCAGATCAGGCAACAGCGGATGAACGGACTGGATCGCTCGCGCAAAGGCAGCTATCTGCTTCTTGGTGGTGTGGTAGTATTGGTGATCAGTCTTAAATATGCAGGAACCTTCAGGAAAAGAATGCCAACTTTCTCATCGGGCACTGACAAATCAAAAGAGCAGATCCGCGAGGCACGTTTTGCACGATGGGCGATAGCCGCCGGTGCAGTTATTTTAGGTTCAGGGACACTGTTTCTTGCGATAAGACCGAAAATTGATTTCCTCGATACCAGCGCAGCAGGCACTTCCTGGCCTTCAATAGAGGAAATCAATAAAAACTGGCCTTGCTTTCGCGGCCCGGGTGGGCTTGGGATAAGTGCCTATACGAACGTACCTGATAATTGGGACGGCAAAACAGGCAACGGGATTCTCTGGAAAACCAAGCTGCCTCTCCCGGGTAATAATTCGCCGGTTGTCTGGGAAGATCGTATTTTTCTCTCGGGAGCCGATCCGAATGAACGGCAGGTCTACTGCTTCGATGCAATTTCAGGAAAGATTTTATGGAAAGGTGACGTATTAGGGGCGCCCAAGAGTGATGACGAGCCCTTTGAGGTAATGGAGGATACCGGTTATGCTGCGCCTACCGTTGTCACAGACGGCAAGCGGGTGTGCGCTATCTTTGCAACTGGTGATGTCGGCTGCTTTGACTTCAACGGAAAAAAACTTTGGGAAATAAATCTCGGTATACCTGATAGTTCTTATGGATACGCATCTTCTCTTGCGATGTATCGAAATCTGATTTTGATCCAGTTTGATCAGGGAGGTGCGGAAGATGAAAAGTCCGAGTTGATAGCTGTTGATGGATTCTCAGGCAGGATAGTATGGAAGATAAAGAGACCGGTTGGTAACTCATGGAGTTCGCCGATTGTAGTTAGTATCGAAAATCAATTTCAAGTTATCACCAGCGCCGATCCCTGGGTTATTTCGTACGATCCGGCCGCCGGGGCGGAACTCTGGCGTGTCAATTGCATGGCCGGTGATATCGCACCATCGCCGATTTATGCCAACGGATTGATATTTGTTATTGAGCCCTACAGCAAACTTGTTGCCATTCGCCCGGATGGCAGGGGTGACGTTACTGAAACTCATATTGCCTGGAAGATGGAGGAAGGAGGGCCGGACATTTGCTCTCCGGTCAGCAATGGTGAATTTATATTTCTGCTGGCAACCGAAGGATTGTTGAGTTGTCATAAGGTCGCGGACGGAAAGAGGGTATGGGAACATGATATACAGGAATATTTCCAGGCCTCACCCTGCCTGGTTGGCAACAAGCTATACCTGCTGAATGAGAAGGGCGTCATGTTTGTTATTGAGGCAGGGACGGAGTATAAGGAATCAGCCAAGTGTGAGCTGGGCGAGGACTGTCACGCTTCGCCTGCTTTCGCAGATGGACGAATCTATGTCCGAGGAATTGAGAATCTGTACTGCATAGGAAACAGCGATTGATGAATGAGCTGGATTTGACATTCGTGGACGAAGCAGTTAAAAGAATCGGCACCGAAGCTGAGAATGTGCTTGAAATTTTACAGGCTGTTCAGGGCCACTTCGGCTATCTGCCAGGTGAGGCTCTCGAGCGAGTCTCTGAGATGACAAGCATTACGCCGGCATCGATTACAGGCGTTTCTTCTTTCTATGATCACTTCAGACATCGTCCGGTGGGGCGTCACATAATTCACGTTTGCGTCGGCACTGCCTGCCATGTGAAAGGTGCGGACCGGGTTTATGAGGCGTTCCAGCGTAATCTTCGCATTGCTGAAGGAGAAGATACGGACTCACAGAAATTGTTTACGGTTGAGAAAATCGCTTGTTTAGGATGCTGCACCCTGGCCCCTGCGGTCCAGATCGACAACGTGACATATGGGCACCTGACTCCCGACACGGTCTCGACGGTCATCAGCGATTTCCTAAGATATCAGGAAACAAGGAAAGGCCAACGGAAAACACATGAGCAAAAAGCCGAAGATTTCAAGTCACGTGGCGAGATCCGTCTTGGTCTGGGTTCATGCTGTGTGGCTCGCGGCAGTGGCAAGCTTCGCGAAGCCTTGGAACAGGCCTTAACTGAAACCGGCATCCAGGCAGAAGTAAAACGTGTGGGATGTGTCGGTATGTGTCACCAGACGCCGCTGCTGGAAGTGGTTTTGCCTGAGAATAAATCTTTTCTTTATGCCAGGGTTCAGCCGAAGGATGCCAAAGCTATTGTTTTGCGCCACTTCAAGGTAAAAAGTTTAAAGAAAAGAATTTCCAGCAAAGTTTCGGAAATTCTGGACGATATATTATCCGGTGAAAAATCAGAACCTGTAACTCGTTATTCAATAGATGTGCGCGACCGGCCGGTGGCTGATTTCCTCGGCAAGCAGAAACATATCGCCACGGAGAACCACGGCGATATCGACCCGGTCGACATTGACGAATATCTTCTCAACGATGGATTCAAGGCACTCCAAAAGTGTATCCGGGAAATAAGCCCTGAAGAAATCATCTCTGATATCGAACGTAGCGGGCTGCGTGGCAGAGGTGGTGCCGGCTATCCCACCTCTCGTAAATGGTCCGCCGTCCGAAGTGCACAGGCCGACAGGAAATATGTGGTATGCAATGGCGACGAGGGTGATCCCGGCGCCTTTATGGACAGGATGCTAATGGAGTCTTATCCGTATCGCATAATTGAAGGCATTACAATAGCAGCATACACGGTCGGTGCAAATGAAGGTTATTTTTATATTCGCGCAGAGTATCCGCTTGCAATCAAGCGAATAAGCCAGGCTATGGAAAACTGTCGACAACGTGGCTTTCTTGGTAACGATATTATGAAAAGCGGTTTTTCACTGAATCTGAAAATCGTCCCGGGCGCCGGCGCATTTGTATGCGGTGAAGAGACAGCCCTGATGGCCAGTATAGAAGGACGCCGGGGTATGCCTCGGATACGGCCGCCATTTCCGGCTCAAAGTGGTCTTTGGGAGAAACCAACGCTTATTAACAATGTAGAAACATACGCTGCGGTTCCGTGGATTATACGCAATGGTCCGGAAGAATTCGCCAGGCTCGGCACGAGCAGTAGTAAAGGAACAAAAGTTTTTGCGCTGGCGGGAAAGGTCGAACGAGTAGGTCTCATCGAAGTGCCAATGGGCATTTCGATTCGCCAGATTATAGAAGATATTGGCGGGGGGATTGAAGGCCACTTACGGCTGAAAGCAGTGCAGGTAGGAGGGCCGTCCGGAGGTTGTGTACCGGCGGAGCTTGCACACATTCCTGTTGATTATAAGGCGCTCAACGACGTTGGGGCAATGATGGGTTCCGGGGGTATGGTGGCACTTGATGAGACCGACTGTATGGTTGATATCGCGCGGTATTTTCTGGAGTTTACACAGAACCAGTCCTGCGGCAAATGCACTTTCTGCAGGATAGGCACTCGACGCATGCTGGATATGCTCGAACGGTTATGTGCCGGCCAGGGCAGTAAAAACGATATCGACGAGTTGCAATCCTTGTCTCAAATGGTCAAAAACACAAGTCTGTGCGGTCTCGGCAAAACGGCACCAAATCCGGTTCTTTCAACTATCAAATATTTTCGCGATGAATACGAAGCTCATGTGGAGAAACGTTGTCCCGCCGGCAAATGCAAAGCCCTTATTACATATTCGGTGACAGATGATTGCATTGGCTGCTCTCTATGCGCTCAGCATTGCCCGGCTGACGCCATTGAATTAAAGCCATATGAAAAACACGAACTCGACTCTGAGAAATGTATACGTTGCGGAACGTGCAAAGCCGTATGTCCGGCGGATGCTGTTAAGGTTCAATAACCAATGCCCGAACTATCAATAGATAACCGTAAAGTTGAAGTTGAAAATGGTGCAACTATTCTTGATGCCGCCAAGAAACTTGGAATTGAAATCCCTACAATGTGCTTTATGAAGGGTCTTAAGGCTTCAACCAGTTGCATGGTTTGCGTGGTCAAAGTCAATGGCGGGGCTACTCTTACTCCGGCTTGCGGAACTCTTGCTATGGATGGTATGAATGTCGAAAGCGACTGTGAAGAAGTCCGCCATGCAAGGAAGGTAGCTTTGGAACTGCTGTTAAGCGACCATATAGGCGACTGCCTTGGACCCTGTCAAATCATCTGTCCTGCACAAATGAACATTCCGTTGATGATTCGTCAGATTGCGGAAGGTAAATTTCGTGACGCAATTGCCACTGTCAAGAAAGATATTGCATTGCCGGCAGTTTTGGGACGGATTTGCCCAAAGCCATGCGAACGAGGATGCAGGCGGACGGTATATGATGAAGCAATTTCAATTTGCCTTTTGAAACGTTATGTAGCTGACGCGGATCTTTTGTCTGCAAATCCGTATTCACCGCCATGCAGACCTGTACAGGATAAACGCGTCGCTATCGTTGGAGCCGGCCCGGCAGGCCTGGCTGCCGCGTATTATTTACAGCAGGCCGGCTACAACTGCACAGTCTTTGATGACCACAAACAGCCCGGAGGCATGCTGCGATATGCGGTTTCGGATGCCGACCTTTCCAAAGATGTGCTTGATAAGGAAATCGCCCGGATCGAGAAGCTCGGTCTGACTTTCAAGGGTAATACGCGTATAGGTGAAGCGGTTTCGCTGGAAAATCTGAGGAAGGATTTTGACGCCGTGTTCGTTGCATTCGGCGCGTCTGACGCCGGAATTGCAAAATCGATGGGACTCAAAACAAATCAAAATGGTGTTGAGATTGACGGCAATACTTATCAAACGAGCCTGCCAGGTGTTTTTGCCGGTGGAGACGCTGTTCGCAAGCGAAGGCTGACGATTAGAGCCGTCGCTGACGGCAAGGAGGCATCTTTATCTATCAGTCAATATCTGTCCGGACGGACGATTACAGGGGTTGCTAAAGCATTTAATACTCGTATTGGCAAACTCAAAGACGGTGAGATAGAAAAATTTGCCGCCAGTGCCGGTAAAACCACCCGTGTGAAGCTCTCACAAGAGGATGATGGATTTACTAATGAGCAGGCACGCGAGGAAGCTCTTCGTTGTTTACATTGTGACTGTCGAAAAGCTGAAAATTGTAAATTAAGGCAATATGCCCGGGAATATGAGGCTCGGCCGAACCAGTACAAGGCCGAGCGTCGGTTGTTTGTTCAGCAGGTTCAGCACCCTGAGGTAATTTATGAATCCGGCAAGTGTATAGATTGTGGTCTTTGCATAGAAATCGCTTCCAAAGCCGGCGAAGAGCTTGGCCTGACCTTTATAGGCCGGGGGTTTGATGTTCGGGTGGCAGTACCATTTGATCGTTCAATGGCTCAAGCCCTCAAACGCTCTGCGGCCGAGTGTGTATCTGCCTGCCCGACCGGGGCATTGGCATTTAGAAAGTAATTCAATTTTTTGTAGAATTTGAAGGTTGGTATTAAGAGCGGTTTTTTATAAGTGTATAGCCGCTGAAATTTACTGTTTTTTTGGAGTAGTGTTATGGTTTTAAGAAAAGCAATGAAAAGTTGCATGAGGGTGTTGGTCCTTGGACTGAGCATTTGTTCAATGTGGGTGATGTTTTGTAGTACCGCTGTTGCGGCAGACTGGCCGAACTATCGGGGACCCAACTATGATGGAATATCGAGTGAAACCGGCTGGATTGCAAACTGGCCAGAAGGCGGCCCGAAGGTACTCTGGAAATATTCGCTCGGAACCGGATTCGCTTCCATGGCCGTAAGCAACGGCAAGGTCTACGCCATGGGTAATATCGATGATAACGACTTCCTTTACTGCCTGGATGCCGCCACGGGCAGGGAAATATGGAAGAAATCATATCCGTGCCCGTTGTACAAGAAGAACCACGAAGGCGGTCCCTGTGCGACTCCGACGATAGACGGTGACGCGGTTTATACATTCAGCAAGGACGGTGACGCCATTCGTTTCAAAGCCGCGACAGGCGAGATCGTCTGGCATAAGAACTTGAACAAGGAATTGGGCTTGAAGCACCCCACGTGGTATTTCGCGGGCTCGCCGTATATAGCCGGAGACCTTGTGATTTATAACGCCGGCACCTATGGGATAGCACTAAAAAAAGCTGACGGCAGCGTGGCATGGGAAAGCGGAAAGGGCGCATGCGGTTACACAACCGCCGTCCCGTTCGATATCGGAGGCCAAAAGGGCGTGGCGATGGCCGTATGCGACGAACTCGTAGGCCTGAATCCTGCAACGGGCAAGGTAATGTGGAAATTCCCATGGAAAACCAGCTACGATATTAATGCCGCCGACGCCATTGTCTCGGGCGACACCATTTTCATTTCGTCCGGATACAACAAAGGCTGCGCCCTGGTGAAAATCAGCGGCGGTGATGCCACCAAAGTCTGGCAGAACAAGAATATGCGGAATCAGATAAACTGTTCGGTACTTTGGGAAGGGTACGTATACGGCTTCGACGGGCAGGTCGGAGGCGGCGGCAACCTGACGTGCCTCGACCTGGCGAGCGGCGAAAAGAAGTGGTCGCAGGGCGGTATGGGTACCGGTTCGCTGATGATTGCCGACGGCAAGCTGATTATTCTCGGCGAAAAGGGCAAGCTCGTCATCGCGGAGGCGTCGCCGGAAAAATATAAGGAGCTGGCCTCGGCGGAAATTCTTACGGGCAAGTGCTGGACGGTGCCGGTCCTGGCGAACGGCAGAATCTACGCCCGCAATGCGGACGGGCAGTTGGTCTGCGTTGACGTGGCGGTAAAGTAAGGAAATAATGACTCCTTTTGAGGAATTAAGAATATGTTAGAAACAATCCGAGATCGTCTATACCTGCGGATTTTTGGCTTAGCAGTATTTATAGTCGGATTAGGCTTTTTTAGTGCTGCTCAAGCAGCGGATTGGCCTCAGTGGCGCGGGCCCAATCGTGATGGGATATGCAATGAGACCGGCCTGCTGAAGAGCTGGCCCGAGGGAGGGCCGAAATTGTTGTGGGAGATTACCGGCCTTGGAACAGGCTATTCCAGTCTCACATTCGGTGACGGCAAATTCTATACGATGGGTGACATCAGTTTAAACTCCGGCAAAGTTCAGTGTTTGCTCGCCTACGACCTGTCCACTCGCAAACGATTGTGGGCAGCCGAAGTAGGCCCGCCACATAAGGATGGCCCACGCTGCGCGCCTACCATTGATGACGGTCTTGTCTATGCGACAGGCACCTCGGGAGACCTGGTTTGTGTTGACGGCGATACCGGAAAAGTACGCTGGCACAGTAATCTTCAAAAAGACCTGGGCGGTGGAGAAAATCCCAAATGGAAATACAGCGAATCTCCACTTGTTGATGGTGACAAGCTTTTATGCACACCGGGCGGGCTGAATGCTGTAATGGTGGCGCTGGAAAAAAAGACAGGGAAGCTCATCTGGAAGAGTTCCATGCCCGATATCGGCCCGAACGGCAAGGACGAGGCGGGCTATTCTTCCATTGTTGTGACGGAGGCCGGCGGCCTTCGCCAATATGTCCAGTTGACAAACAAGGGCTTGATCGGTGTCGCTGCAAAAGACGGCAGATTTCTTTGGGGCTATAACAGGATAGCGAACAAGGTGGCCAACATTCCCACGCCCGTCTTGTACGGAGATTATGTTTTCTGTTCAACCGCATACGAAACAGGTAGCGCTCTGCTCAAACTGAACACCCGTGACAACAGTGTCGATGCGCAGGAGATATACTTTTTGGATGCCGGCACATTTCAAAACCATCATGGCGGCTTCATCCGGGTTGGTGACTATATCTACGGCGGGCATGACCATAACAAAGGCAAGCCGACCTGTCTCGAAATCAAGAGCGGTAAAGTAATGTGGCAGGAGGAACAGCCGGGCGGAGGCTCGGCAGCCGTGCTTTATGCAGATGGCCATTTATATTTCCGTTACCAGGACAATGTGCTGGCTCTCATTGAAGCTAATCCTGACGGATACAACCTCAAGAGTACGTTTACGCTTCCTAAACGTGAGGGAATGAGCGGCCCCGGCTGGGCACACCCGGTTATCGTTGACGGCAGGCTTTACATCCGCCATAGCGATGTACTGATGGTTTATGATATTAAGGCATAAAAATAGTCTGCTGAGAATTAACTTATCCCTGGCATGATACTTTTATTATGCCTTCCACGGGTCGTTCGTTTTATCGAGCCATTGCCTGAGCTCGGAGGTTAGTCTGCGGACTACTTTCGGACTCGACTCGGCGATATTGTTGAGCTGGTAGGGATCCTTTTGGTTGTCGAACAGCAGTATTTCCTTCTTTCCATCTTTGTTCGGAGTGATGGTAAATGTATATCGATGCGTGCGCAGTCCTCGAGTACCGTCTTTTGGCCCCCCGCAGGTCAGGTACAGGGCAGAGGTTGGTCTTGTGCCCGGCTTGCCGAGCATGATCGAAGAATAATCGCCGCCCTCTATGTCGCGACCGATGCGATTACTTAGTCCAATTAAACCCAGCAAACTGGGCATTATATCGGCAGGAGTCAATAGCAGGTCGTCGCGACGGGCGGGGATTTTCCCAGGCCAGCGGATTATGAAAGGAATTCCGATAGATTCTTCATACGGAACTCCTTTGTGCATAAGATTGTGAGAGCCCATCATTTCTCCGTGGTCGGCTGTGAAGACAACAATAGTGTTTTCTTCGAGTTGCTGCTCTTTAAGTGTGTCAAGGATTCGGCCAAATTGTTCATCCGTGCCCGTTACGGCGGCGAAGTAGTTTTTAACGTTTTCTTTTGCCTGAGGATGAGGATTGTCAAGGTCAACGTTAGGACGATTTAGCAGGTCCCTGTAGTCCTTATCCTTGTACATATCCACATATTTCCGTAGTACCTGCTCAAAGGGAGTGTGCGGGGGGTTGGGAGCAATGAAAAGGGCGAAAGGTTTATTTGGATCGCGGTATTTGCCCTGCGGATTTCGAATGAACTCGATGGCAACATCAGCCTCGTGTTTGGTTGACCATTCATCGAAATACGTCGGTTCGTCGCGTTTGGCATTCGTTGTCCAGTAGCGGGGATTAAGGTGCTGGTCTCTACAGTTATAAGCGTGCCAGAATGTAAATCCGTGACGGCGATGAGCAGGTACGAATTCATCCCAGACGATCCCCCCTCCGGGCATTCCCGGCCGACCTCTTCGGCGCCCGACATAAGGCTCGTACGGCTTATCCAGATGCCACTTTCCGAGGTACCCGAGATTATATTCGTTATCGCACAGAATGTCACTAAGACAGCGCTGGTCTTGTTTGAGCATAACATCTTTGCCGGAGTTACAATTACTGGTAACGCCGTTAGAGATGGGATACTTGCCGGTAAATAGCTGGGCCCGGAACGGGCTGCAAACAGGATAACTGCTTACAGCGTCGGTAAGCACGAGGCTTTGGGAGGCAAAACGGTCCAGACATGGAGTGATTACCGGGTCCTCATTCATACAGCCGACGGCCTGTCGACGAAACTGATCCGGGAACATAAACACCAGATTCGGCAGTTTGTCTTTTTTCGGTTCTGCCGCTGTTAAATCGACTGAGCGGGAAAACGCAACGGTTGCAGAGACTGCTGTTGTTCTTTTTAAAAAATCACGTCGGGATAGAGACTTAGTCATTGTTTTCCTTTCTTTATTTTCTTTTGAAATGGAACATGACTGCACGGCTGCCGGGTGCGTCAAAGGTCAGGCTGCCATGGGCATTGCCGCTTATAGTTTTTGTGTTTTTGTTTATTATGTCGTAACTTTTGACCAGCCAGTTGCCTTTAGGCAAATTAGCGATAATCTTTTTCTGGGATTTGTTTGTACCGAGTACGTATTCCCGGCCATGCCAGGCGAGACCACGAAAATCGGGATCAAGATTCGAGAAGATGCTGCGGTCGGGGGCCATCTTCCAGAAAGTGATGTGATTATCGATAACCTCTCGCAGGTACTTTAGATTATCAGCAGATGTGTGCTCGGCGGGATTGAAGAGACCTCTGAAATATTGACCAAGCTTTGAGCCCGGCTTCTCGCCGGTCGTGCCGTAGCCGCCGCCGAGAAAAGCACCGAGATGAGACTCGATTGTATCGTGCTCTGTGTGTTTGTCACCCTTGCCCTCATAGCTCAATTCATCGTTGACCGTAGGTTTATTACGAGGACTCTTACCTTCGGAGTTTTGCCATGTATTTTGGATAGCATCCGCAGCGTCGGGAAGATTGCGTAATTTTTTCTGTATAATCTGGTGGTCGTTCCAGGGCGGCAAATCATCAAACTTCGCCGGCCAGCCCGTGCGGGACGCTATATGGACGCTCAGCGGCGTCGGGTAAGGCAGATACGTTCTGATGATGCTTCCGAACCGGGCGATTTCTTCTTCAGAGTATTTCGGGTTTTTTATATCGAATTCATTGCACAGGCATACCCAAACGTTGGGATAGCTGCCGTAGCGGGCCGCAATGTACTTGAGGTAGGGGGTCGGATCGCCATCGTTGCGGCCGGCGCGCAGGACCGAACGCGATTCTACTGCGTCAGGCCCGCACAGAATCAGGTCCGCAATTAAATCGTGCTCATACGCGCTTCGTATCGCCGAATCAGCCCGCTGGATGAACCAACGCGGATTGGGGCGGTGTGAATAGTCGCCCCAGTCGGTTGGTTGGCCGTGATCATCCAGAAAGGGTTTTTCCTTTGGATTGGGATAACGGCCGCCATACAAACTTAAACGAAGTTTCTTAAAATAATCCGCGTTTCCAGCAATATCAGCAACGATGCTGTTTCCGCTGGGCTTGTTGTCCTTCTGGTAGCCTGAGAGGAATGTATAATGAGTATTGCCCAAGATATAAGGATGAGAGCCATCTGAGCGCATGTACCATCGGCAGCCCGGGCTGTCAGAATCGGCAATCCAAAAACCAGGATGGTCCGAGTCTGTAGCTGTCAAGTGGTCACTTTGCTTTTGGCCGAGCAGACTTTGCTTGTTCGAATAGACCTCGACCAGGTCCCATCGACCGGTTTTTGTCGGGCAAAAACGGGCTTTGAATATATTGCCTGATGTTCCTGCTTTTCCATTGCCGTCCCAAAAGCCGTAAATTTTATATTCCGGCGAACCGCTTTCGTGGCGAAAACGAACCCAGAAATCAATGTCGCGTGCAGGGACGTCCGTTGGGCCCTGCCACGGACCTTCGAAAGTAAGTTCAACGACGGAGTACTTTGCGGCTTTTGCAATTTCAACTCCATACGCCTGAAAATTAAAGAACAAGATCGAAAGTAATGAGGCAAAAGACCAGGCGATTTTTCCAATGTGCCTTTTCATTGTGATTTTCCTTTCATTAATGATGAATGTTGAGTACGAATTTTCTTAAAGGAATATTATAAAGAATTTATTTGTACAGGTCATACAGATTTGCTATCTTATCCGCGAAAAACAAAAAAAAACGAAGATGGATACAGATTGGGATGTTTTACATTATTCAGGTAATCTTAGACGTCGGTTCTGAAAAATCACTTCTGTCATACACTGCACAAAAGAAACACAGGGACATATATAAAAGATGAAGCGCACTACTGTCTATAGGCTGTTATGTTTATTAATTGTCGGCACATCAGGGTGTACGAACTCTGTTCAGATCATTTCGCACCGCGGGGCATCATACCTGGCTCCTGAAAATACCATGGCTTCGGTCATGCTTGGCTGGGAGAAAAGAGCCGATGTGGAGGTCGATGTATATTTATCCAAAGACAATCATATCGTCGTGATTCATGATAAAACGACAAAACGTACAGCTGGAAAAGAACTCATAGTTAGTGATACGACTTCTGTTGAACTCCGCCGGCTTGATGTGGGGAGTTTTAAGGCAGAAGAATTTAAAGGAGAGCAGATTCCTTTTTTGGTTGATGTCGTCGATACAATCCCTCCCGGACGAAGCCTCTATATTGAAATAAAATGCGGACCGGAGATCCTGCCCTATCTCCGGGAACTCATCGCTGAGAGCGGCAAGGTGTCTCAGATTGTTATTATTGGATTCAATCTGGATACGGTGGCAATGTCTAAGGAACTGATCGACGTTCCCACATATTGGCTGAAGGGAACCGCTAAAGACAAGGAAACGGATCAATGGATTCCGCACGATCTGCAGCTTGTCCAAATGGCCCGGAGCAAAGGTCTCGACGGTCTGGATGTTCATTATGCAGGTGTTACCGGAGAGTTCGCCGATGCGGTTAAAGCTTCGGGGCAAAAGCTCTATGTCTGGACTGTGGATGACCCCGAAGAAGCAATCCGTCTGATTGGGCTTGGAGTGGATGGAATAACGACCAATCGTCCCGCCTGGCTCAGGGAACAGATTAATAACTATGAATCTAACAAACAGATGACAGCCGCCAACTGATTGAATGGAATTTTAAGATAAGGAGAAACAACAGGTGGATATGCTACGTGTTTGGCCAATAGTGTGCGAGTTCGGGATAGGGGCACTGCTGTGCGTTATAGGCATCTGGTGTGGTTTGCGCGGGGGATACCTGAATCTTAAATTAGCCGAAGACCGTAGACTGTTGGCGATACTTATCGCCGGTTACCTATTCATGCTGGCCATTGCGTGCGTCTTTACCTTTCTGGCGCCCAATTGGGCAGGCGGAGGGTCCTTATGATTGCCCAGGCGATTGGTGGAAACCTCGATTACGCAGTTATGTTGGGTTACTTTGTTGCAGTGCTGGGGTTCGGCTTGTACTTCGGCCGATATACCACTACGACCAAAGATTTCTTTTTCGGAGGACAGAGGTTCTCGTGGTGGCTTATCGCTTTTTCCTGTATTGCCACGGTCGTCGGAAGCTACAGTTTCATCAAGTACAGTGCAGCAGGATTCAGATATGGCATTTGCAGCACGCAGTCTTACCTCAACGATTGGTTCTGGATGCCTATCCTGGTGCTGGTCTGGCTGCCCATCGTCTATTATAATCGAATCACGTCGGTTCCCGAATATCTCGAAGCACGGTTTGACAGGAAGACGCGCATCGCCGCCACGTTTATCATCCTTTTCTATATTATCGGCTACATTGGGATCAATTTAATCACACTTGGCCGCACGCTGCACACGCTGCTGGGTTGGCAGATCATGACAGGAGCCATTATTACAGCGGTCGCTGTGGGCCTGTATGTTTACATCGGCGGGCAAACCGCGGTAATCATGACCGACCTTGTCCAGGGAATCATCCTCCTTGTTGCAGGACTGGGACTGTTCGCCGTCGCCATCTATCACTTCGGCGGTTTTTCTGAATTCTGGTCCCTGCTTCCGCGCGAGCATAAGTTCGCATTCTCGGATTTCAATGCACCGCCCAAGTTCAGTTTTGTAGGTATCTACGTGCAGGACGGGCTGGCCAACACCGGGGCCCTCATGCTGATGCACCAGGGTTTCGTAATGCGATTTCTCTCGCTCAAGAGTGTCAAAGACTCGCGTCGGATGGTGGTCTGCTGGATCCTTGTTCTGGCGCCGCTGGCAGCGATCGCCACCAGTTGCGGCGGATGGATCGCCAAGGGGCTGGTTAACAATGGTGAGTTGGTCACCGAGCCGGAGGATTCGTTTGTCAAGGCCGCTCACTTTCTATGTGCTCCGGGAATTTTCGGTTTTGTGCTCGCCGCCCTTACCGCGGCGTTGATGAGTACTGCCGATTCACTCATTAACGCTGTAAGTGCAATTTTCGTCAATGACATCTGGAAACCGTACGTCAAGCCCGCCGGGGAAGATAAGCATTATCTCCGGGTGGCGCGAATAACGAGTCTTTGTGCAGCCGGCCTGGGCCTGGCCCTGGTTCCCATATTCATGAAAGACACCATTTATGGCGCGCACAGTATGTTTACGGCCGCAGTCACACCACCGGTTCTGACTGCTATTTTTTTCGGTATCACATGGAAACGCTACACGTCTGCTGCTGCATTTGTGACTATTGTAGGAGGAGCTATTCTGATTGGCTTGTCTTTCATCTGGCCTGATGCGCTGGTCGGGCCTTTCGACTTCGGGATGGGGCCGGATAGTTACAAGTTCATGCGGGCCCTTTTCGGTCTGTTAGCGGCTGGAACACTTGGTGTCTCTATAACATGGTTGACCAGGCCGTGCCCTGAGGCCAAATTAAAAGGTCTTGTCGCCGGTACACAATTAGACGCTATGCGTAGGTTCAAAGGAGGCCAGCCCAACCGGCGGCCAGGCGCAAAAGTTCGGCTCCAAACTAAGTTTGATCCGAATCTTTCAGGGAAAGACGTGGTCATCGTTTCCCAATTGGCCCTGGACAAAATGGCAGCCAATCCGGGCGACCTGCTCTACGCCTGCCATACTCGCTGGTGGTATGGAGGACTGCGTTCCGTTCATGTCAAAGCCGGCGAGCCTGACGACTCTAAAGACACTGATCTGCTCCAAATCAGCCCGGAGGATGCGGCAACAGCACACTTTACAGATGGACAGCAGGTGGTGGTGGAAAAGATTATGTAAAGCCGGTATAAACCAGCTTGCCACCCAAGCTGATAAACGATGCAGAGGATGTCAAAAAAAATGAATCCTAAAGAACTGCTCGATACGACCTTTGATTGCGAATGTGGACGCAGCCATAAGGTTCCAATCAAGAATCTCATCTATGCAGAAGATGCCTTAAGACGTCTGCCCGAAGTGCTGGCTTGTTTTGTTGATGGACGTCGTGTTGTTCTTGTAGCCGACCAGCGGACGTGGGATATTGTAGGCCGGCGAGCGCAGGAGGCACTCGAACAAGCGTCCTGGTCCGTACACGATATTATTGTCCCTGACACCAAGCGTGGCGGTCCTGTTTGCGATGATACCACACATAATTGGCTCAGTGACCGGTTGCCTCCTGTCGATATTGCTCTTGCCGTCGGTAGCGGCGTTATCAACGATCTGACCAAGTGGTCAGCCTTCGAACATGACCTGCCTTACGCCGTTATCGCAACTGCCGCGACTATGAACGGCTTTACCGCCGCCAATGTTGCACCCACAATCAATGGCGTCAAGACCCTGTTCCGCGCCCGGGCGCCTTTGGCTGTTTTTGGAATTCCATCGATCATCGTCGAGGCTCCTTTCGAGCTGACCACGGCCGGTCTCGGCGATACCCTTGCCAAGCCTGTCAGTACCGCCGATTGGATGCTCAACAATCTCTTTCACGGCGAATTCTTCTGTCGTTACTGCAGCGAGATAATCAACTCTCTGGAACCGTACTATTTCGACCACCCCGAAGACATAAGGAACCGCAAACCGGAGGCTATCGAGGCTTTATTTAACGCATTGTTATACTCCGGCGTCGCCATGACGATAATGGGTACCTCGGCACCGGCTTCGGGCGGTGAGCACCTGCTTAGCCATACTCTTGATATGATGTCGAGCATCGATGGTGTTGCCCATGATCTTCATGGCCGACAGGTCGGTATCGGCACTCTGTTTGCCTCGGCCGTATATGCCCGCGTTATCCGGATCGAAAATCCAGACTGCCGCCCTTTGCCCTCAGATATCGACAGCACCTTCTGGGGCGGCCTGGCCGATAGTGTCCGCCGGCAATACGAACAGAAAAAATCCATGCTCCAGACAATTTACAAAAAATTAGCCGATAGTCAAACCTGGCGGACCTATCTTGCCGCTGCTCAGGACCAGGTTCGTTCACCGGCCCAAATAAAGAACTGCCTCAAAACAGCCGGTGCCGCCCATACATTTGCGGATATTAGTTGCTCCCGTGAGCGTTTGCTTGGGGCGGTCCTCCACATGCATGAAATCCGAGGACGCACCACGATTGTCGATCTGGCCTGGATTCTCGGCATCCTTCCGGATGCCGCAGATGAAATCATAGATGAATGGCTCACCACTTGATCCGGTTCTTTTTGATGAGGAGACATAACAAATGGATGCAAAGATTACACCGATAGACCTAAGCAGAAGGGATTTTCTCGCCGGCCTGGTAGCAACGGGATTGGCAGGGGGGATTGACGGCCGGTTTTTAGATGTTTTGGCCGCTCAAGAGAGACTTGCCCTCGAACAGGTGCGGATAATTTTTCAAAGCAGCTTCGAAAGAGGACAACCGATACACAATTCGCCTGATCATCAAATAGTCAGTGATAAAGCTCACACCGGAAAGTGTTCGTTGATGGGCCAGGTCAGCGAGAGTAGAAAAGCATGCATACTTGAGATTCCGTTTACCTCACAAAAGGGCAAAATTATACATGTCTCTTTCTGGGTCCGCAGCGATAACAAATCCGCCTGTTCGGTCTTTGTGCGTATCGATAAGAAAAAAATCAGTTTGGGACGAAGGATGGATAATATTCCTGTGCGGCAGTGGAAACAGGTTCAGACTTCCTACAAGGTAGAACAGAATACACGCGGCACGATTCAGATTGTTGCTCCATCGTCATTTAACGCCCCTGTGGGAAAGGCCTGGATCGACGATGTTATTGTTTACGAAACTACTGACGAATGCAATTGGCCGGGACACGTGCAGGATTTTTCCGCTTTGGCATGCGATAAATCAGAGAATCTTTGGATGGCTACACTGGAACGGCCAATGCCACGCCGATTTATTCGTGTGTACCGGCTCGAAGACCTTGAACGCAAAGAGTTCATAACGCTGGAACCGGAGAATCTGACAGGTATCGCAGCGCCGGCTATAGTCGGGCTGAACACGGGTTGTTTTGTGGCATTTCCGGTTGAGCAAAGAGGGAAGTGGCGAATCGCTTACAGCTTTATTGACAATATCAAAACCCCTGGGACTGCCTGTCGTTATATAGACTGCGAAGGTACGGCCAATATTTCTCCTGCACTGGCGGTGGCGGGAGGGCGGATTTATGTGGTTTGGGAATCCAATGCCGGCATGGCGCGCGGAATTTACGCCTGCCGGGTGGAGCCCGACAAGGCAGGCAGGATCCAACGCATTTCTTCCGAAGATGCAAACAGTTATAATCCTGCGATTGTTGCCTTGGAGGACGGCTCGCTTTTTGCCGCGTGGGATTCGGTACGCGATAAGAAAGCGAACATTTACGGCGCCTGGTTTCGTAACGGTCAATGGCAGAAAGAGCGGCGAATCACCTCGGACGTTCGCATTGAGCGACATCCGTCACTGGCCGTCAGGAACAACGAGATATGGATGGCCTGGCAGGCACAGAGCTATAAAGACCTGAAGATAAATAATCTTGATGAGCAGCTTGTCGTTGTGGCCAGGCTTGAAAAGAAGCTGCACGCCCCATGTGGTTTGTTCGAGAAGATTTCGACAAGCAGGAAGTTACTGCTTCGCCCGCGCATTGCATTTGATTCGGCAGGCCGGCTCTGGTTAACGGCACGCCAGTCGATGGGCCCTCAGGATGGTTGGCAGCCTTTAGCATGGTGTTATACCGGTGGCCAGTGGTCAAGACCATGGGTTTTGACGGATCAGAGGGGACGCTGGCGAGCGGTTAATATGGCTGTTAATTCGGCCGGTATCTTGACGGCCAGTCAATATGATGATTTGCCGAATGGGTGGAAACAACAGGGAATCCATCCCGACTGGCAGTCGGGATTGTTACTGAAAAGCCTGCCGAAAAAGCAGGACTCTACAATTCCTGAACTTAAGACCGAGCCGCTGAAGATGCCCCCGACGGAATTCTCCCTGAAGCAAAAGAGCGAGCTTTGCGGCGCCGATCTGCCACGTCAGCGATGGCCGCACGAGGGACAGGAGCTGACATTATTCTGGGGAGATTTCCACGACCATACCGACATATCAGTCTGTGTACGCGACAAAAATCCGCCGGGACACGACCTTTATGCCAACGAGCGAGATATAGAAAAACTTGACTTCTGTACCCTGACAGATCACGGATATAACTTCGACCCGCCCCAGTGGGCATATAACGGCGAGCAGACACGAAACAATCACGATCCCGGCAGATTCGTAACGTTCCTCGGTGAGGAATGGACGTCCAGCAGAAATCCGCCGGCCGAAGGCGGCAAAATGAACCGATACGGGCATCATAATCTGGTTTTCCTGGACCCTTATCATAAAAAGTTCTATGATTCGTTCGATAGTGATATATCGCCGGCCGATCTCTGGAAAGAGCTTGAAGGACATGAGTATATCTGCATACCGCATCAGTTGGCTGACTGGAAGGGCAAGGGCAAAGGCAATCCACCGACGGACTGGAGCTTTGTGGACGAGAGACTCCAGCCGGTAGCGGAAATTTTCCAGACCAGGCAGTCATACGAATATCTGGGATGCCCGAGGCAGGCTCCGCAAGGCGCTCCTTTCAAAGGCCATTATTTGCAGGATGCATGGGCCAAAGGCGTTGTCATTGGAGTAATTGCCAGTCCTGATCACGGCGGGGGCAACGGCAAGGCTGGCGTCTGGGCGAGAGAGCTTACACGCGAAAGTATTTTCGAGGCGGTTCGTGCCCGACATACCTTCGGCACGAGCGGCGCCAAGATGGCCCTGCGTTTCAGCGCGGGCCGGGCCATAATGGGCGATAAGGTTAAGCACCCGGAAGGAGCGATTGATTTTCGGATTACTGCTCTGGCAATGCGAAACATTTCGGAGTTGGTGATATTTCGCAACAACGAAATCGTTTACCGTACGGAGCCGGGCAGGAAAGAATTTGATACTGAATGGACGGACAAAAAGCCGCCAAAAGAAAACGCTCTTTGGTATTATGCACGGATTCAAGCTGAAGATAATGAACTTGCCTGGTCGAGCCCGATCTGGTTCATGTGAATTACTTGCTGACTTGCATCCTTCCGGCCAAGTGCACTTTTTTACTAAAGCTGTTTTCTGCATAATTGCCGAGGTGACACCTTCAGGCTGGAAAAGCCGCCTGGAAGTATGCAAATAACGGAATCTCACACACGTTTGTTAATGAAAAACCGGACGGGAACATTTCTTAAATTTTGTGTTTGACGTTGACAGCAGCCTCTGATCCTTTAGAAATAACTTCTGATGGTGGAGAGATTAGGGGATTTCCCTGTAAAATTGTATTACAAGTGATTATTGGCCAGGAGTGAATCATATTGCTTTAAGAACTGAAGCAATTGACAGAACTGTTTCTGCTTAACAATATTGGATCCATATCGTCTTTAGCTCTTGACGGAACTTAGCAAATGCGGCCATATTTTCCGTAGCCATCTTGCAGATTCAGCAGTTCCCTGAACTTACAAGGTGACATTACCCTTCGCTCGCTTGCCTCGGCCAGCTTGTGGATGCGGCGCAGCAGGTCGGAATTTGTGGCCAACCTTGTTCGTTCTGCATCGAACCATATATTGTCTTCCAGTCCAACTCTGACGCCGCCACCTGAAACGATAGCCAAAGAATTCATAAATAATTGGTAATCGCCGATCCCTGCCAGAGACCAGAAGGAGTTCTCGGGTAAATCACGAATCATAATCCCGGCGTGCAGCAGATCTGCCTGTGCACAGGCGATATTGCCGAGCAGCAGATTAAAGTAATGGGGAGGCTCCAGGATACCTTTCTTTTCCAGATACCTGGCATAGTTGATCATCCCTGCGTCGAAAGCTTCCAATTCAGCCAGAATCCCGCGTGACCTCATTTCTTTGGCCAGCATCTGAATCATCTCCGGAGAATTTACGCAGGCCATATGATTGAAATTCAGGGAACTGAGCGTCAAACTACCCATATCCGGCTTTAAGTCACCATCCAGTTGCAAGGGTTCGGCGCGTTTTTCAAACTCACTTATGCAACGTCCGCTCAACGAGACACAGATAACCAGGTCCCTGGAGAAAGCCCTTATCCCGGAGATAATTTTACCGTAGACTTCGGCCTTGTATGTAGAATTGCCTGTTTCCGCTTCGCGTGCATGCAGGTGAACCATCGTGATGCCAATATCGACGGCTCGGCGAACCTCTGCTATGATTTCTTCCGCCGAAATAGGAACATGCGGCGTCATCTCTTTCGTTGGAATCATTCCTGTTGGTGTGAAATTTACTATCAAATCCATAAGATTTGCACTCAGATTTTACGATTAGATCAGAATTGGAATATTCATTCTATTTCTTGTACCAGACGAGCAGGCACACCAGCTACAAAACAATTGTCCTGAACATCACGATTAACCACGGCTCCGCCGCCCACAACGGCATTCTTGCCAATTGTGATGCCGTGAACTATCAATGCTCCGGCCTTAATCCCCGAGCCCTCCTTGATGAGAACGTCTTTGACACCACAGGTATGCGCCAGGCGATCTTCCAGAAAAGCATTGTAATTGTACCTGTTGTGGGTCATTATTATTACACCCGGACCCAGACTTACACCCTTCTCTAATGTGACCCGACCGGATAAATCTATAAAGTTATATCCGCTAAAAACACAATCATCCTGTATTGTCAGATTGCCATATCCGTTCGAGAAATTGTGCAAAACGACTGGTGAACCGATTCTGATGTTTTTACCCACCTTGGCGCCAAATGCTTTCACAATAGCTGCGTTAGCTTTGTTGCCATACCGCAGTACCCGGGGAGGACCGATAATTCTAAAGATGAAAACCAGTGACTTTTCCAAAAAAAAGATCAATACTTCCCGAATATATCTGCGTAATCCTGACATTCCTGTCTCTACTTATATATGTATGTTAGAACTCTAAACCGGGATTTCCTTTTACACTTTATTGAAACACTCCGGCAAACTTTATATCTTATAGTAACGTAATTTTATCTCAATTTCAACAATATTCCGGCTCCCGATAGCCCATTTCTCATAAGGATAAGGATTCGGTTTTAAGAAGTGAGTTGAGAATGAGTTGCGGCATTTTCAAGCGTGTTGTTTCTGACATGATTTATTAGGAACGCACCCAATCCTGTTCAGCTCGTAGATTAATATCTAAGTGGTCGGTTTACAAAGCGTACAAGATATGTCTAAGGTATGATTAAAGCTGCAATCAAGACGGGGATTGAGCCTGCTGCGGATTAGGCAATGTTTTTCAGACGGTCAATACAGCCCTTCTTCATCGGCCAAATATCAACAGAGCATTTCATACGTCCGCAGTGTCGGCTTACGAGAAGTCCAAAGCGATACCAACATACACGCGATGATGGCCGAATAGGTCTGTAATTCGATGCCGTTCTGATTGTAGCTCAACAGGTGACTCCAGGATTTTGGAAATGGTCTTGAAGTATTTGAAGCCCTGGAGTTCGATTCCTTTTATTTTATGCCTTTTTTTTGCTCATAAATGGCATTTAAGCAGGAGTGTAAACAGCGCGCAAGTTTAAAATAGGTAATATGTAAAAGATTTTTTGGGTAATTCTCCACCCCACATGGATCCACAACTGCCGGCCATGGACGGGTGTGTAGAATCCACTTCGTCAGCCCCGTTCCTGAAATTTGTACCGGTTTTTTTATAGCCGGCAGGGAGCAGTTGCGGTATATTTACTTCTTTGAAAAGAAAGGAAATAAACATGAAAAAACGATCGTTTCAACCATCGCCGACTATGGCTGGTAATTTGCCCTCCCCAAGGAATATCTCCCGTCGACAATTCATGCAGGTTGGAGCAGGGATTGCGGCGTTGGGATTGGGCGTCCTGGAACTGCCCGGCGCCGAGGATAACTCTCCATCCCGGCGTCCAAATGTTCTTTACGTCTTCTCCGATATGCAGCGGGCAACATCGCTCGGATGCTACGGCGATCCGAATGTTCGGACGCCTGTTCTCGATGCTTTCGCCGGCCAGGGCGCACGCTTTGATGCGGCGATGTCCAACACACCCGTGTGCTGTCCCCATCGCGCTTGCCTGATGACGGGCCTTTATAGCCATCACCACGGTGTGGTCAGTAACGGCGTCAATTTCATACGTAAAGCCGATGGTATCGCCGAACATTTTCGTGACGCCGGCTACGTCACGGGCTACTCCGGCAAGTGGCATATCCCCGCCGGTTATGGCTCGGAGGATTCGATGCCTTTGGGATTTCCTTCCGGCTCGGAGCGCAAAGGATTCGGAAAGAGGACGCGTGGCCACTATGTGCACGTAACCGTTCGTGACAAAAGCGGGCGGGAAGTACAAAAAGAGGTTTACAGGCCGACCCTGGTAACGGATGAGACGATAGAGTTCATTGAACAGCAGAGCAAAGGCAACAAGCCGTGGATCTTTTTCGCATCGTGGATACCCCCTCACGGCCCTTACGCGTCCCCTCCGGAATTTCGAAAGCATTACGAGGGCAGGATGCAGTTGCCTCCCAATGTCCCTGAAGGACTGCCTGAGGAATATGCGCGTGCGAGTCTTCCCGACTACTATGGCATGGTCGAAAGTCTTGACGTGGAGTTCAAGCGCATTCTTGAAGCACTGGATCGTTCGGGGGCGGCGAAGAATACAATCGTATGCTACTCGTCGGACCATGGTGACATGATCGGCTGCCAGGGCTACAAGGCGAAACGATGGCCCTATGAGGAATCGGTGCGGGTGCCGTTCCTTATCCGCTACCCGGGCGTTATCCCGGCCGGAAAGGTTATCGCCGATCCGTTCAGCACCGTCGACGTCTATCCGACGCTGGCGGGACTGGCCGGGCTTAAAGCGCCGGAGGGACTTGACGGCCTCGACTACTCGCCGGTGCTCCGGCAGGAAAGCAGCAAGCCACCTCGCGATTATGCGTTCCTTCAGATGATGTATGCCTATGTCCCGTGGCCCGGCTGGCGTGCTCTGCGTACGAGCCGGTACACATACGCTCGCACAGTCAAAGGCCCGTGGTTGCTGTACGACATAGCCAAAGATCCCTGCCAGACGAACAATCTGGTTAACGATCCAGCGTTCCGGCCCCTCGTGGAGCAAATGGACAAGCG
>Ga0307378_10001222_pt1 | contig 42266 bp, 61 predicted proteins | sample UN1MG_FD_202238 | JGI IMG/M metagenome (GOLD analysis project Ga0307378, IMG submission 202238) | Soil microbial communities from Risofladan, Vaasa, Finland - UN-1 | ecosystem: Environmental > Terrestrial > Soil > Coastal area > Acid sulfate soil | place: Finland: Risofladan, Vaasa | collected...
GTGCGACGAATGCTGACTATCCATACGTTAACCCGTTGACCTCATAAACCCCTTCTCGGCGGGCTGTTCTCTATAATGGCCCGCCCTAAAACGAGGATCAAGATATGGCAATACTACCAATTGGGGCGACCAACTTTAAATTTATTGGGTTATCGTCTGATGATAAGTCACCCTCCGATTATGTAGAGGGTGCGGAGCTTCATTTGGTCGATACCGGTGAAGAACTGATCTTGCATGATGGCATGTGGGAGCTAGATCGTAGGTTAACAAGAGCGCTGCAAGTGGCGTTCGTATAACGATATACAAGGAGGATTTAATCATGTACGGAAAAACAGAAGCAGGAGTTGGCAAACCTGTGCTGGTAGATTCCAGCGGAGAGATAATTACTATAGGCGGTGATGGAGCTTTTGCATATACCGTAAGGCAGGGGGATTGTTACTATGCGGCCAATCAGACTGGATGTGTTTGGACTGTAGAATTGGCAACAACCTATACTGGGCTGTGTGTTAGTAACCCGGTAGGTTCAGGTAAAATTTTCAGTATCCTCATGGCTGGCTATTCGGAAATTGTGGCACCAACAGGAATCAATGATGCATGGCTGGCAGGCGGATATCATGCCAGTACGGACGTTGCTGCCGGTGTTGCAGAGACGCCTCACAATCTGCTATTGGGTGGTGCAGCGGGTGCTGGAAAGGCATGGACAGGCGCGACATTGCCGGTTGCCCCAACGTATATCTTGCCTATTCAGACAGGTCATACGGCAGCGGCTTTGTCTGGTGGAAGTCCTTGTTTGCAAACTATCAACGGCATAATCCAAGTTCCCGCTGGTGGATTTGTTATTGTGGCCTGCTTTACCATTGGTGTTGCGGTAGGTGCAAAGGCCGCAATCCTCTGGAGAGAAGTTGATGCCTAATGGCTTCGACAGGGCGGCTTATGTCGCCCTGTAAGGCTTAGAAGTTAGTATGAGCGGCACAATAAGGCAAAGGTAAACCATGCCAAAATATGAACTTGCCATAAGAAGGAGATAAAATGAGAACAGAATATCGGATCATTGCAACGATGACTTTTGACAATACTGCTGATCGTGAAACTTGGTATGCAGCCATTAAAACAGCAGTAGTGAATGCAAAACCATCTAAACCAGTATTTCTACAGGCACATATGACAAAAGATGAATACATAGTATCTGAAGTGCCAATAACTGAGGCAATCTAATTGGCAACTTATTTTGGTCAACAAACATATGTAGGGGATAACGATACCATTTATAACCAATATAAAGCCTACAAGAATGTAACACATGCTTGCCCAGGAAGTGGCGCACAGAGTATTGAAGCTCTGGAGTTCTATGCGAAGGCTTATTCGGGAACTGTATATTATCGGCTTGGTATCTATACAGCGGATGGGGTTTTAGTTGCGGAGGGAACTTCGCAGGTATCAATGGATACTACTTACGCCTGGAGAGGTTATATAAGTTCAGGAATTACATGGAGAAATGAATATACTTCATTAACTGGTGGAGTTTCTTATAAACTGGCTTACTTTGTAGGTTTCCGTTCTGTAATCGGGTATCAAGCTGGAACAAGCGGAGATATGGGATATAATCCTGGTGACTTTTCTGACGGAATGCCAGACCCAATTCCTACTATAACAAATTCATCCTATAAGGACATGATTAGATGCGGAGTCGATCCGATAATCGCAGGTTCTATCCTTCCCTTAATAGGCCATAGTTTAGGCGGACAATGCAATCGTATGACAGGATAAGGTGAATAAATAATGAAGCAAGAAGTCAATATCGGACAGACTGATTATACGGTACTCATACTAATCCGCGACACGGCAGGCGCACCTAAAACAGGACTTACCAATGCTTCTGCTGGAATAGATGTTTGCTATACTCGGGTGGAGACGGATAATGATGTTGTTCTAACGGCGGGCGCGCCGGTTGCTTTGGCAACTCCGGCACTTACAGATGTCCATCTGGATTGGGGATTTTTAGAAGTCGATGCAACTAATGCTCCTGGGGTATATCGTCTTGATATTGCCGATGGAGTGTTTGCTTCGGGAGCGTGGTCTGCGGTTGTCTCACTTATATGTACCGGCTGTGATCCCACTCATCTGGAATTTATGCTTGTTCCCGTGAGTCCGTATGTAGGGGTTAATATTTCTACTGTTGAAGGGGTAGATGCCACAGACACACTCGATAAAGCGGAGGCAGGAGTATCATGAAAAAGAAGATTGTGAGAGCTAGAGAACGAACCAAAGTAACAAATGAGAAAAAGCGGAAAAAGCCAGCGAAGAAAACAAAGACAATAACATCGCCAGCTATGATTTTAGATGATTATGTTGGCGGTGGTGACACTAACGAAGCAACAATAACATAAGTTAACGGAGGGTAACAAAATGGCACAGGGAGAATATAGAGTTAATGAAATTATTAGGCTTACATACCAGGCGGCTAATCTATTATCTGCTGCCGCTCCCACATGTAAGGTATTTGATGAAGCTGGGGCATCTGATTTAGTTGCTCAGTCGGCCTTACATTCGGCATTGACAGCCGGAGAGAAGGCCCAGGGTAGGTATCATGGACACTTCACCCCTGATGCTGAAGGGAGATGGACTGTATACATTCTCGATAAGAATAGCGCAGGGGCGGTAACCAAAACCTATAATGTTGGCGGACACAATGTTGATTCAGTGGGAGATAAGGCCACGTCGGCTGATAGTCAGGCTACGATTGCAGCGGCCAAAGCGACCTCGGCAGATAGCCAGGCGACCATAGCAGCGGCAAAGGCTACAAGTGCTGATAGTCAGGCCACAATAGCTGCGACCAAGGCCACATCTGCATTAGGTAAGGCAACTTCCGCAGATAGTCAAGCTACTCTAGCAGCTAATGCAGCCGCATCAGCCTTAGTGGCAGCTGCATTGGCGGCGGGTTATGCGGCCTCTGGTGCGACCGCAGCAGCAGTTGCGGCGATAGGTCAACCAGCAAGCGTGAGCTAAAAAACATTTTAATAGGGGTTTTAAGTGGCAATAGCAGATTGCAAATCATGTTTCTGGCATGAACAGAACGACAAAGCAAGCGCATGTTTTAATCCTTTATGGGACCCCAGATCGCAATTTGATATGAACAAACATTGCGATTATAAACCCATAATTGACCCTGATGAAGAGGTAGCTGTACGAACTATCTGTGGAACTCTCATGAGGGGTAAACATGGGAATCTAGGAACTTGCCCTAGAATGAGCGGTTTATGCGCGTAGCCCACTTTGCACAGTTCACCCCTAACCGTTCAGGTATGTATGAGACGGTTAGGGATATGATCTTTGCTGAGCGAATGTACGGCATTGATGCCCAATTCATTGATTGCAAGGGTAACTCGGAGCAGGGGCAGGATTGTTGCCGTGTGGGGTTGCATGATAAGGACTTAGTGAGCGTAAGCCCTGAGTGGTCCTATAATGCAGATATTCTCATGCGGCACTCACTAGCCCCGGATCCGATTATTAGGATCGGCATACCTGTCATTATGTGCTTACACGGCCGGCCGGAATACTCCTATATTCTGGAGCATAATAAGAAGTCGCCAGTCCTTACGATCATGTCAAATGCTGAAGCTAATCCACGGTATAGGGCCTTTATTAGCTTTTGGCAGGAGCACAAGCCGTTTTGGGATATTATAGCGGGGCAGAAAAAAACATATTATATCCCTGCCCCAGTGGACCTAATTAAGTATAACCCAAAGGGCTTGACCTTTAATTTTGGGGATCTTAGCGGTAGCCCCAATATAATTATCGCGGATATTTGGAGAGAGGATATTACCCCATTCAATACTATCTTTGCCGTTGCACGATTTAAGGAACTATATTGTCCTACTGCGAAAGCGCAGGTGTTTGGTTGTCCTCCGCCGGGTGCTCCATATATTGCAAACTTGATACAGAGCCTAAGAAACAAGGGCATTGTGGGTGTTGCGGACGCTTTAGTGCCATTCATGCCAGACGTTTACAGGGCAGGTGACATTTTGGTAACACCGCATAGAATTGCCACGCGGGTAGTTCGCGAGGCATTAGCATCAGGCTTGCCAATAGTCGCAGGAACAGGATGTTCTTATACGAATTATACGGCCGATGCTAGGGATACTGACGGATTCGCACAGGCTATCAATAATTGCTGGTTGGCTTTGCAGCGAGAGGATTTACGCGGTGAGGCCCGGAAATTAGCCGAGCAGGAGTTCAATTATGAGAAGGTGGGACAAGCATTATTGAACATCTTCAATGAAGTGCTGGAAGCTGACTCGCAGACAATACCACAGAATGAGCCGATTGAATGGAGTGGATGGACCCTTGACCCGACCGATTGGATAATGCTCAGGGACATAATACGTGAGAGAGGATTAAAACGAGTAGTTGAAATTGGCGCAGGGGCATCAACCATATTATTTGAGCGATTAGGTATGGAGGTTATCAGTTTTGAGACTAGGCCAGAAACCCTTCAAGAAGTGTTGCGGAAAACGCATCATGCCGATATTCGGCACTGGAACGGCCGCTATCTAAAGATAGATGAGGACTTTGACCTAGCCCTTATAGACGGTCCCTTTGGTGGGGAGAATCGAGAACCATCATATAAGGCAATCGCCAATAGTAGCATACCACTTGTGGCCTGCCACGACTCTAAACGGAAAGAGGATCAAGTCTGGATAGATAAATACTTTAGCACCTGGAAACAGATTGCAAAAAACGATGATTCTGTCCAGGGTTTAATCATATTTGAAAGGCCGAAAATATGAGTACCTTGTTTTGTGAGACAGGGACGAATCGCTTGGTTTATAAGGCAGAGAATTTCGGTACAGGAATCACCGTCACGGCATATATTTGGAATCCTAGTTTGACTAAATCAGCGGAGCAGACGTTTACCGAAGTGGAAGAAGGTCTTTATTATCTGGACTATAACTTTACAGTGGTTGGTACTTATTTCGGAAAATTCTATGAGGACGGAACCGCCAAGACCACCGGTGTCTTTAGAATCCCTGAAGTCGATAACGATGGAACTGCCATTTCACTAGCGGGTGCGTTTAAATTGGCGTTATCGGTCTTAGCGGGTGAATCGTCTGGGGGCGGTACTACCACAATAGTTTTCAGGGATATTGCCGACACGAAAAACAGAATATCAGCTACCGTTGACGCCTCAGGGAATCGAACCGCAGTAGGGACAAGAGATGCTACCTAATGGCAACTAAAATGAACGTCGGCTACTGGCAGGAGGATTATTTCCCTGATGGGTATTGGCAAGCACTTTATTGGCCTAGTTATGCTGAACCCCTTGCAAATTTTACAGCGGCAGCACGACATTTTGCATTTACGGCTAACACTAGAACCTTTTCATGGATTGGCAAGGTTAAGGTTTTTGCATTCACCAGCAAAGTTAAAACTATTGCGTTTACTACGCTTAAAAGAATCTATAATTTCATTACAAAGGAAGTATTATAATGCCAAACTTCCAAGGTACTGATTCGATAACGGTCCAACCGAATACGGCTGCAATGCCATACACGTTTACCTTTACGGTATGCAGTTCTGTAATAGCTAATGATGGGCAGTTACCATACGGCACTAATATATCAGCTATAACAGTTACGGCACATACGAGTGATGGAACGGCAGATACCGACCTGATAAATGGCACCCCCAGTGTGGCGGCAAATGTAGTGACGGTTGCTCTGGATTATCCGACTACCAATGGCGCGGGAACATATCATCTGACGTTTGTTTATACCTTGGATAGTGGCGCAAAAGACGAAGCCGATTTTAATCGTGTTCATGTAAAGGATAAATAATGCAAGCAGTAATATATACGCCCCCGGTACTAGAGCCTATCACGCAAGATGAAGCGAAAGAACACTTGCGGATTGAACAAACTGACGATATTGAAAACGATTATATTGATGCCATTATCAAAGCTGCCAGAGAGCACGTGGAAGATATTTGCCGGAGAGCCTTGCTAACTCAGGTGTGGGATTATTACCTTGACAAGTTCCCCGGGAATGATTTCATCAAGCTACCTTTTGGCAACCTGCAAGCTACCGGGCTAACCATTACATATTACTCGGTTGATACCGATGATTCAAAAAAGACCAATACCTTAACCTTGACAAGCGACTACCTGATTGAGACTAATGGCGAGGCGTGTGGTAAAATCGTTTTACCGTATGGTGAAACATGGCCGAGTTTTACGGCATGGCCGACCCAGCCTGTTAAAATCCATTTCACTTGCGGGTGGACGACCAGAGCTTTGGTGCCATACAAGATCAAGGCAGCTATCAAGATGCTGGCAGAGGATCTTTACAATATGAGAAGTGCTCAACATGTAGGGGTAACGGTAACTGAAAATAAAACTGTAATGGCTTTGCTCTCGCCATACAGAATCTGGGTTTAAGCAATGCAATCAGGTGAACTTAAAAAACTTATAACTCTTCAATATGAAACTAAAACGGCAGACGGGATGGGATCGTTTACGGTAGTCTGGACTGATTTGGCAACTGTTTGGGCGGCTATCTGGCCGATATCTGCCAATGAAATAGTACAATCTATGCAGACTAATATGATCATAAGCCATAGGGTCAGGATTCGATATAGAAGTGGGGTTCTTTCAAGCTGGAGAATCAAGTTCGGTGATCGCTATTTTAATATTGTGAGCATAATTAACCCTTCAGAACGAGGGGAATGGCTCGATATTATGGCAAAGGAGTCAACCTAAGGAGATAGTATAAATGTTTCTAAGTGTTAGGCATAAGCCATTGCAAAAAGAGGCATTACGACATTTTGTCATTAATAAGGATAATGATGAGGAGATCCCTCGCGTGATTTGGGCGAATGATGAAACAGGACGCTACCGGCAATATCTAATAGATAATGCAGGGAAGCTAATAGTCGAAAATGGGGAAATCAAAAGCAAGATATTTACTGGAAATATTGAATTGCGGAAAAGGAAGTCAACTTAAATGCTCAATCTTACGACAGCTATAATAACAAAAGCTGCTGGATCTACTTTTTTGACCAGTATTGGTAGCCAATTACGTAACGGTAGGGCTGAAGATGATGATGCTTATCCCTATTGTGTCTTTTTGCTTCCTGTATTTGGCGACCCTCAATCACTATCAACATTTGAGAGGGACTATAACGACATATTAATGCAGTTTTCAATTTTTTCGGCACTGCATGCGCCATCTGAAGCTTGGACGATTTATGGATACCTAAAGGAACTTTATGATGATTGTACGCTAGAGACGCTTACTGGAGAGACACTAATTTTAATGGAGCGCCGAAATATACCACAACCAATACCAGAAGATCATACGATAAAGGGTGGCGGTTTGCAAAGGGTTTGGCACCTTCCTGTTGAATATGGCATTGTAACGAAGCTCGATTAATTTAAGGAAATTTATGGAAAAAGCTCTTTCACAAATCACCCGCGCAGAATGGATTGCTATTAACTGGATTGAGATTGATCCGGTAATGGGTGGTGACAGCGGTGACAGAGTATTTATGGGTAACAACAAAAGAACGCCGGATGAGGCAGCGGAAGCGGCCATGGATTGGGATTCAACGATAGAGGAAAGAGAAGAATTTCAAGGCGTAGAGTTATGAAAAATAAAAATATCATAGTAGCTCGGAACTTAATCAGATGCCTCGACCTCGACAGCCTCCGAAACGCAGAAGTTGTGGCAAATCTCGTGCGCTGTTTCGGGATTGTCGCATGGCCGCAGTCAACCGGCCCGGAAATGCAGTTCATTGTTCCTGTAGGAATAGCACAGACTCCCCAGCAGATCGCCAAGGCCCTTGTCTATGTGAGCCAATTTAAGATCACTTCATTCTGTGAGATCGGCGTCATGCACGGCGGAAATTTTCTTTTCTGTTCGGAATATCTCCGGCGATTCAACTCAAATATTCGATGTATAGGCATTGATCCGGCGGATTGTCTTGACCCGGAGATCCGGGAGATTATCGAAAAAGAGGTATGGTTGAGTTTCAAACCTTCCACAAGCGATGACATCGCGGGTATGATCTTCGATCTCATCTTCATTGACGGAGATCACACAATGCCCTGGCTCGTGAGGGACTGGGAGAATGTCGGGCGGCTTTCAAAGATATGCGCTTTTCATGACCTACAGGAGCCTACGTGTCCCGACGTGGCGGTATTTTGGGAAATACTAAACGGTGAAAATAAAGAGAAGTTTGAATTTCTTGACGATCCATCTGGGCGCAAGATACATGGGATCGGGATTATTCATGCAAAAGGAATCGAATGAAAAATGTTCACCTTTTCATGCCGTTCACAAGGTACGAACTCTGGTCGAAATTGCTTGACGCATATCGGCCAATGAACGTGATTCTGCATCCGCTCACGTTCACGGGTACACCGCCGGTTGAATATTCTGAGGAATGGATTCAGCCCTTCGTTTACAACAAACCGAAATATGGTGACTTCGGAGTTCCCCTGCACAACGCATTTATACGAGAATTTCCCATCGCCGATGATGACTATTATGTCCAAATGGCAGATGATGATATGTATGAGTCGGGGGTATTCGATTCTATCAGAAAACTCGATGATCCCGTGGTAATTATCTCCATGAAACGCGGAGATTGTGTTCCCCCCAACGCACTTCCAGAACGGGCATACCCGACAAATACCCTTCTGGCAAAACCCGAAAATATGGTTGTCGGAAAAGTAGGCGGTGAACAGGTCTTTATGAAGGGATCTGTTTTGAAACTAGTTCAGTATGATGAAAATTATCCGGCTATCGCCGATGGATTGATGGCCGAATACCTCAAGACCATATATCCAATTCATTATGAACCAGACCTGTTTGCTCTTTTCAATTTCTATGAGCCTGGGCGATGGGATAAAGGCGAAGCGAAGACGCACGGGAATACTGGTTTAAATGATAGCATGTTAAACATCCAATTTGGGGTGATGGTCAATGACCAAGTGCGTCTTGATATGGTTCTCCGGCAATCGCAAATTAAAGGCAATATGCACTATCTCGACGAACCCGAATCAGCTACAAAGGGACTGAATAAACTCCTTGCCGTGATGGAGGCTGAAGGTGCGGACATAGCGGTCCTTTGTCACCAGGATATGTTTTTCCGGCACGATTGGATCAAGCAGGTTGAGGAACAATTGGCGAAACTACCCGATTCATGGCTTGTTGCCGGAGTTATCGGGAAGGATATGCGGGGACGGATATGCGGCAAATTTCATGCCATGCAGATCCCTCTTTACCATGATACTTCAGAGATTCATAACTTTCCGGAACCCGCATGTTGTCTTGATGAATGCGTTCTTATTGTTAATCTTAAAAGGGGGTTTAGGTTTGATGAGGGCTTGGAAGGATTTGATTTGTATGGAACATTAATTGTTTTGCAGGCATGGCAAATGGGTTTAACGGCTTGGGTTATCGATGCTTTTTGTGAGCATTATTCTTTGCGGCCACTTCCATATTTTCCAGATGAGTCATTTCGGAATGGTTTTAAATGGATTTATAACAAGTTCAATAAAAAAGTGATTAGGATTGATTCAACAGCAGCGGAATTTTCCGCAGAAAAAACAGAGCTTGAAACGCCAACGGCGGTATAGAGGAATATAGTGGGAAGTAATGTTTTTTGATGAAACGCAAGTTAATGAAGTGAACGTAATACAACAATTAGGAGGGAAGTAAAATGAAGATTTCAGGTAAAGCTGGGTATGTGATGTATGGCGGCAATACGATTGCCGAACTTACGGAATGGGCAATAACCGGAGTATCAATGGCGGTTATCAAAAAAGATCCTGCTTTTGCGGATACTGTCGTTGAAAAGATTGCTGATGGAGTTGCGGAACCCGGATCGGTTTCATTCAAAGGGAATTACGATCCGAATGATTCAACCGGTCAGACATTGTTAGCAGCAGCATGTAAGGCGGGGATTGGGATATACAATCTGTATCTCTACGCAGCCGCTGCTACCTGGTGGCATGTTGGTACTGGTGGCACAATCCTTATTAGCAAAGCAGATGCCGTCACGCTTCCAAGGAGTGGGATGGGAGTTATCGACTTTGCGGGAGAGGTTGAAGGCGCATGTATGGAGCAGGTAGGTACAGGATCATAACAATAGCAGAAAGGAAATCTTATTATGTTGATTGACCTTGATGTCTCACAGGGAGAATGGTTTCCGTTTTTCGGTTCACATATCGATCAAGCAACTGGCGATGTTGTTTATCATGACCCGGAGCCGGATGCGCGAGCACAAATCAGAAGCACAGCTCCGTTCTTTGAACTGAAATTGAAGGGCAGGGAAAGACGCAGGGAACACGTCTTCAATCCCAAATCCAGGGGTATGGATCGAATAACATATTTCAAAGACCAAACCGTTGAAGAACAGATGGTTGAACTCGATGAAATGTACGACTATGCCATTACAGAACTAGAGGGATTCAAAGACAAGCGCACGGGGAAGGTAATAGACTGCACAAGGGAAAATAAGGCGCTCTTGCGACACAATGAGGTGTTCAATCGCTACTTTAATCGCTGCCAACAAATCCTGCATGGCAGCAGCATTAAAGATAAAGAGGACGCCGAAAAAAACTCCTCGACTCCGCAGGATGGGCAATAGAGTATGCTTCGTCTTGCGGAGGATGCAGGAAGATGTATGCGAGGAGAATGCCCCCTGAAGAGCCTCCGTGTGCGGCATGCAGGATAGACCCGGTTGAAGAAAATGGAGATGCACTAAGGATATTCTTCATTGTTCAGAACCAGTTTGTGATGGGATTTAATGGACCTGTAAGTATTAATCAGCTTGCAATACATGAGGCCATTAGGCTTTACGAGGTTGCTGACCATCAGGGATGCTTCGAGGGGGTCTTGCGGCTGGGGCGATGGTGGATCGAGAAGATGAGGGAGAGATAACGATAATGTGCAAAGAGGCAACGCCATGAGAATATCCAACTGGAACCCTAACAAATTCGATGAAGAATTTGACAATGTAGCCATTGAACGCCTTGTCGAGGCTGGTGAGGTTGTGGCTGGTGCGGCTCGTCAAAAATGTCCTGTCGGGACCATTAGCAGACCTATGTATAAAACCGGACCTTATGCGGGTCAACCCTGGACAGCTAGGGATGCAGGGCAACTCAAAAAGTCTATCCGGGTTACTCGTAAGCACTCAAAGACTGGAAAACTATTAGCGAAAAAGAGGGATGTCCGTATCTATGTAGGTAATTTCCTGGCGTACTATGCTTCGATTGTTGAATACTCAAAACCGTTTATGAGGCCTGCTCTGGCTCAATCAATACCTGCAATTAAGACAATCATAGGGGTGAAGTAAAGTGGCGCAATTCTCCGAAGAACATAGAAGAAAACTATCTGAGGCAGCGAAACGACGTTGGCAAGATCCTGAGTATTGCAAGGAAATGGCATCCATCGTGATAACGGATGAAGGCAGAAAGGCGATATCCGATAGCATGAAAGCTAGATGGCAAGATTCGGAATATAAAAAGAATCATCCGAAAGTTAATCTATCTGAATCAGCAAGGCGTAGTATATCTGAGAAAGCCAAAAAAAGATGGTCCGATCCTATATTTAAATCACGAGTAACAAAGAAAATAGGCAAAACAGCCAAGGAAGTTTGGGAACGACCTGGATACAAAGAAAAAATGTCCGAATCTTTAAGGGGATGTTGTGCTGGCGAAAAGAACCATATGTGGGGGAAAAAGCTATCAATAGAAGGTCGCAAAAAGCTAAGTGAGGCACATAAGGGAATCCAAGCTGGAGAAAATCATCCAATGTTCGGCAAACATCATTCTAATGAATCAAAACAGAAAATGAGTGAATCCCATAATGATTATCAATCTGGGGAAGGGCACCCGATGTTTGGGAGGCATCATTCTGAAGACTCCAAAGCAAAGATAATCGCGGCTCATTTAGGCATCCCATTATCAGAGGAACATAAAAAGAAAATAGGAAAAGCCAGCAAGAGAGTTTGGGCAACAATAGATGAAGAAAAAAAGAAAGTATGGCGACAGAAAATAGGTGATGGCAACAAGGGAAAAATTATTTCTAAAGAATCCAGAGAAAAATTATCCAAAGCACACAAGAAACTTTGGGAAAACCCAGAACACGCAAAAAAATGCCTCGTTTTTAATTCTCCTAACAAGTGCGAAACTAAACTTATGAATCTTTTGGATAAAATATATCCTGGCGAATGGAAATTTGTAGGGGACGGACAGGTTGTTATAGACGGGAAATGCCCTGATTTTATCAATATAAATGGGAGGAAACAGATTATAGAGCTTTACGGCGAAAGATGGCACCAGGATGATGATCCGCAAGACAGGATCAATGTATTCAAACCATTTGGATATGATACCTTAATCATCTGGGTGAAAGAATTATCAAACAAAAAAAGGTTAGAGCGCACGCTTGTTACCTTTTGCCAAGGAGATCCTAACTTTTTGGTATTGGAAAAAGGAGGTTGTCGATAATGGCTGGTAAACCTATCGGCACGGTATTTCGTATCTCTTGATTTAGACAAAACAAGGTACATGAAAGGCCAGCAGACCCTTTTCAAAGAGGCCCAAGATGGCGCATCTGTCCTTGAAAAGAACTTTAAGAATCTGGGTATCAAATCCGGGGCGACTTTTGATCTCATGCGGGCGCAGGCCGAGAAGTCCTTTGAAGCCATTCAAAAGAGCGGCAAGGCTACGGCAGATGATCTTGTCCGGGCAGAAAAGGCTAAGACCGACAAAATCAAGCAACTCAATGAGGAGCAGTACGGACACCAAAAGACTCTTTTAGAAGACCTGAAAAATCATTGGAAGGCATACGCGATAGCGGTAACGGCCGCTGTATATGCGGCTCAGAAAATAGCGGTGAAATCAATCTCATTGGCTATGGAACAGGAAAAGGCTGAGGTTGCTTTAGCTGCATCCCTGAGAGCCAATAATGAATATACCAAGGAGCTTGTCAAGAGTTATGCTGATTTTGCTTCTGGTATTCAGGCAGTTACGACATACGGGGATGAAGAAGTCTTGAAGTTAATGGCGCTTCAGAAAAACCTTGGCGTGACTTCTGATAGGCTGGAAGATGCTACTAAGATGACTATCGGTCTTGCTGCTGCAACGGGGCGAGATGTGCAATCTATGGCAATGTATATTGCCCTTGCGGAGCAGGGCGAGTTTACAATGCTCCGAAGGTATATCCCTGCCCTTCGGTCTACCACTGATGCCACTGAACAATTACAAATTATAACAGAGTTCGCAGCAAGGGGCTTTGAGGTTGCGAAGGAAAATGCCAAGACCTTCTCCGGTGGCCTGGACCAGCTAAAAAATCTCTTTGGAGACTTACAGGAACGCGTAGGGAATGTGGTTGTCAAGAATGAAGTCTTATTGCATTTAATGGAAGAGGGCAAATCAACCTTACTGGAATGGATTGATAAAGTTGAACAATGGGTAAATGCCAATGATAAACTAATAGAACAAAAGACGTATGAAACTATTGATAAGATAAAGGCAAGCATCCAAGGTATCGTTGATATTTACAATGCACTTCCTGAAGGAATTGTAGGGGCTGGTGCCGTTGGCCTTGTGGGAAGGATACTCATAGGCCATCCAGCCGGATTATTGCTTGGCCTATTGCCACTTATAGCTGCCCAGATAGATAATCTTGCAAAAAAGATGAGTGGTCTTAGTGTTGCTGAACTTTATGAGGAGCATCAAAAATTAATCGATAATATGTATGCTGCCTCTAAAGCCGGGATCCCATACGAAGAATGGTCTGCAATATTCGGCGGCGGTAAGGGCGGTAAGGGTGCAGGGGGTGAATTTGGAACGGTTGTAAGTGATGAAATCAAGAAGATTGCAAAAGCCTTGGAGGAAGAGGCAGATGCTATCGAGAAGGTAAAGAAGCTCGCAAAGGATCTTTATGGTCCCACTAAGATTTCCGCTGCCGATGCTGAAAAAATTCTTAAAGATGTCACCGATGAGATGGACAAATTTAACGCTGCGAGTGAGGAGGCTTGGGCGACTTATCAGAACCTTCATGATGAACGTTTCAATCTGGGCGATGCCGCTGGTGACTTAGAAACCCTGAAAGAATTGACTTGGGGATGGGCGAATGAATTACAGGCTGTTGCGGATCTGGAAAAAGAGATCGCAGTGGGAATGGAAGCGACTGAGTGGAGCCTAGGGAAAGCTAACGAACAAACAAAAAAAGCATACGAAGAGGCAGAAAAAGCCGCCGAGAAAGCCGCAAAAGAATATGAAGCTATTTGGACTCATGCGCTTGAAGGCTTGCAGGATGCCTTCAGGGACTTTTGGTACAACGTGCTCGATGGGCAGATAGATAACTGGGAGAGTTTCCTGGATGAAATATCCAACTTGTTCAAGAAAATGCTGTCAGAGCTTATCGCGTATGCCATGACGAAGCAGATAATAATTCCTGTCGTGGGTAGCATATTCGGCACAGCAGGCACTTCACTTTTAGGTCAAGCGGGTACGAGTGCCGGTGGAAGTCTTCTTGGAAATCTAGGTATGAATTTGGCGGGTAAACTCGGTTACGAAGTAGGATATGCTGGGATTACGGGCGGCATTCCTTCGCTCGGGTCCCTTCTCAATACTCCTATCGGTGGGGGCGAGGTTTATGGTGCCATGTATGGCGGGGGTATGTCGGGCACCTCAAGCATGGGGGCGACTTTAGGCACGACCGGATTTCTTGCGGCTGCTGCAGCCATGGCTTACTATATCATATCAGAGACATTGAATAAGAATAAACGGCCTACTGCGGGTACTGAATTTACTATCGGAAGAGGTGGACCGGAGGAATCGCTATTGACAGGGGAATTGGGGTATGTCGGTTCCTCTAATCTTTCTGCCGATATGATAAATCAGGTAATTGAGCAGAATCAGGCAATCCTTGATGATGCCCTGGGGTTCTATCAAACGCTATATGACAACTTGGGGCCAGAGGCTCAGCAGAATATCCTTGCACAATTAGACGATCTTACGCCTTTTAAAATTACTGCAAACCTTGGGGGCGAAGCGTCAAATACAACGCGCCAAATGACCGAAGAAGAACGGACATATTTTCAAGGTATAGCGGCCCAAAGAGATGCACTGGTAATAAGAACCTGGGATGATTGGATGGGGGTATTTATCGAGACCATTTCTGATACTAGTCTTTATGATGAGTTGAACTTGCAATTACAACGAGTAGATCTCGCAGCTAATACTATCTTTGAATCCTTGGGTACAGCATATACGCACTATTGGGATGAAGCTATAGGCCAGTGGGTTAAATATTGGGAAGACAGCAGTGATTTCTTTACAGGTTCAGAACACCCCAGCGTATTTAAGCTAGTTGGTCATACTATCGGTGCTCCATTTGCCGAGGAATTCATATCAAGCATACGAGAGGGATTTGAAGGATCGGATGTTTTTGATATCGCATCGGAACAACTCAAGGGTCTCCTGGACACTCTTACGGTAGGTAATTTCGTTGATGACATTGAGCTATTCCTAACTCAGTTAAATCAAGTGGGAATTGCGATTAATAATGCCGAGGTGATATGGGAGAGCTTTCAGCGATTTATCGATACGAGCGCGGAGTCCACGAATGCAGTTACTGAAGCGATTGCAACTGCTAACCAGCAGTTTGATGCCTATCTGGTAGCATTGGAAGAGGTAGGCATTGACCTTTCTTTAGTGACCGACCTTGAGGGTAAACGAGCGCAGGCGATAGAGAAGACCATTGAAAAATTGGCTGAGCCTATCTGGAAACCCATCAAGGATATTATCGCAAAGAATACCCTTTCCTCTTTCAATTACGAACTACAAAACCTCAATGAATGGTATGAAACCCAGCTTGACAGCATCAAGGGCTTTGAGACGGAGGCCCCGGACATTTTTACCCAGATGCTTGCCAACCTGAACGAAGCCGCCGGATACCAGGCTCAAAATCTCATTGACAATTACATTACTCCTGTCACTGATGAATGGCAAAATTTCTTTTCCGACCTTGCCCTATCTCAATTAGCTCCTGTCCAAAGTTATGAAGCCTATCAAATGGAATACCAGCGGCTACTCGCAATGGCCGGTCAGAGTGCAGAGGATTTTCAGAAATATTCTGATTATGTCAAGAACGAATACTTGCCCTGGATGAAAGCCTATACTGGGGAAGGCCCGGATTATAAAGACATTTGGGAATCGGTATATGCCCAAGGAACGGCAATAGGTGTACCGGGTGCAACCGAGCAAGCGCCACTGAGTCTTGATTTGACTGGGCTGAGTAATGCCTTTCTTGATGCGATACAACCGATCCTGGAACGAGACCAATCAATAACGATAGTCATTGATGGCCACACAATAGCAGATATCATTGTTGAACAATACAATAACGGGCATGAAGGTTTAAGGTCAATTTGGGTATAGTTTAAAAGGAGTTAGGTATGGCACATAGCGAAAAATGTCCTGTCTGCAATGGCAAGGGTAAGGTTAAAAAGGAACAATGTCATGGGTGTCTTGGTTTAGGCTGGGTGACTGTGCAAGATCAGCTAATTATTAAAGAAACAGAATGTGCAGTTGTTGTTGATGGTCACAGTATAGCCGACGCTATCATTGAACAATATAATAATGGTCATCAAGGATTGAGATCAATCTGGCAGTAGGATTGAATTATGGCTGAAATTGAAATGTATGACTACTTAGCGACGATTGCGGCTGACAATAACCAGACGTTAACAGTTAGCCCCCGGAAGGTCATTGTTGAGACTGGCTATAAGAATCAAGTCATCCACAAGATGGATGATAATAGCGAAGAGAGGATTGATTTTGGCACTGCTAACATATCAGAGTTTGATGTGACACTTCCATTTACCTCTCTAACCGCATCAGACGCAGGAACCTTAATGTTATTCTGGCATAATAGCGGTTATGGCAATGGATGTACTAAAACCTTTAAATGGGCTCATCCTGAAGATACTCATACTTATGTAATCAGGTTTGATTGTGATTTACCACGAGCCATTAAATATTATGGAGAACATGAAATAGCCAATGTAAAAATAAAAGTCTTAGGTAGGATAGCAGACGCATAATGGCTGTAACCTTTGGTGCAAATCAAATCACTATCGCAGCTTCAAGATATAAGCTGGTGTCATGGTTATTTACTATTACCACAACAGCTACCGCCGATCCTCCAGCAGGGAACGCATACCCTTGGTCACACAAGGCAATTATTTATGATGCACAACCTTATACGGCCAAGATTGACCTTGAATCGATTGTAGTCACTCTCACTCGTGGTAAATCCGAACTCGGGCTTGTCACCCCTAATAGCCTGAAATTCCGATTTACAAATGCTGGAAACACTTACACCTCTGCTAAACTTCGGGGTGCCGCTGTGCTTGTTAAACTCGTTGTCAGTGATGGCACCCTCACTGAAATTATGAGGACATGGCGGTTTCGGGTAAAGAAGGCCGAGGGCGCATATCAGTGGATGAATGTCGAGTGTGAGGATTTTGTGCAGCAATATATCAAAGGCGATTATCCTAACACGCCACTTGTAAAAAATTTATGGTATTCCATTGATCCTGATGCCAAAGGGATCAATGATACTCTTTCCATTCCTATCCCATTCGGGACTTGTTATGTGCCGTTAAGATCGGTCTATATTAGCGCGGATACTGCGCGGTATTATGTGCTCGGCCCCAGTGCCCATACCTATACAATTACAGAAGTCCGATCTCCAAGAGCATGGGGCGCAAAACGCGTATGGGCAAGTGGTGACGGCTATGCATTTACCCAATCCACGAAAACAGGAAGTGACGGAAATACTTATGATGTATTTCAGCCAATAATCGCAGATAGCGATTCGGATACTGTTGCTGACGCGAATGGTCTATGGCGGGAAGGTGAGCGATTTTTGGATATGCCCACCAAGTTTAGTCGTGATGATACCTCTGCATTAACCGCCCCTGGCGATGTTATCGAGTTTGTTCTAGAAGACATGGGAGTGCCTTCTGCTGATATTAATACTGGCGCAGGTTCAACTTTTGCGACTGCCAATACCGTCTATTCGGGATGGTCGCTCGCTTATAATGGCGGGTATTTCTACAAGCAAGATAGAGCCGAAGTCATATCACAACTCCTCTATCAGTGCCATTCCTGCTTCCAGGTCACCGATAAACTTGAACTACATGTGCTATCAAAGGACTCACAAGCAACCCTCACGAAAGCAAATGTAATTCGGCAGGTCAAACAACCAGGGCAAAGAGAGGGTAAAGGGGAAGGCAGTTTCAAGTATTCTTTGCTTGATCCATCCCTTGAAGATGCGGGTAATGTGGCATATCAGGAAGCAGGGGAAGCACAAGATGAATTTCATAAAATCATAGTACCGACTGTTGACGGGGGTACACCTACTCAATATGCGGCAGAAACGATTATTTGCAATATGGTCTCGGATAGCCAGGATGTTCAGCGAATAGGGACGTTATACTTTCAGCGCAAACTTGAAAAGGATGGCATGGCATCGTTTAAGGCCGGGGGATTCAACCTTGACTTACAACCGAATGATGTAATTACCCTCAATCATGCTGATTATGGTGGTAACTATGCGGTGCTGATGGATACGATGACTATCCATTATGACCTATCCATTGACATGAAGTGCATTAAGTATGCTGTAGCCTTAGAGGATTGGGCAGGTGTTAACCCTGGTGCGATAACAATTGCTATTGACGCTGGCGCTACTTACTGGACGTCAGTTATAGTAGGGCCAGATGCTTCCGTATCATCTGGCACAATGCCCAATCTTCTTCCTGGCCGTCTTAAAGTGGGGGATGCCACAAACTATATCCTCTTTGATCCTTTCATTCCCATAATGAGTTTTTATCAGGGGGCACAAATAAGGGTCAAAGTTGGGGATTTAGGAACGGGCGATTATGGAGTTGAATTTCTAGATTCTTCTGGCAATTCCATTCTGAAGCTTGATGGCTCTGGTGGCAATATCCTAGCTGGGTGGACAGTGGATTCCAATAAATTCACCTGTGACAGTGGTGCGGTGGGCCTGAATAGTGAAGTAACTGGAGGAACTGACTGGCGCATCTGGGCAGGACACGCAACGCCGGGAAGCGCACCTTTCAGAGTTGATGAAAACGGCAACCTTTATGCCACATCAGCCATTATCCAGGGGATCATCACGGCAGGCGAGATCCACATCCCGGATCAGGACGTAACAGGTGAGAGTTTTCATGTCCAGCCGGACGGGGATTCCTGGTGGGGCTGCACCGAAACCGAGTTCAACGCCGATCCTGATAACGCCCTTGCCTATATTCTGAAGACCGGGATTGCAAAGTTTCAAAATGTGGCCCTGGGTGCCACGGTGGGTGGGGCGGTGGAGCTCGGTTATACCAACATGGATACCTTTATTATCAATTTCGATGAGGATGATGTAGATGTCGAACTGCGTTTCGCCAGGACTACCGGCGGTGCTGCAAGTATCACCTGGAACGGTGCCCTGGTACAGTGCAGCAAGGCTTTAAAACCGGTGGATCTCGGCATCAATAACATATCAGCCAGTGCACCTGGCACGCCGTTTGCTGGTCAAGTTTGGCTAGATGTATCATAGAAAGGAGAAAGTATGATTTCTATCCTGACACCCGTGCATAAAGCATCAGAGCAATATCTTAGTGAGGCTTATGAATCTTTGACGACGCAAACCCTTCCAGATTGGGAATGGATAATAATAACTAATGGAGGTGGTACAGTCTCTGAAGATTTAATAAGAGATAAGAAGATCAAAATCTTTCCAGTTGAGGATGATGATCCTAAAGGAGAATATAACTGCATTGGCCGTCTTAAAAAATATGCTGCTTCTCAGGCTCAGGGAGAAATCCTGGTGGAGCTGGATGCCGACGATATCCTGATGCCGGATAGCCTGGAGGAGATCCGCAGGGCCTTTGAAGACCCGGCCGTGGCCATGGTGTATTCCAACAGCGCGGAGTTCAAGCAGGAGACCTGGGAGAGTTCAGCTTATTCCAACTATTGGGGCTGGCAGTCCCGGCCGTTCTTCTATAACGGTCACAAATTGCAGGAGATGCTCGCCTGGCCTCCGGGGCCCCACATGATGCGGTTTATCTTCTGGGCCCCGAACCATGTGAGGGCCTGGCGCAAGGGCGCCTATGACGCGATCGGCGGCCATAACGAGAAGCTGAAGACCGGGGACGATCATGAACTCTGCTGCCGCTTTTATGCGGAATACGGGGCGCGAGGCATGAGGCATATTGATAAGTGCCTGTACCTCTACCGGGTCCACGACGGGAATTCCTGCCGGGTCTATAATAACGACGTGCAGGTACAGACCCTGCAAAACTATCTCAAATTCAGCCGGTCCATGGCCGTCCGCTGGGCAAGGGATGAAGGGCTGCGGCTCATTGACCTTGGCGGCCAGTTTAATCCGTGGGCCGGGTTCGAGACCGTTGATCTCGTAAATGCGGAGATCTCCGCGGATCTCAACAAAAAATGGCCTTTTAAAAACAGCAGCGTGGGGGTGATCAAGGCCTCCCATGTGTTCGAGCACCTGAAGGATCCGGTCCATACCATGAACGAGGCCTATCGCGTGCTGGCACCGGGCGGGTGGCTCTTTATCGAGGTGCCTTCCACGGATGGCCGCGGGGCCTTCCAGGATCCGGGCCATGTCTCGTTCTGGAACCAGAACTCGATCTGGTACTACACAAATCGAAATTATTCCCGTTTTATCCCGGGCTATAAGGGACGGTTTCAGAACAGCCGCACGGTCACGTATTTCCCGACCGAGTTTGAGAAGAATAACAACATCCCTGTCGTACAGGCGGACCTGATCGCCTTGAAACCGCCATACGATGAACGCCCTGTTGGAGAGGTATTGATTTAATATGAACAATTAGGGTTCTTCGGACGGTAGGCCAACCAGAAGAAGACGCAAGAAAGAATTAAGGGCGGCAGTGAGGTGCCTCGCCATCTCATTGTTGCCCTTTTTCTTTGCCCTGAAAGAACACAACAGAATGCCACAGAGACTCAGGAGTCATGAGGTCTTGATTTAATGGCCATATTGAAGATCAGAAATGCAGCGAACGACGCCTGGTATGAGCTGAGCGGCGCCCAGGGTGATATCGGCCCACAGGGGCCGCAGGGCTTTCAGGGCGTTGTCGGTGCACAGGGCGATCAGGGGGTGGTCGGCAATCAGGGCGCCCAGGGCGTGACAGGAGCGCAGGGATCGACAGGCGCCCAAGGGTCGACAGGCGCACAGGGCGACCAGGGTGTTGCCGGCGCAACAGGTGCACAGGGCGCCCAGGGGATCGCAGGAGCACAAGGATCGCAGGGACCGCAGGGTGTTGTAGGAGCGCAGGGCGATGAGGGCGCAACCGGCGCAACAGGTGCACAGGGCGCCCAGGGGATCGCAGGAGCACAAGGATCGCAGGGACCGCAGGGTGTTGTAGGAGCGCAGGGCGATGAGGGCGCAACCGGCGCAACAGGCCCGCAGGGTACGCAGGGGGCGACAGGTACCCAGGGCTCGCAGGGGCCGCAAGGAAGTGTAGGTGCTCAGGGCGATGAAGGTGCAACAGGAGCAACAGGAGCTCAAGGTAACCAAGGCATTCCTGGAGCTCAGGGTAGTGTAGGTGCACAAGGTTCAGTAGGTGCACAAGGCGATGAGGGAGCTACAGGTGCAACTGGATCTCAGGGTGCACAAGGAATTACAGGTGCGCAAGGTTCACAGGGTCCGCAAGGCGTCGTAGGGGCTCAAGGCGATGAGGGTGCAACTGGAGCGACAGGATCTCAAGGTGATCAGGGAGCAACAGGTGCTCAAGGATCTATCGGTGCACAAGGATCAGTTGGTGCTCAAGGATTCCAAGGTGTAACAGGTGCAACAGGTGCTCAGGGTAATCAAGGAGTAACTGGTGCACAAGGAAGTATTGGTGCACAGGGAAGCCAAGGACACCAAGGATTCCAAGGATCTACAGGAGCTACTGGATCACAAGGTACACAAGGTGTAGCTGGTGCACAAGGTTCAACTGGAGCTCAAGGTTCGGTAGGCGCTCAAGGATTTCAGGGAGATACTGGACCTGCGGGAGCAGAAGGTATTGTATGGCAAGGTACATGGAACAGTGAAACAACTTATGTAATTGATGACGCCGTAGCCGAGGGCGGGACATCTTATATATGTATTTTAGGACATACTAATCACCAACCTCCGAATGCAACATACTGGCATATTTTATCTTTAGAAGGTGCACAAGGATCAACTGGCCCACAAGGTTCAGTCGGAGCACAAGGAAATCAAGGTGCAACCGGCGCCCAAGGTGCTACAGGATCTCAAGGTTCTCAAGGTGCAACTGGAGCAGTTGGTGCTCAGGGATTACCTGGGGATCAAGGATTTCAAGGTGCTACAGGTGTTCAAGGAGCTCCAGGCGCTCAAGGATCACAGGGTGAAACAGGAACAACAGGTGCTCAAGGATCTGTCGGAGCTCAAGGCTTTCAAGGAGCTACTGGAGTTCAAGGTGCACCAGGTGCACAAGGAAGCCAAGGTGCGACTGGTGCCACAGGCGCTCAGGGATCAGTAGGCACTCAAGGTGATCAAGGTGATACGGGATCACAAGGTGCAACTGGATCTCAAGGAAGTCAGGGGGCTACGGGTGCAACAGGGGCACAAGGCTCGGTGGGGCCACAAGGATTTCAGGGTTTAACAGGTACACAAGGAGCTACGGGATCACAGGGCGCTCAGGGAGCAACAGGTTCTACGGGTGCACAGGGATCTGTAGGTGCACAAGGTGATCAGGGCGACGAAGGAGCTCAAGGTGCTACAGGAACTCAAGGAAGTCAAGGAGCCACTGGCGCGACAGGAGCTCAAGGATCGACAGGTGCTCAGGGATTTCAAGGAGTTACGGGTGCACAAGGAATAACTGGTGCACAGGGATCGCAAGGTGCAACTGGCGCAACGGGCGCTCAGGGTTCCACAGGACCTCAAGGATTTCAAGGTTTAACAGGAGATCAGGGAGCCACTGGTTCACAGGGTAGTCAAGGTGCAACAGGGGATATAGGTGCTCAAGGTCCAACTGGAGCACAGGGTAATCAGGGTGCTACAGGATCACAGGGAGCTACAGGTGCGCAAGGCAGTCAAGGAAATGTAGGAGCACAAGGATCTACAGGAACACAGGGTGCACAAGGGGCTACAGGATCAGAAGGTGCGCAGGGAGCTCAAGGTGCACAAGGAGCTCAAGGACTCCTTGGTGATACACTTGCACATTCAGTTACGATTAGTGATACTGGCAGTATACATTCCATGGGAAAGGATACTTATGATAGCATTGTACCTGGATTCATCCTTGGGTATGATGTAGATGCTTACAAATTAAAAGTTGGTAGTCCAACATCAAATTTAGATTGGGATGGAAACGAGCTTACAATACTCGGTGCTGTAACAGCAGATTCTTTTGAATCAACCCTTTATGGTGACCTCACCCAAGCAATGTCGTATGTAAAAACTGTCCTTGGTGCTGGAGATGAATATAATCATGATTTAACTGATACAGATTTATCAGATGGAACAGAAAGTAATATAAATGCTGATACTCATCTTGATTATGGAGTTTCGATTAGATTAGCCACGCAAAAAGAATGGGATGATGTAGGAGCTGTTTGGGATACAGGTACATGGGATGTACCAATCGATTCTTCGGGAGATTGGACATCAGCATCAATAGATTTAGGAGCTCTCCAAACCTTACAACTTGGAATGCGTTTTATTTTAGAAGAAGAAGTCCCAGCATCTACTGATGTTATCATTTTTCTACAATATTCTATAGATGGTGTCGACTGGGGAGCAAACAGTCCAGACTTTGATGATACTAACTGGGAAACCTTAGTTCAAACATTACTAACAGGAAAAGTATATAAAGCTACTGGAGCTGTTTATACTTTCAGATACTTTAAGTTAAAAATAGAGCTTGCAACAACAGTTACTACAGATGAAATAGTTTTGCATATGATGACATACTTGGGAAATGTTGTAAATCTTTTCCAAGAATTCACAGCTCAAACTATAGCAGCGGGTGGAACAGTTTTCTCATTAGGTGATTTTAATTCAGCTCCTGCTATAACAGTAACTCCAGTAGGATCAACAGTTCTAGTTCCTTTGATTACTACGCAGTCAGAATTAAGTGTAACTATAAAACTGTATAATTTAGCAGGAAATGATGTAGGCGGTATTGCTAATATAAATATTATAGGTGTGTAGGAAAGGAGTAATGAAATGGCATATGATGCAACCAAACCAGTAACAGGTGGCTCTCTTGTTGCTGCGGATATAAGAGAAAATTTTAGGGCATTAAAAGAAGATGAGATAGTGATTGCTGCGGAAATTAGTGATGCTAGTATATCTCAAGCTAAACTAAAGACATCTTCAGGAAGTGTTAGTGTTGTTTGTGGGATGGGGGCTGATGGATTGACAGGTAATCTTCCTGGTGGTGAATATGGTTTTGTGGTGCAAACAAAAGCAGACTCAATATACATAAATTTTATAGGATTAGAAGATCTAGATTTAACAGCAAGTTACGCAACCCCAGGTGTTCTTTTTCACAACATTGATGGAAAAGCCACTCATACAGGATATGCTCAGCAACGTTATGTTACAGCGTCTGGTGAGGTATATTGGATTTTTATTTTGAGAGATAATTTAACAAAGGATATTTATAAAATGTGGCAATCTAATGATCATCCTTGCTTTTTTTGTGGAGGAAAACCATTGCTTATGCCTCATCCATTTTCAGGATATGATCCAATCACTGAAGAAATTATTGTAATTAACCCTTCAGAAAATGAAGTCCTTGAAATAAGAGAAAAATGTATCATGGGAGAAGATGAACCGGATAAAGATTTTCTGGAAGTATTTGAAAAAGAATATGAGATAGATGAAAGTTCTAATCCATCATGGCCTACAAAAGGAATTACGGTAAAGTTGCCCTCTGATAAAGATTGGAGAATTATGCCACCTGGGACACTAATAAAACCTATTAAGAAAGTAATCACTAAGCCTGATTATATTATAGTCAAGAATCTTAAAAAGAAATAAATGTAGGAGGACAATAATGGCTAAAAAAGCAACGATGAATGATTTGGTTGATATAAAAAATTGTTATATGCAAAGCGGTTATGAATTCAGGCCTTCTTATCGTAATGAATTAGAAGACTATTTAACACGTCATATACGGGATGGTCATTGTTATTGGGACTATGGAGCCGCAGTTATTGCTTGGGTAATCACTAAACGTGGAGAAAACACATTTGATCCTAGTGCGAATGTTGGCGATTTGATGATAGTATCAATTGTTAATGGAACTGATGATCAGATGAATTTAGATAGACTATTAAATGAAATATATGATGAGCATCCAGGAGCCACTTGTTATGGTAGAACAAAAAAAACTAATATAAAGATGATTACTAGATTCAACCGACGTTTTAAATCAATACAAACAAAAGAGATGGGTGACTATATTTTATATTGGTGGAAGATCGAAGATGTTATTAAATAAATGCATGCATGAAATGAAATCAATACTACTAAAAATAGATTAGTGGAAAGTGCGGTTTTTTTAGTATTATATAATTAACGTTTCTCTTCAACATTGCAGAAGAAAAAGAGAAAAAGTTGATCAAAGATAAAGAAGCTGAGATCCTTGAAAGATTGGCGCGAGAGGAACTTATTGCAGAAGGAAAGTTATAAATAACAAAAAATAATTTATCAAAATAAATGCTGTGGCCGTGGACAAACCACCTAAAAAGGGCAAGGGATAAAAACTTAGAGAAGAAAGGAGTACCGGATGAAGAAGCCCGATAATGAGCAATCAATCATTGTGACGAACAGGTACATCGACGAATTGACCGCCAGAAAAGGACCGAAGGAAGCGATAGAGCATAATAAGACTTTGCCGGTAAAAGCACGCTACTGGCTCGCCAGGGCATTCGACAAGCTAGAGCAGGAGGCCAGGATCTATTTCAAGAGTAGACAACAACTCGTTAATCAGTATGCCAGCTACTATGATGCGGACCTCAAAGGCGAAGACGGAAAGGTGCTTCACAAAAAAGGAGACATCATCTCGTATCCTGATGGGTCGGTGCAATTGCAGAACCTAGCGGCGTTTCAGAAAGACCTTTTGGTACTACAGGAGATCGAGATCCGGCTTGATATCAATAAGGTAGCGCTCCGATTGGAAGATGTGGAGGACCTGGACATCGAGCAAATGCAACTCTTGTTGCCGCTTGTGGATATAACGGTGAACTAACATGCCAAACGGAAAACTGACGTGGACGGAATGGCAAAACCTGACTGACGATCAAAAGGATTTCAAGTTATATGAAGCCCATGCAATATCTGTGAATGCTTTTTCTAACCATGATATTCGGCTTGTTAAGTTAGAATCACGGAAACGATTTGATACGACTATTGCCGGATCAATGGGTTTCATTGGGGGATTCGCCGGAGGTTTTGCGGCAATGCTGGGAAGGTGGTTTATAGGAAAATGACTGACACATCAAACCACGATTTCCGCAATGGTCTCTTGATTATCCGGGGTCTTATTAAGCAGGTCGAGAAGAAACTAAAAGAGATGGAAAAGGCTTACAATGACAAACTCAAAGAGAATGATAGTCAGGATTGATGATGCCGGGTCAGGAGAGTTCGGGGCCAAGCGTGAAGGCAGGTTGCACCTTGGGGTTGATCTCAGATACGAACCCACCGAACCAGTCAGGGCTTTCTTTGATGCCCATGTCACCCGTATGGTGTACCCCTACACTGACACGCTTACTTGGCAGGGGCTAGAGTTGGTAAGCAAAGACCGGAAATGGATTATGCACATATTGTATGTTCATCCCCTTGTCGAAGTCTTACGATATGATGTTGTGGAAGGTCAAATAATAGGACACGCCCAAGATATTAGACAGCGTTATCCTCACTTGCCCAAGATGACCAACCACATCCATATAAATTTATATGCAAATTTAACCGAGTTTTTTAGGTGAAACCATGAAAAAACTATTACTGGCGATTGTCGCCACAGCCTTGATGGGATGTGTGACCACGGAACCAATTACCCCCACAATAACCGCTGAACCTGAACCTGCAATTAAACAACTTGAAAGCGTTACGACAAAGATCACAGGGGACGATATCTTTGAATTGCGTGACTGGCTGGAGAATAAGCCGTCAGACTCTTGGGATGAAGTCCTGCAAGAAGGTCAGGGCTACCGCATCATTGAACGCAAGGTAGTGCGGGAACAGAATTTGACCGGACACGATAATTTCCGATGGCGCTGGGATGAACGATATATCTCAATCGTAATGCTGGAAACGGAAGAGAAACTTCGCATTGCACCGGAGATATATTTCACAATTAAACAATATCAGGAGTTAGTTTCGGTTAATAGTAGGCAATTTGTATTGTGGAATTTAGTAGAAGCCGACACGGATGGTACGGTCGATGTATGGGAAAGAGGTTATTATTTGAACTTTAATTGCTTCGAGGATGATCCTCTATACACTTTTGTGATGCCATATTGGCCCGAAGGTTTTACTAATCCTGATTGGGGAACACCGCCACGACAGGAAGCCCAGGACTTAATTGACGAGTTGGTTACTTGGTGGTTGGAGCAATCGAAGATAATTAAGCAGGGGGTGTGATATGGACCTAGGGGGATATTATCCTGCCAATCCAGGTAGTCTTCGTCTTATGAAACTTAGACGGGTATGGCTTGCCAGAAGATTAGAATATTTAGATCAACTAATTGGAAAAAAAGAATTGAAAGAGCAGGAAGAATCAGTAAAAAGGGGAAATATAATGATTAACAAGGGGGTGTGATATGGCCCTGAAACAATACTACCCGACAGATGAGGACAAGCTCCATGCCCTAAAGACCAGAAGGAGAAGGTTGGGGGTGCTATGGATAGCAACAAATAATGAGATTAAGGAACTGGAAGCTAAGCAGATGCCGGAATTAAACAAGAAGTCTTGGTGGTCAAGGATAACTAGGAGATGGTGACATTATGACAGCATGGGGATGGATACAACTGACAGGCATCAGCCTTTACCTTATAGGGTTAGGGATTGTCCATAAGATTAAAAAGGTGTTCAAGCGTGAAGAGAAAGATTGACGGCGTAATGGTCACAATCCGAATCGAGACAGTCGTTGCGATTTGGAAATGGATAATACGTAAACTTAAACCAAGAAAAGGAGAGTAGAAAAATGAGAGCAAAAATTATTGCAAAATTGTTTGAGATTTTATTGGGGCTTTTTCCAGCAGAACTTCTCAAGGGATTCGTGGATCAATTGATTGACTTGATTGAGAATGCAGTAGCCAAGAGTGAAAATAAGCTGGACGATCAGATCGTATTGCCTTTGTGCGTTATGATTCGGTCTGCTTTTGACATTCCTGACAATGACTAACGGGGTGACAAAATGAAAAAACTATTACTTGCTCTGGCGTTGTGTGGGCTTTTGGTCTTGCCCACTTGGGCAATGGCAGGGGAAAAGACGCTGACGTTTCAATGGAATCAAACACTCTCGGATGACTTTGCCGGGTGGCGGCTCTATAAATCTGAGGTGGCGGGGGGACCATATGCTAAACATGGTAATGACATTCTTTTTGTCTCTGAACAACCAGTTTATGAGTCGGCCCAGGCCCTCACTTCTCCTGATGCTGAGACCCATATCTATTATTTCGTTCTTACTGCATTTGATACATCTGGTAATGAGAGTGGGTTTTCCAATGAGGTCAATGCTAGGATTGATTTTGAGTCACCAGGATCTCCATTTACTCTTAAAGTAACAGTAACGACACCCTAGCTTATCCGCCATGTGCGGAAAAAGTTACGAGGCCGTTATGCTATGGCGACTTCAGCTTAGCAAAAGGGGCCATCCTGCGGCCCCCTTTGCGCCCTGCTAGCCCCTTCATCACCTCCCTTCAATCCATCAAAATTATGCGCAGGGGACTGCCTGCTTTAGCTGGCAGAGGAATGCGCATCCTTTCTCTTTTTTAGGTTGACAAATATTATATAAGGCGATATTATATAATACATGAGCAAATACAGTAAAAACACCGGTGCAGTTTTCAGCCTTAAATATCACATCGTTTGGTGTCCGAAATATCGACGGAAAGTTCTTGAAAATGAAGTTGCCAAACGCCTTGAAATGTTGTTGCACCAAAAAGCCGATGAAATAAATATGGTTATTCATGGGCTTGAAATAATGCCCGATCATGTACATCTGTTTGTTGAATCCGATCCAACGTGGGCAGTTGCCGGCCTCGCACACGCTTTTAAGGGCTATACGAGCCGTATTCTTAGAAAAGAATTTGCTTTTCTTCGTTCCAGACTGCCTACTCTTTGGAGTAAAAGCTATTATGCAGGGACAGTCGGGCATGTGTCTGAAGAAACGATTAAAAAATATATCGAATCTCAAAAAGGAAAATGAATGCGGAAAGCTTTCAAATATAGGCTTTTTACAAATAAGACTCAAGAAACCAAACTGGAAAAGCTTTTCGATTCCGCCCGGTTTCTTTACAACTGCGCCCTTGAACATCGTATGGTTTACTGGAAGCAATGGCGCAAATCGGTCAATTATTACGACCAGGCAAATACGATTAAAGAAATAAGAAGCTTCGATGAAGGCATTGCACAACTTAATTATTCCGCTTCTCAGGATATTCTCAGGCGACTGGATAAATCGTTCCAGGCTTTCTTTAGGCGATTGAAATTGGGTGACAAACCCGGCTTCCCCCGATTTAAAGGCCGAGACCGCTTTGATTCGATCACCTTCCCGTCCTATGGTGATGGAATCCGCCTCAAGAACGGCAAGCTCTACATTCAAAATGTCGGCAGTGTCAGAATCAGGGTGCATCGGGATCTTGAAGGAAAGATCAAAACTCTTGCTATCAAGTGGCAGAACGGGCACTTTTACGCTTGCTTTTCCTGTGATAATGTAATTCCAAAGATTCTTGATCCCTGCACTGATGAAGTCGGCATCGATGTCGGTATCAAATCTTTTGCCGTGATGTCCAATGGTGAAGTCATAGATAACCCCAAATACCTGAAACAGTCCGAAGACAAGCTTAAGGATCTTCAGCGCAAACACTCTGAAAAGCGTACTCGCAAAACCAGAAAGAAGCTTTCCCGCCTGCACGCTAAAGTCGGCAACCAGCGCAAAGACTTTTTGCATAAGCTCAGCCGGAACATAGTCAACCGGTTCGGCTTTATCTTTGTCGAAGCCCTGAAGCCGAAACAAATGGTTAACGGCAATCACAGAATTTTGAACAAGTATATCAACGACGCGGCATGGGCGATGTTCTTTGGCTGTTTGCAATACAAGGCAGAATGGGCCGGTAGAGCATTTGTCAAAGTCAACCCAAAAGGAACAACACAATCCTGCTCCAACTGTGGTGTGATTGTTCCAAAGGATTTGAGTATTAGAGTCCACGATTGTCCTTGTGGCTTTAAAACTTCCAGGGATCATAATGCCGCCTTAAATATTCTCAGGCTGGGACACAGCCTTTGCTTTACGCAAGAAGCCGTCTGCTTCAGCTGACGGAGTTGTCACCTCCTACCCCCTTCACTGCCAGATTATAATTCATCTCCAAAATCTCTCATAACCATCTCAAATTCTCTTTGGATACACTGTGCTTTATGATTGGCTTCCATTAACTCTTTGAGCATCCATATTGGGGTGTATTTACGATTAATTCTATCTAGTATTCGTTGGATGCCATCCACTAGATGTTTTGCTTGATTACGGTTGTACTTTCTAGCTGATATTGCACTCATCTCCTACCTCCCCCACTGCCTCCGGTCTTATGTTATTTTTTTACAGTAAACCATCCAGATGTACATTCATGCACGTCTAAAATTTGAATGGTTTCTTTGTTAAACCCCCGATACTCCTTATTCCCCGAAACAGTCAAACAACAAAGATTAAATATAAACAAGTAAAACATTTCAACCCCTTACGCTTGATACCAATCTGATACCCCTATAAATTCAGCTAGTTACACGGATTTAGTATCAGCCCATTTTTAAAGTTGTGGAATATCAACTACTTGCTAATGTAGGTCTTGGGGTTCAAATCCCCGCGTCCCGACCAAGTATCAGCAACACAATCCTTGCAATTACAACTACTTATCTTGTCCGTGGTCATGGTTTTCACTCGGTTTCACCCTTCTAAAAACGGTTCAAGCGGGTTGCAACGGAGTAGCAAGGAATTTTTTTCCATTATAATCGAATATCGCCCCAATGGATCGGTTAAAATCTGAGGTTGGTTTAATGCCTCAGCATACCAAATATCAGCGTCCCTATTGCCTTTTTGATAACCATTCCCGAATCCAATTTGATATGCTATATATCCCATAAATCCAAACATTCCTAAGATTATTAAAAAGGATAATAATTTCTCCATTTCCCACCTTTGCTTTGGATTAAGGTTTCAATCACTTACCCCTGGTTTGATTGATGCAGCTTTATCCAATACTAAACGAAGTTCTTTAGGGGAAATTCCCCACATTAAATTAATAAATTCAACGGAAATACCAACGTATTTTTCATTGGATAAATCAAAGTATTTCTTGTACTTTTCCCATAATTCTGGGGGACATTTTTGTTTCTGCATAGACATTTCTCACCTCATCCATCTCTATCTGGAAGTATCTTTCAAACGCCTTATTAGTCGAGTGCATGGTAGCCCGCTTGATTTGCTCCGGTGAACAATGCTCCCTCAGGGCCCGGGCCGAGCTGTGCCGTGTTCCTCCGTAGAGGTCAACACCCTCGATACCAAGATTTTTGCAAGCTTTTTTCCAATATCTGTATAGGTGTTTTCGTCCAAAGCCCGATAATTTGCTAGGGTTGACATTAGCACTGACCGCTTTGTTGTGTCGAAAAAAATATACATGAGGCAGTGCTCTCGGAAAGGATTTGACCAATTCAATATCTTCAGCCAGTAAAGGAACAGTCTTAAGCTTATTTTCCTTATTATATTTAACATTTACCACCCCCAGGGAGAGGTCAAAGTCTCCCTCTTTAATGTTTATAAGCTCCACTGGCCTGATGCTAATGTAAGTCGCCAGCCACTTAATCCCTATCCAAATCTTCGGGTTGATGTGATATGATATGCGTTTGACTTCCTCTATGATTCGCTGCTGTGTTTCCTTGTCTACTGTGCGCCGCCAACCTAGTTGGTACTTGACTTTCGGGAACTCGGGAAGCGGAATCTTTCGGTCCCGTTTACAGACCCACGAAAAAAAGGCGTGGATCGTTTCAAGATGCCGTGCTTTCGTAGTTGCAGATAATCCCCCTGGTAGAGATATAAGGAAATCCTCAATGTCACCGAAGGAAATGCTTTTAATATTCCGCGTTCCAAAGAAATCCATAGCTCTGCCCATGTGAGTTTTAAGATGACATATATCTCTGAGCCGATCTTTACGAACATCAATCCACTTCCCCGCCAAAGCAGAGAAAGCCAAAGGCTGATCTTTTTGATAATCTCTGACATCTAGTACCCCCTTGTCATGTTCATAACGTAGCCCGGTTAAGAATCTCTCTGCCTCGTCCCAGCTCTTAAACCGCCGGAATACCCCCGGAAACTTGACGAAAAATGGAGCACCCTTGCCACTTTTGTTGACATATACCCTGCCTTTCATACAGATCCCCCCTTTCTGTTTTTGGGGGAGTGTACTATGGAAGGGGGAAGGGGTCAACATTCAGGAAACTCCCACAGGGGTAATTCTCACAAGATTCTTTTTTAGCTTAGCCTTTGTGAATATCCGTAAATCTGCTACTAATCTTTCTATCTTCTCCACACTTGGTGGCTCAGGTAAATTACTGTGCTGGCTGTCTGCTCCGATATTGACCCATGCAGGATTGCAAAGACCAATAAGGTTTAACAATTCCTCTTCATCAAAATCCATGATTGGTTCGATTGTGACCATCGTTGAGAAGGTCTTTGAAAGTAAACCGAGAAATGTTGCCCGCTGATCTACCGGAGGAGCCATACCCATTTGAGGATAATTCCTGTTGGTTTCAATGGTAGTACCAAGGATTGAATTAATGGGAATATACTCTCTTAGCTTAAACATTCTCTTGGGGTTCTTGCTCTGGAAAAGATATCGAGGAGTAGGAAACTTAGCACAATATTCAAGAGTATTTTTTATCCATTCAACAGGAATTGCGTCTGCCCACATATCACAAGAACTACCCACAAAAATGAAGTTTCCTTTCCCCAAGTCTGTCTTAAGTTCTTCCTGGTCAAATCGGAGATCACCCTGTTTGAATCTTCTCATGTAGCAGTAACTACAATCATGGGGGCATTTGCCCTTGATCGTATTCCAGGTGTGGGTGACAAAAGAATACATATTACCTTTACTTGGGTTAAGCATATTTTACTCTCCCTCCTCCTGGGCTTTCATAGGATAATTAGCTGCCATTATGGTTAGCGGGCTATCTTGCACTAAATCTGGGTGATATATCGCAGCATAACATGCCTTCAGAGCGTCCGCAGCATCCTGGGCACTAGCCTCTTTCCCTCGCAATTTGTGTAATGCTTTTGCTGCTATCCTTATTTCATGTTCCCATAGGATTACTACGGTTTGCGTTTTTATTTTTGCTGGCATCTCTCTCCTTTCAATGCCCCGTTTCGCATTCTTGCATGGTGGGGCTGACCAGTTATTTAGGAGGAGGAAACCATTCACCACCTTTCGAGTGGATTCTTACCTTGCCTGTCTTTGTTACATATACCTCTATGTCGTGTTTATCTGTTTTAATGCCTATTGTCACACAACCCTTTCTTTCATCTGAACAAATCCGGGTGACCTTGGCATTCCCCCACTCAAAGCCGTAGTGTGTCTCCTTATAGTGCATCTCCCTCCTCAATAACCGGAGCCCTGTTCTGATACTCCCACTCGCTGTACGCCTGGCACTTGGGCTTGTCGTCACAGTTTCCTTCACAGACTCGAATGAATACATACCTCTTCTTTTCGGGACACCAGATCGACGCCCCATTCCCCTTTACCTCCTTCTCCTCTTCATGGCGCTTATGGATGCCAGCCGCTACCTCTTCGGCAGGGGTAATGGGTTTAACTTCTGGCTTTGGGTCCAAAGGCCAGGGCTCGGCATACAGCTTATGCCACTTTGCTTTTGCCTCCTGTAGATCTTCAGGTGAAAGCGTCCTGAGTTCCTCAAGGTGGGTATGGATGTAGGTACTGTATCCATGGCTTTTGAGGTTAATCCATTCCTCACGGAAAGGATCTTTGGCCTCTGGCTCAGGGTCAGGGCTCTTCGTCGAGCCTGGGGCATCCTGCGAAGCTTGGGGGGGGTTCTCCGCTTCTCCTTTGACAGAGTAAAGGTCTACCCCTTCTTTCGATTCGGCGCCATTTGCTACCTTTAATGTTCTCTCAGGCGTGACATCAATAATCATGTCTTCCAGTTCATCAATAGTCTGTATCCCCATTTTTAGACCGGGCTCATACGCATTGATGAAAAAAGACGCTGATCGATAGCGATACATTTGACCGGGCATGTTTCGCCACATATTTGATTCAACTTTTTTGTCCGGCCCCGGTTTGTCATACCAACCCATCCCCTGGATTAAATCAAAATCAATCCAATCTCCGTAAAGATTTTCTCCTGTTTCTTTGTCTTTCGCATAAGCTCGACACGCAGCATCTTTTCCTTTTGGGAAATCTCCCTTCATCTCCCATCGAAGCGGAGGAACAAAAAGTTTTGTTCGTTCATTGAAAAGTGCAATGAGCAACTTCGCCTCAAATCCTGGCCTTCCGTGAACTGTATAGCTTGTTTGCATGAGACCAAAAACGTCTATGCCAAGGCGCTCGGAAAGATTCAGCATTATCATACAATTTCCTACGCCTGCTCCCCCTCTGAAATGATCAGGAACCATTGTTGAAGCGGCTAGCATTCCGGCTACTTTTTTGGCAAATTCAAATCTTTCCACATCCAGAAAGATAGATGATTCTCCACGCTTTGCCAAAGCCAACTCATGTCGTTTAATTTCTGCCAATCCTGTCTCTTCCATCCTTCTCCTCCGTTATTCAATTATAAAATTTTGACGTTTCTTCCATCCCGGCAGATCCAAGTTATTCACCTCTATTGGGTAACATGGCCAGGAGTTTTCCTTCATGCAACGCTCATAAATCCCAAGTATTTGATTGCACCTAACAAGGCCGTCTTGAATCAGGTCATTTGTGGCCTTATATACGATAACCCCGAAAGGCGGCTCCTTCTCCACTGCAACAAAATAGAAGTCCTCATGCTCGACTTGCGTTATTTGTGTGAGTCCATAGAGATACCAAGCTGCTTGAATGCCGTACCCTAAGTCATAGGCCTTCTTCCCCCACGGTCCCGGTCGTGCGTCAGTCGTAGATTTCAAATCAACAATGACTCGCTGTTCGGTATTGAGCCAATCCAAGCGGAGTTTACACAAGATATCTTTTACCATCGAATCATACCAATAACCCGAAAGCTCTTTTTTGCCATATTGCAACAACTCCTTTGCCTGGGGATGTTCAAAAATTGCATTTCGCATACCTTCAATGTTGGCCTTCTCCTGATGTGCAAGGAGATATTGATTTTTCTCTTGAGCCTCGACTGCCATTTCCTTGCCGAGTTTCATTGCTTTGGTGATTCCAGGAGGCAGGAAAACAAAATTTTGTTTGTAATAATCAGGCTCCAAAGCAGCAGCATGAAAGGCTGAACCTAAAATCATGGCCGACGTTTCTTGATATTGTTCTTTGGCTTTGTAATGGGCTGGTGAGCGTTCGAGTAGTCGAAGATCAGAACTGCTCAGACCTGGCCCATCATGATATTTCTGATTCTCTATATTATAAAAACCTGTTTCCATTTGCATATTTACCCTCCTATCACTGCGAAATAATGCCAGGCATACCCACACATTACCCCTGTCGCAAACAGGCACAGGGCACACATTAACAAGATCGCTATGGTTGTTTCGATAGACATTCCAGGGCCTCCTTTGCTATGTTTGCGATGTTAAAACAGATAGCTCGCTGATCTATCCAGGGAAGGGTATCTGATTGCTCAGGACTAGCCCAAGCGTATATCACCGTGAGCGCACTTTCCATCTCCTGATATCGGTACTCCCGGCAGTCACAACCGTAATAATGGGTCACGCACTTCTCGGCTCGCTTCTTTGATATAGTCATTTGCGAACTGGCTCTACATAACAATAACATTCCCAACAAAAAGGTTCTCCATTAAACCCAGCAGCATAAAGTCTTCCATTACAATGGGGGCACCTGAAAGACTCAGGCCATAATAATTTATTATCCGTATTCATTTATGTACCTCTACTCTAACCGCATTTAGGGCAGGGCTTCCCTTCTCGGAACCATCCCCTACCTTCATGTCCACAAGGTTCTTTAGTTGTAGGTTCGATATCAGGTTTCGCAGGGGTAGGCTTAACCATAAGTTTAGTACGGCAAAACCCACACCAACAAAACCCTATAAATCCTTCACTCGTAGGTTTATCAAATTGGTATCTCTCCAGAAAAATATGTCCACAACTGCATTGACTAGGATAAAAAATCTTCACCTACACCTCCTACACACAAACACCCCCGGCCATATATAGGCCCGATTAGTTACCGGTTTATTACACTCGATGCACACAGAAACAATCGGCAAGGGTTTAGGAACTGGTGGCATGGCGATTGCGGATGGGGCCAGGAGCAGCAGGCTAAAAATTAACGCCCTGATCATTTCCAACAATGCTTCCCACCATGCCAGTTCTGTAGCTTGCGTTTAAGAGCGGAAACTTCTTCAGAATCCAGGTAATACACTGGATCACTGGCAATTTTTGTATAGAATTTATTAAGTTCTTTATTGAATTGCCGTGTTACCAATTCAGCAGTTTCTTGGCTATCACATTCATGGCTAAACGCATAAAAAGGTTTACAGGTTTTTAATCCACTATCCATTTGTAGCCAAACAACATCATTTACACGCTCAAAAGAGGGGTTCATTTTTCACCTCCTAAAAATTAGAATCCTAATCATCGTCATCATCATCACCCCATAGCGGCTTGGCGAAGTACCGGACTATCCAAATCACCGCAGCAGCAATTACGATTACGAATATGATTTCTAACATTCCCTTTCCCTCTCAACGATAGGGTACTTGGCGGAAATCCTCTTCAGAATGCGTCCGGTTATCAAACCCGCAAAGATGCTTACAATGAACCAACCCAATATCCAGACTATCCATAATTTCAACGGTGCCATTTCAATCTCCTTCTAGCCGGAGGCCCTACCCCAAGACCCCCGGCATATACTAGGGTTAGGCTGTTAGTTGACATGCCAACAGGTAAGAGTTAGGGGGGAAAGCTCCATTTGTTCTTGGGATTTAAGGAGCGGCCCCACACCTTGTTGACCCCCCTAATTTTAGACTTGCCCTTGAACCTTGTCTTTTATTCGTAGCATGTTACTGTGTATCAAGGCCGTTCCTATAGCTACCTTGACAGTGACCAACATCGGGTGTTGCCCAAGCACCTGTTTCCAGGTCGCACACACGGTTTTTCTTTCCTTTAACAAGGGCAAGATAACCTCTACTGGCAACCAGGGATTCCCGATTCTCCACCCTGTAATTCGTACCTCCAAAAAGGACGCGTGCTAAATACGAACTAGCAATTTATTAATCGTTCTACGCACTGCCAGCGATTTTGTGCCGGTAGCCAGGATTTGAACCTGGACGTGGTTGTTGGGTCATCTCTTCTTAGTTTCCCAAGCCCCTGTCAACAAGATGCTATATTTGACACGAGATATAGTATAGCTTGCTCGTAGTTTAATGTGAATTACAACTGTCCACTTCTATTCACTTTGAATGCGTCTACCAAATCTTTCCGCCACTACCGGCTTGTCAAAGAACATTGCGGGGAGTGTCTCAACTTCCTCCCTCTTTATCAGGGCTGTCAGCCGTTACTCACTCAGCTCCCCGCATATCAAAGAACATTTTTACTAAGTGCCCGTCTGCTGCCCTCTGACGGCCTCTTGAGGTCCGTACTAGCGAGGGTCTTGTGCTTCTTAGGCTGTACCGCTCTGAGTGACGTTGCGCTCAGAACAGTTGGAATCCATCTTCTCCACCAGTTCCTTGTAAAACCTAGCCAAAGAATCCCAGCAAGGTGGTAGTGTTCTCATAAATTCAACGAGCCATTTCAATTGCTCGGCTTCTTCTTGGGTCTCAATGAATATGTAGGATGATCGAAATGTCATGGCTGGCTCCTTTTTAATCGCTCTCCTGTGGTTCATACTGAAAGCATCCCTCCTCATTGTGACATCCCACGCAGGGTTGCTCTATGCCAGCCCAAAGAATTTGCTGAAGCAGATCGGGCGTGAGCATGCAACCCACTCGGATTTTGCCTTGGGCTTGTAATATGGCTCTCGGGGTGTTCATGTGAGGCTCCTTGGTTTCAATCTGGAATATAATCAGTTACCGGAACCGAATAAACGCCCTCAGTCAACTGGGCACGGCCAGGCTCAATAATCGCGGTCACATGAGGGTGACAGTTTTTATTCAGCCATTCGATCAAGGGTCGTGCGGCTGTTTCAAAATATTTCTGCTGCTCGTCGGTTAAAATCATGATGTTCTCCTTTTCATGGATTTTAGGTTTGTGGTCATAGCGGCTCCTTATTGCCTATCGTTGTGAATAGCTAACCCTGCATTAATCGCAGTCTTAACCCCCAGAAGTGGCTTTCTGAGCCACGGAATATAATGGGAAATGATAACAGCCAAAGTCTGTGAACCAACCATACAGCCGGCGAGGTGAGCTCTTGAGTGATGCTTGCCCAAAATAAGATTCCGTGCAGATCCCCCTCTATCCATGATGCGCTCGGACGTATAATAATCAGCGGCCGCCGCCAGCGTTGAAGCCACAAGCAATGTCTTCTCTGTTGTCGTCCACGGCCTGGGGCTGTGCGCGCAGGCGGTTAAAGTGAGAATTAAGATGAAAAGGGTTAGTTTCATGGCTGGCTCCTTGATTTGGGTTTGGGGTATATTATAAATTCCTTCGTTGGAAAATGTCAAGGAAAATCTTTGGAAAAAAATATCTTGACTTTATTTCTTTCTGGGATTATCATTTTGCCATGCTGACAGAACTGAGAAATGCAGAGGTTAAAGCCTTCCGCAAAAAGATTGATGTATTTATCGCCAAAAAGCTGAAATTTATGCTCGACGTAGAGAATTGGCAGGGGGTTGAACTCCACCGAAAATATGGCTTTCCATCTAACCGCCAGTCCGAGTTAATGAATCCCGAAAAATATCTAGGTCCTATAGTCAGTGATGACTTACTGGCAATTTTATTAGGAGGTAATTTTGTGACAACGGAACAGATCAAGAAGGATGCGGGGTTAACAGAGAAGGAACTGGACTATTTCAATGAGAATTTCGGGTTTTATGGCAACAAGGAGCTGCGACAGGAGATTATCCGGCTTCTTAGGGCGGGGGAAGATCCGGAGAAGGTGTTGCGGAACTACCGCTTAGAGAAGGGCATCCCAGACTAAAAATTTTTTACCCAAATTTTTCCAGCAATGGATACAGGCTAGGAAAGACAGTATATTTTCCCTTAAGTATAATAATTATAACCTTGTGTCAATACTCGAAAAATACCGATTTTATACGGATGAGAATAGGCAATGAACATTAAACTCGATTCTGAATTTCAATCTTTAATCCCACCGATCACCCCAGAAGAAAAACTGCTATTAGAGCAAAGTATAATAGCTGAAGGATGCCGTGATGCCCTTGTAGTATGGCAAGAGAAAAATATTCTGCTAGACGGCCACAATCGCCTAGAAATTTGCAACCGCCGGGGGATTTCATTTCAAACCGCTGAAATTAGCTTGGCAGACAGGGAAGAGGCCGCCGATTGGATAGATAGAAACCAGCTAGGCCGTAGAAATCTTACGCCAGACCAGATGAGTATTCTGCGGGGGCGCAGATATAATCGGGCGAAACAGAATCTCGGCGGACAGATCCCGGGATCAAGGGTAGATCAAAATGAGCCACCCATATCCACCGCTGACCGCCTCGCAAAAGAGCATGGCGTATCACCGGCCACGATCAAACGGGATGGGAAAATTGCCATATTTCTTGAACAGTATCCAGACGAATCGCAAGCCATTATACAGGGCAAAAAAAGCCTTGCTGACGTCCGGCGTGAGATTAAGCGCAAGGAAATAATTGAAAAACTGGAAGATATAGATACAAAAAAAGTCAAAGCCATAGAAGGAATTTACGATGTTATTATTATTGATCCACCTTGGCCGACAGAAAAGATAGAACGTGATATAGCGCCAGATCAGGTTGGGTTTGATTATCCAACTATGACGACAGCTGAACTTGAGGCGTTTAATATCCCGGCAGCTGATAATTGTCATGTCTGGCTATGGACAACACATAAGTTCCTACCAATAGCATTTCGCTTATTGCAAGTATGGGGCTTGAAATATGTGTGTTGTTTCGTGTGGCATAAACCAGGCGGATTCCAACCCTTTGGATTACCACAATATAACTGTGAGTTTGCTTTATATGCCAGAAAAGGAACACCGCAATTTATTGATGCTAAAGCTTTCCCGGTATGCTTCGAAGCATCCCGCACCGGACATTCTGAAAAGCCAGAATTATTTTATGATGTAATCCGGAGAGTTACCGCTGGTCGCCGGATAGATATTTTTAATAGGCGTTTAATTGAAGGATTTGATGGTTGGGGACTAGAAGCAATATAGATGGAAAAATGGCAATACCAAAAACAATGGGCTGATGGATTTTTACCAGAAATAAAACGCATTTTAGGCGAACATCTTATTAGCGAACCGCCGATAGAAGAAGATGCTGAACATAACACAGATTTAATGGTACTTCGGCTTGATGCTGTACGGATTGCGTGTCGAATCCGAAAATATGATTATTTAAAAATTTACGGGAATGAATTTACTATTAGAGCAGGATTACCAAGTGGAGCCAAAACGGAATTAACCAAAATCATAGAAGGCTGGGGGGATTATTTTTTCTATGCCTTCTGCGATGAGCAAGAAGAACACTTAGCGAAATGGTCTTTGTGCAATCTGAATGTCTTCAGGCTATGGTTCAACCGTCAAATAATCAAAAATAAAGAACTTCCTGGAGACAAAATTCCCAATCGCGATAATTCATCCTATTTCATGGCTTTTACTTTTTCAGATTTACCAGAAGATTTTGTTATCGCAAACCTTTAGGTGGCAATTGGCCCTAACCCCCAAGTGCATAAAATGTGGAAGGAAACATGAGCCGGTAGCAAGCCGGTTTAATGATATCACCAGCACAATATGCGACGAGCCCTGCTTGACGGAGTGTATCCAGTGCATTCAAGCTCGGAATGACTTGTGGCCATGTTTCAGGACAGGCACCCGGACTTATTGTGACCAAGTAAAATGCAAGTATAGGGGGAGATGTTTAGTATGAAGCTCCCTCCACCCAGGCCCTGCATCCACTGTCATAAAATGTTTCAACCAGGCTTTAGAGGCCAAGCGCAAAAATGGTGTCTTAAAACAGCAGAATGCCGAGAAGATCACCTGGAAGTCAAAAGGGAACGCACCCGACAGATCCGGATCCTCCGGAAAGAGAATGGCCCAGTATATAAGCTCTCGGATGGTCATGGGGAGAGGACAAAACAGGGGGGGCCCAACGGTTGGAATTGCGTGGAGTGCGGCAAGCCCCTGTCTGGTCCATATCGGTACCGGCATCCTGGGGCATGTCAGCAAAAAATGTTTGCTCGGGAGCAACGGACTGAGGGAGATTGGCTTTATGCGGAGGCGGGGGAGTGAGGCCATATTACCAAACTATGAATCTATTAAACCTTAAAGAGAATTTTAAGAAATATAAAGTACCTGCCAAGTCGCTCGAAGATTTTCTAAATCGTTATTATAAACACGAGAGGTTCAGGGGTCGAGGAGATGAGTACGCAAGGAAACTAATTGAATCCCATCGATCTGATTTTGAACAAGATGGATATGACATTATCAGTCATCATGACAGCGTAACTGGTAGAATTGTAGCCTATTATGGGTCATCTATTAGACAGAAGGCATCAAAGCAAGAACAGGAGAGGTTGTTTAATTGACAGATTATTCCACATACCAGCAGGAGCAGGAAGACAGGATGAGGGC